>Ga0209518_1002308_pt1 | contig 18134 bp, 12 predicted proteins | sample RifGroB1_FD_183993 | JGI IMG/M metagenome (GOLD analysis project Ga0209518, IMG submission 183993) | Groundwater microbial communities from Rifle, Colorado, USA - Groundwater B1 (SPAdes) (version 2) | ecosystem: Environmental > Aquatic > Deep subsurface > Groundwater | place: Rifle, Colorado...
TTCCTCCCGGGGGCACCGGTTATGTGTTATGAAGTTCTACGCCGACATAGAGATCCATTCCAGGTACGCGCGGGCAGTGAGCCCGCAGATGACCCTGGAGAATCTTGCTTTATGGGCCGTTAAGAAGGGGTTGGCGGTTTTAAGTACCGGTGACTTCACTCATCCGGATTGGTTTTCCGAGATTACCAGAAAATTGGAGCCCGTAGAATCCGGGTTGTATCGTCTGAAAAAAGAGTTTTGCGACATGGATCAGCCGTGGGATCAGCAAAAAACAAGATTTATTTTGGGTGCCGAGATTAGTTGCGTGTATACGAAAAACAAACGGGGCAGGCGTATTCATCACCTGGTGTATGCGCCGAGTATAAAAGTTGCGGAAACCATCAGCACGCGCTTGTCCTGGGTGGGGAATTTGCGCTCTGACGGACGTCCGATTATCGGTATTGATTCAAAAGAGCTTTTAAAAATAGTTTTGGAATCTTCTTCCAATAGCGTTTTGATTCCTGCCCATGTTTGGACGCCTTGGTTTGGGGTATTCGGATCAAAATCCGGGTTCAACTCGCTTGCAGAATGTTTTGACGAGCTTGAGCCGCATGTTTTTGCTGTTGAAACAGGTTTATCGTCCGACCCTGCTATGAACTGGCGGATTCCGTTCTTGGACAATAAGACCATTATGTCGGGATCGGATTCCCATTCTTTGCCGCGTATCGGTAGGGAGGCCAGTGTTTTCGATACCGAGTTGTCGTATCAGAATATTATGGCCGCGTTGAAATCTCGGGATGAACGGTTAGCGGGAACCGTGGAATTTTTCCCGGAAGAAGGAAGATATCATTATGACGGTCATGCTGCGTGTCAGGTTTGCTTTTCTCCGGAAGAATCAAAAAAACACAATAACGTATGCCCTAAATGCAATAAGCCATTGGTCATAGGTGTTATGGCGCGAATCAATGAACTGGCGGGGAGTAGCAGGGGTAGCGGATTTTCACCTGCATGGGCAAAACCATTTACCCGTATGGTTTCTTTGGATGAAATACTTTCCGAGGCCCTGGGGGTCGGGAAAAACAGTAAGGCGGTTTGGAGCGAGTACGATGATATTGTTTCAAGGGTCGGTCCGGAACTTTCGGTGCTTTTAGACCTTCCCGAGAACCAGGTGCGTCAAGAGCTTAAAGGTCCGACCGCGGAAGCTGTTATGCGCATGCGTCAAGGGAAGCTCTCTGTTAAGCCGGGATACGACGGCGAGTACGGGGTGATTAATATTTTTAAGGAGGGTGAGGCGAAGCAGTTTACTTCTCAAAAAGCTTTATTCTGACAGGTGGCCTCGTGCCTTATCGCAGTTTTCGTTATGGTACAATGAGGGTGTGATCGATATTATCGTAAAACAAATCATTCATTCAGGGACCTGTTTTATAAAACGCTGGTACGTTGAGCGAACCCTGTGGTTTTGGTCTCGGATAAGCGACACCATCCATCTTATGGATCGGCATTTTGCAGTTTTTATCAATATTAAGTTGTTTTTTACTCCCCTGTACGGCGATTACTCGTTCATGGGAAAGCTTTTAGGTCCTTTGTTTCGTGTTTGGCGGGTGTCTGCCGGCCTTGCCTTATATAGTTTCCTTTGTATTGCGGCCGCTGCTTTCTGGACAGGGTACTGCCTTTTTATCCCGTACCTAATCATAAAAATCATTACCTAATATGGATGTTCCCGGGCGTAAACTCTTTTTTGACACAGGATATTTCCGTTTATCGTATTTTGAACGTTTGGTCATAAAAGCGATACTTATGGCGTTGGTCGTGTGCGGAATAACGGTCAGTATCGTGTTTCTTTCCGGGCCGTTTAAAGGGTTTCAAATGCTCGGACTTTTGGGATTGATTTTTTTATTAGATACCATCGTTTCCCAGTTCCGCGGAGAACAAAGTATTACCTCGAAGGTGTTGCGGCAAAGCGAGACCGGATCGGTATTCATCAATCATTTCGTTGGTTGGAAAACCTTTTCCTTAATTGACAAGGCGTTTAATCGATCGGAATCGCATAGTGCCCCTTTTGTTTTGGCCGTATGCGCAGAGCTTATTCATACCGGCGAGATCAAGTACGGACTGCAGCGGCTCGGCATTAATTGGCGCGAACTTGTTGTCGCAGTGGAAACGAAGATCAATAATACCTCGGTCCCCGCGGCTTCTTTTGACGGCGTGCGCGAAGACATTACCGCGGGCCGTATTGCGCAATGCGAATCCTTGGTGGTACAGGGTTTTCTTGAAGCGTTGGACATGGGAGATCGTACTGTATCGTATTTTGCGCTTTTCCTCGGATTGTTCGCCACGAAAAATTCCGACTTGATGGGCATTTTGACAAAATTATCCGTGACCAGGGATGATATTAAGAATGCCACCATATCGTCACGGCTCAGCAAAGAGATCGGCGGCGATATTATCCGTCAGCGTGGCTTGGCAGCGGGCAGATTTAAAAAATCCCATCGTATTATGAATCGTGCCTGGACTGCCCGCCCCACGCCCTATCTTGATAACGTTTCCGAGGATTTAACCGATAGTGCACGTCATTATCGTATCGGGTTATTGGTTGGACACAAAGAATCTTACAGGCAGATGTTGGCGATTTTGTCCCGCGATGGTCGTAATAATGCCCTTCTCGTCGGCGATGAGGATATTGGTCGCAATACCATAGTTCAGCACCTTGCCTTCAATGTCATCAAGGACAATGTTCCCGAAAAGTTGTTTGATCGTCGAATCGTGAAACTTGATTTGGGGTTGATTACTTCCGGTGCGCAAACTGCCGGAGAGGTACAGGAACGATTTAAGAAACTCACCGATGAAATTATTCGCGCCGGAAACATCGTCCTCTTTATTCCGGATATCCATAATCTTAAATTTACGGTTGGAGGACAGGAAATGGGAGGTTTGGAGATTTTAGCTCCCGTGTTTGATGCCGCGCTTATTCCGGTTATTGGAACCACGACACCAAAGCTATATCGATCCATTATTGAAACAACTCAAACATTTCGAGATTTGTTCGAGAGCATCCAGGTGGAAGGTCTCAATCAACAAGAAGCCACACAACTTTTGGTTTATGAAGCATATGCCCTGGAGCGTTTATGGAAGATTACGATCAGTTATCCCGCTTTGAAAAAAATAGTGGAACTGGCGGAGCGATATTTCCGTGCCCGACCGCTGCCTCGGGCATCGCTCGATTTATTGCAGGAGACATTGGCAGAAGCCCAACAGCGCGGGCAAAAGATAGTGCTTCCGGAACTCGTGGTGAATTTGGTCTCCCGGAAAACCAATATCCCCCTTGAAGCTACCACGCAAAGGGAAGCAATCGTGCTTTTGAATCTTGAACAGGAAATACACGCAAAACTTATTAATCAGGAAGAGGCAGTAAAAGCGGTTTCGGCGGCATTGCGTCAATATCGTGTGGGGCTCAGCCGTGATAAAGGTCCGATCGCCAGTTTTTTGTTCGTGGGGCCGACCGGTGTCGGTAAAACCGAACTTTCAAAAGTGTTGTGCGGTTTGTATTTCGGGTCCGAAGACACCATGATCCGTTTCGATATGAGCCAGTACCAGGACGATAAGTCCATTTCTGCATTTATCGGGTCAGCTGACGGCATGATTACAGGTATGCTCACCGAAGCGGTCAAACGGACACCGTTTTCCTTGATTCTTCTTGATGAGTTCGAAAAATCATACCGCGGTCTGCTCGATATATTCTTACCTATTTTCGACGAAGGGTACATTATGGACGCGATGGGCGAGCACATTGATTTCCGCAATACTATTATTATTTGCACCTCAAACGCGCATTCCACCTATATTAAGGATCAAATCGACGCAGGAAAAACCATCCCGGATATTCAAGGGAATTTGAAAAGTAAGCTTACCGAGTATTTCAAGCCAGAGCTTTTAAATCGTTTTGACGGTATTATTGCGTTTCGTCAGCTCACCAGAGAAGAGATTCGAAAGATCGTAGTGCTGCAATTGGCGAAACTGAAAAAACAGATTATTCGGACTCAAAATATAGACATGAATTTTACCGACGGGGTATATGATTTTATCTGTCAATTGGGTTATGATCCGGTATTCGGCGCCCGTCCGCTTCAGGGGGCGATCTCGCTCCAAATTAAAGATCCGTTGGCGCGGTATATTTTGGAAGGCAAGGTACACAAGGGGGACAGTATTACGGTAAGCGTTGAAAACGGAGACATAGTGTTCGAGAAACAGTAAGCCTTGACAACATCTCTTATAAGGTATCTTATAGTATTACCGGTACAGGAGGTCCGGGACAATGATAATCGGATATGTGTTTTGGGGGTTGATCATTGTGATTGCTATGGTGGCAATCGCGGCGGTCATCGTGTTCCTAATCAATAACTCGTGGATCTTTTGGGTTATTGTTGCGGCCGTGTCGGTCACATTGCTCATCGAGGCGACACGGCGATAAAAATCAGCGTACGGAGGACGCTGATTTTGTTTTCAAATCGTTTCAATGATGCTATAAGAATATATATGAAAATTCTCGATATTCAGGGACGTTTACAGAATTTGATCGGTCGTATCAATTTGCCGTTTTTCCGTAATCTGTCAAAGTCAGAACGTGAATATCTTATTAAGATTTTTGCGGACGAAAAAAGTTCTAAAATAAAACCGGAGTTGAAACTTCGGATGTATGAAATCTTGATACAGCTTATGAAAAGACACCGTGAATCATTTGGATTTTTATTGGTCTTGGGATGGAATTCTAAATGGAACAAAGAGTTCATGTCTTTACCCGATGTCTCGCAAAATATCTTTGAAGAAACGTTATTCCGGTTCATGGAACATTCAATGGAGGAGGGAGTGAACAAATTGAGCCGTACCATAGATTTTGACGGGGCAGTTTTGGTTAACAGTAATGGCAGGGCGTTTGCAAGCGGAGTATATCTTGAGAATATGAAACCGAAACAGGTGATCGAAAAAACGGGTATTTCCCGCTACGAGGACCTGTCCCAGGCATTCGGATTCAGTCATAAGGTTCACACCCGGCATCTGTCGGGCATTGCCGCTTCCTACTGGCTGAAGAATACACTGGTATATGTTATTTCGGAAGAGGACCAGACATTACGGGTTTTCGAAAAAGGGAGGATCATTTATTCGCCTTATAAAAAAGAAATCGCGTGGAACAAGGAATAATCTTAAGTTTGCGTTGCTGATATAAAAACCCCGCGTCTACACGCGGGGTTTTTATATCAGCTTGTTTCAACTCTACTTTTCCTGAATTTTTTCAACAATTTTTGCGAACACTTTCGGGTAATCTTTGGCGATTTCGGCCATGATTTTACGGTCAAGCAATACGTTCTTGTCCTTGAGGAGTTTGATGAATTTTGAATAGGTCAAGCCGTGTTCGCGGACCGCGGCATTGATGCATACCTGCCAGTCTTGGCGGTTCGTGCGCTTTTTCAGCTTTCTGCCGCGGAACGCGTGTTCGCCTGCGTGCAGGAGCGCTTCTTTGGCTTGGCGCTCTTTCGATTTCCTGCCCCATAAAAATCCTTTGGTTTTTTTAAGGAGTTTTTCCCGTTTTTTGGTTGCGATTTTTCCCCGCTTTACTCTTGTCATATTTTTTACCCCCGCACCTAAGAAGTTCTTATGGTATTAGGGAGTCTTAATTTTAATTATGTAGATACGTTTTTTCGAAGTTTAAGATTAGGTGAGGGGGTTTATTTTTTAGCTACATTTTTTCGTCGTACCATTTTAACCATGGTCGGGCTCATATCCCGGTGTGGTTTCCGCTTGAACCTACGGACATTGCCGCTTTCTTTTGATTTAAAATGGCATTGCTGCGCTGTCCGGCGGATAATCTTTTTGTTCCGCGTAACGCGCAATCGTTTTACGGCAAGCTTAATGGTTTTTGTCATAAATGGTTTTCTTTAACGTCCTTAAAAGACGAAAAGGTTAGTTATTTTTTTATGCTCTGCTAATAGAGATAATGAATCCTCGGGGAGTCTTATTCTCCCGGATTACTTTATGTTTGGTTGCTAAAAGAGGCAGGAAGCTGTGGAGTTTTTTAACGGCAATATCCTGGTGAGCTTTTTGGCGGCCACGGAGCATCATGCTGATTTCTACTTGGTAGCCATCCGCCATAAATTTATCGGCTTGTTTTGCCTTAGTTTCTAGATCGTGCTGCTGGCTTAGATATCCGACACGGATAATTTTTGACCCGGTCTTTTTCTCGTGAGATTTTTCTTTTTGTTCCTTTTTACCCTGTTGGTATTTGAATTTACCGAGTTCAATAAGCTTTACGACTGCTTCGGTGGGCGTTTGGGCGATCTGAACCATATCGACCCCGCGTTCTTTGGCAATTTGACGTGCCTGGATTAAGGGCATGACGCCGAGGTTCTCGCCCTGGTCGTCAAGCACGCGGACCGTGGGGGCAGTAATAAAATCGTTGATCTTGAATTTTGGCGGTTGCGGCCGTGATGGCCGGTACGAAGTTCGTTGGTACATATAGGGTATAAAAACCGGGGTGGAGATGATGGGAGTTGAACCCATGTCCGCTCACGATAACGCAGCATCCGTCTCCGCACGCAGACTGGTTTTTTTGTTTGAGAGAATGAGGTTATCCAGACAACCTGCGATCCTCCGAGTCTGAAGTGTTTCGGAATTGCCGTCAGACACATGCTTTTCCTATCCTGAAGGATTTACGCCATACCTATCGTATCAGGAGTCAGATAGACAGACGTCCCCCGAAGGGGAGTTATGCCGCTGCGAATGCAAACGATGGCATTGCTACAGATTGTTTGGCATGTTGTGTTTCTCCGGTGATTAACGAGGGGGACAGAGTTCCTCGGTGCGCAGGATACCGTGGTCGTAAACGTCAAAGCCCGCCATCCCCAGTTTTTAACGATCTTTGGATTTCCCGCTCAGCATCGCGTTTCTGTATTTTTTCCCGTTTTTCATACTTCCGGGTCTTTTTACAAAGCGCCAAACTAAGCTTAATGAAATCCCCTTTATTATATAGCTTTATAGGCACCAAAGTCAAACGTTCTGATTGGAACTTTCCAGTGATGTGTTTCAGTTCTTGTTTGGTGATAAGGATCTTTCTGGTTCTGTCCGGCCGATAGTTTGCGGGCGTATTCAATGGCTGGAGCGGGTATATATGACAGTTCAAAAGATAAGCTTCGTTGTTTTTGATAAGCGCGTAGCTGTCAGACAGGTCTACACGCCCGTTTTTGATTGATTTGACCTCGAACCCGTGCAATACCAAACCGACCTCGAATGTTTCAAGGATGGTGTACTCGAAGTGGGCCTTTCTATTGTAGGCGAATTCTTTCATATCCATGGTCATTGTATCTCTATTTGACAGATATGTCATTTTTGATACACTGTAGAGTATGATTATGAAAATCTTTGCTATAATGATTTCAGGAAGGATTATTCGTGCTCGATTGTGCGAGGGCTGATTTTCATTTCGTAGTATTGATTGTTTCAGCCCTCTTGAGGGCTGATTTTATTTTTATATGCCCCGTATGAAATCATTATGTTTTACGTTTACATCTTAAAGAGCGAGAAAGATAGTAAACTATACACTGGGCGTACTGATAATCTCCAACAGCGCCTCATAAAACATAATGCCGGTAAAGTATTTTCGACCAAGTCCAGACGACCATTCCAGTGTATTTATGCAGAAATATGCCTTCATGAAAAAGACGCGATACAACGAGAAAAATATATGAAAACCGGCACGGGAAAACGATTTATCAAACAACGGCTTAATCATTATTTCCAAAGTTTATCAAAACTAATCACGGAAAATACTTAATTTTATACGGGGTATGATAACCGTATCATCTATTATACAAAAAAAGATAAGTAGAACCTTCAGAATAGATCCCAATCTTTGTCCGGTATTTTTATCCGAACGGCCGGAGTTCGGGGACTACAGCACGAACTGTGCCTTTGTTTTGGCAAAAGAGCGGGGTACTTCACCGTTTCTTATTGCCGAGGATTTGCGTAAAGAAATCGAGTCAAAAAAGCTTTTGGCTCCTTATTGTGACCGCGTAGAGGTGAAAAACGGGTACCTAAATTTTTTCTTGAGCGACAAATTTTTGGTTCAGTGCCACGCCGACTGGGGTTCCTGCATCGCTCCCCTTAAAAGCACTAAGAAGAGTAAGTGTGTGGTTATTGATTTTTCCTCTCCCAATATCGGGAAAACTCTTTCCGTTGCCCATATCCGTTCGACTATTCTGGGCGAGAGCCTGTCACGCATATACGAGCATTTGGGGTGGCGGGTTATTCGGGATAATCACCTTGGTGATTGGGGTATGCTTGCGGCAAAATTGATCGCAGCCTATAAATTGTACGGTCGAAAACCCTTGCTACGGGTGACGATTGCCGATATGCAAAAGTGGTACGTGCGTTTTACGACAAGCGAAAAAGACCATCCGGAACTGATCAATCGGGCCAAACAAGAAACCGTGGCTTTGCAAGGAGAAAATTCCGAGTCTATGCAGATTTGGAAAGCGTTGCGCACAGCCTCTTTACGCGAGTTTCATCGGTTGTACAAAATACTTGAGGTAAGATTTGATCATGAGTTTGGCGAAAGCCATTATCGTGAACTTTCTTCGCAACTGGTTCCCCAATTGGTGCGTAAAGGAATCGCGAAACGCAGTCAGGGCGCAATCATTGTCTCTTTGGACGAGTACGGGTTGCCGCCAATTTTAGTACAGAAGTCGGATGATGCGTCGTTGTACGCGACCAATGATTTTGCGACTACGGTATTCCGGTACAAGAAATGGAAACCCGATCTTTCTCTGTATGTGGTTGCCAATGAACAGTCTCTGTATTTCGAGCAGCTGTTCAGGGCATTCGAAAAGTATCGTTTATCTCCGGGAACGAAGTTGGTGCACGTTAAGTTCGGTATGATTCGTGGTGCCGACGGAAAAAAACTTTCCACTCGCAGAGGCGCGTTTATTTCCCTCGAAGAGCTTTTGCAAAAAGCGACCCAGCGGGCGCAGCGTATCGCAAAAAAGAAAAATCCCTTATTGAAACAAAACGAACTGATACGGGTTGCCGCAGCGGTGGGTATCGGCGCGTTAAAGTACCAGGATCTTTCACAGAACAGGAATACCGATATTATGTTCGATTGGGAGAAAATGCTTTCCCTTCAGGGTAATAGTGCACCGTACGTGCAGTATACCTACGCCCGTTTGGCAAGTATCCTGCGTAAAGCGCGTTTGAAACCGATTTCATCATCGAAGTTCGTTTTCGGGGAAGAAGAGGGTTTGTTGATGCGCAAATGCGTTCAGTTTGGCGAGGTAGTGGAGAAATCCGCTTCGGAGTATGCACCCAACATCATCGCGAATTACGTGTATGATCTTTGCTCGCTGATCAATGGATTCTATGAGCGGATACCGATTCTTAAATCCGAGGAGCCACAGCGATCCGTACGCTTGGCGGTTATCAAGCACGCCTCCGAAACCATCAAGGCTTCGTTGTATCTTCTCGGTATTTCGGTTATGAATAAAATGTAGTTATTATTATGGAACCATCCACCAACCCGTTTCCTAAAATCGAAGAATCAATATTGTCTTTATGGAAAGAAAAGCGCATTGCCCAACAAAGCTTGGAAGCAAAGCGCGATACGTCATTCGTATTTTTCGAAGGGCCGCCGACAGCCAATGCCGGTCCAGGATTCCATCATGTCATTGCCAGGGTTTTCAAAGATATTATCCCTCGTTACAAGTTTCTGAAGGGATTTGCGGTGCCGCGCAAGGCGGGCTGGGATACTCATGGCCTTCCGGTTGAGCTGCAAATCGAAAAAGAAATCGGCACCAAGACGAAGTCGGATATTGAGGCCTACGGGATTGCCGCGTTCAACCGCAGGTGCCAGGAATCGGTCTGGCGTTTCAAACAAGAGTGGGATAGATTCACCGAACGTATCGGTTTTTGGCTTGACCTTGACCATCCCTTTATCACCTATGATCTGCAGTATATGGAGAGCGTGTGGTGGTTGCTCAAGAAAATATGGCAAAAAGGACTGCTCAAGCAGGATTACAAGGTGGTTCCGTATTGTAGCCGGTGTGGGACGCCGTTGTCGTCCCATGAGGTTGCGCAGGGATATAAAGACGTTAAGGATACGTCGGTGTATTTGAAGTTCAAATCACAACATGCGAAATTCGAAAATACGTATTTTCTCGTATGGACCACGACACCTTGGACACTTCCTGGTAATGTGGCCTTGGCAGTGAATCCCGATCTCACCTATGTTTATGCGAAATTTTCAAATGGAGAAATATATATTGTTGCAGAAAATCGCTTGAATGTATTTCAGGAATCTTATGAGGTGTTGGAGAAGGTTTTAGGGAAAGATTTGGTAAGTATACGCTACGAGCCGTTATTTCCGTATCTACAGAACAAAAATATCCCCAATATCGGGAATGCATTTCAGGTATTACCCGCAAACTTCGCGACCGATCAAGAGGGTACTGGGATCGTGCATACTGCGGTGATGTACGGCGAGGACGATTTCCAGTTAGGAAAACAGTTTCAACTCCCCGAATATCATCTCGTGGGAACCGACGGAAAGTTTGTGAGCGATGTGACGGAGTGGCAGGGGATGTGGGTGAAAGATGCCGATCCAAAAATTATCGAGGCGCTCAAAAATCTCGGCATGTTGTATCGTACCGAGAATATTACCCATACTTATCCGTTTTGCTGGCGTTGTAAGACCCCGCTTTTGTACTATGCCCACCAATCATGGTTTATCATGATGTCGCAGCTGCGTGAACAACTTCTGAAAAACAACGAGCTTATTCATTGGGAGCCGGGCCATTTGCAGCAAGGGAGGTTTGGCGAATGGTTGCGTGAGGTAAAAGACTGGGCTTTATCGCGCGACCGGTATTGGGGGACACCTTTGCCGATATGGCAGTGCGAAGCGGACCTTAAGCATCAGATCGCGATCGGGTCGATACAGGAGCTTTCAAAACGCGCTTGGCAACCGAACACTTACTACTTGATGCGGCATGGCGAATCAACCTCGAACACAGAAGGATATAACGCTGGCTGGCCGGAAAAAGAAGGTGTCATTTCCGAACTTACCGAAAAAGGGAAACAGCAGGTTAAGGATGTCATCCCTATGCTTAAAGCAAAAAAAATCGATTGCATTATTGCTTCAGATCTTACAAGAATCAAGCAAACAGCAGAGATTTTACAAAAAGAGTTTCCCGGGGTGGAAATTCGTTACGACAAGCGTTTACGCGAGGTTGATTTTGGCGTATTGAATCATAAGCCTTTATCGGAATTCAGTGGTTTATTCATTAATGCGTTAAGAGCTCCAGTAGAGCAGCTGTTTATAACCAAGCCGGAAGGCGGCGAAAGCCCTCTGGAAGTTCAGGAAAGAGTATTTGCGCTTGTGCGGGAGGTTGAGCATGAATTTCATAATAAAAACATTCTGTTTATTTCTCATGGCTTGCCTCTGTGGGTTTTGGAAGGGAAACTGAAAAATTTGTCGCTTCAGCAAACCTATGAATTAGGGCAACAGAAAAACGCCGAGGTGCGCGTATGCCCATCTTTGAATCTTCCTTATAACGAAAAACAAGAGGTTGATCTGCACCGGCCCTACATCGATGAGATTGCGTTGATGTGTCCCGAATGCGGTGGAAAAATGATGAGGGTGTCGCAGGTGATTGATTGTTGGTTCGATTCCGGGGCTATGCCTTATGCACAGCGTCATTTTCCGTTTGCGTTCATGAAACCCGGTGAAGATCCGGACACCATTGATTATCCAAAACTCTTAGAAAAGATGTTGCCGTTTCCGGCCGACTATATTTCAGAAGCGATTGACCAGACACGGGGGTGGTTTTACACGTTGCATGCGATTGCCGCGGCTTTGGATTTGGGACCGGCCTACAAAAACGTGGTCTGTATGGGTCATGTTCTTGACGAAAAGGGCGAGAAAATGTCCAAGTCAAAAGGCAATATTATTAATCCCTGGGACATGACGGAGCGGTACGGGGTGGATGCGTTGAGATGGTATTTTTATACCGTGAACAGCCCGGGCGAATACAAAAAGTTTGCCGAAAAAGATCTTGGGCAATCCGTCGCCGAACTTATGGTGGTCCTGAATATGCTTAATTTTTTCTCCATGTACGCGCCGGAACGTATCAAGACGGCGCATATGCCGGAGCCGAAAACCGTGCTTGATAGATGGGCTATTGAACGGGTTCGTACCGTTGCCGCAGAGGTCGGCGGCTTATTGGATACGTACAAGATATTTGAAGCATCACGTACTTTAGAGGTTTTATTTGACGATTTATCAAAGTGGTATGTCCGCAGGTCCCGTAAACAGTTTCAAAAACCGGATTCTTCGGCCGCGTTCGAATACCAGACGGCGTTTTTCGGATTTTTACTTTTGGACCTGAGCCGTATTATGGCGCCGTTTACCCCGTTTTTGGCAGAACATATCTGGCAAGAAGTGAAGCGGCGGATGCCGAATGCGAAATTGGCGGAAAGTGTGCACTTGGATACATGGCCCGAGGCGCCGCCATCTGAAAGAGCATCAGGACTGTTTCATGATATGGAGGTGGTGCGTTCGATTGTCGCAGTGGGGCATACCATACGCGCACAGGAAAACATCAGTGTGCAGAAGCCGCGTCAAACACTGTTCATGTTCATCGAACGCTGGGTTGACATCGCCGCTCTGGAACAGGAATACTGCGCGATCATAAAAGACGAGGTGAATGTCAAAGAAGTAAAAGTTGTGGACACTATGCCTGAATCGGATACCATTAAGGTATTGAGTCAGGAGGGCGTGGTAGTGGGTTTTGATATTACCGAAACCGACGAACTGCGCCTGGAAGGAGAAGAGCGTGGCTATATTAGGAATTACAATGCATTAAGAAAGAAGAACGGTTTTTCTCCGGGAGACAAAGCGAAAATATGCGAACCCAAGACTCCGGAACTGGAAAAATTTTACAGGGATAGCGGGCGGCTGGCACGGATCCAAGGCGCGACCAATTCCACTATTACCCTTGTCGACGGCATTGAGGCAATCGCCATTGAGAAAATAAATCCATGATTACCATTGAAGACTTTTCAAAAATAGAAATAAAAGTCGGCAAAGTCGTGGAAGCGTCAAATGTGGAAGGCAGTGAAAAACTCATCCGTTTAATTGTGGATTTCAAGGAAGATCAACCACGCACCATTTTTACCGGCGTACGCGGATATGGTTATGTGCCTGAAGATTTTACAGGGAAGCAGTTTTTGTTCGTGACCAACCTCGAGTCCAAAAAGATTATGGAGTGGGAATCGCAAGGTATGATATTGGCGGTGGACGGATCGGAAATGCAAATCGGAGACAAAACATTCCTGAAGCCCTTGTTCGTTTCCGCGGACGGGTTACCCGTGGGATCAAAAGTTCGCTGATCAATTCTAATCCAAGGGGTTGTCCCGAGGCACTACTATCAAACCCGAACTTTTCTATTGAATCAGTTTATTTATTCCAATTTTTTCTCGGAATTTTTCCACTGTTTCGATAACAACCTTCCTCGCTTTTTTGGTGCCTTCCATAAGAATCTCTTTGGAAATTTTTGGGTGATCTTCGTAGTATTTTCTCTTTTCACGGATCGGTTCAAGGAAACTATTAAGAGCTATGAACAGTTTTTCTTTTACTTCAATATCACCCACCTTTCCTTTGGTGTATCTTGACTTCAGGTCTTCAACTTCAGCCGCATTCGTGTTGAACGCATCGTGGTAGATAAACAGCGGGTTGCCCTCGATCCTTCCCGGATCGGTCGGGTGTATTCTGTTGGGATCGGTGAATATAGACATAACTTTTTTCCGCAAAGTTTCTTCGTTTTCCGAGAGCAGAATCGCATTCTCTCCGCTTTTGCTCATTTTTAGTTTTCCGTCCGTGCCGACTAATCGGGCCACCCTTCCCACTTTAGCTTCCGGTATTACGAATGTTTCACCAAAGGTTTCGTTGAAGTCTCTGGCGATTTCCCTGGTTTGCTCTATCACAGGGAGTTGATCTTCCCCGACCGGTACTAAATGCGTCTGGAACTGTAGAATGTCCGCGGCCTGGAGAATCGGATAGGCAATAAAGCCCATAGAGGGATTGAGTTTTTTGTACTGGATTTCTTCTTTAACCGAGGGGTTGCGTTGGGCCCGGGCGAGCATCACCATGGTCAGAAAAAAACTATATAGTTCATAGGTTTCCGGGACGCCCGATTCAAGGTAAATTGTACTTACTTCCGGGTCAATGCCGACCGCCAGGTTGTCCAAAAACACTTCATACACCGACTTGTTAATTTTCTCCGCTTGTCTGAAATCATTGGCGTAAGCATGTACGTTTGCCAGGAGGATAAAGGTTTCGTATTCGTGTTGCAGTTTTACACGGTTTTCCAGGGTGCCGACATAGTGGCCGATATGCAGTTTTCCGCTGGGCGTGTCTCCGGTAAGGATCCTTTTTTTCATAAGAGTTGTTTATTTATTTTAACACTTAATTTTTATTCTGAAACTGAAACCTGCCGCTTCTGGCGGCAGGTTTCAAGTGGAAGTTGAGTAGATGAAAATCAGCTCTTTCGCCAGGAGCGTTTAACGGTCAGCCAGAACCAGTTTTTAAGCGTTTTATTCACGAGAAAAGTATAGCGTATCGGGCAGAATCGTACAAGCTAGATCCTGTTGATGATGGCGATTATAGTTGGCCTTCGCTGTGTTTTGAAGTACAGGAATTCGCCGATTTCGTCGCGAACAATGTTTTTGACGCCGTTTTCCTGTTCTCCGCCTTGGTGGTGCTTGGTTCCCTGTTTTTCAAGAATTTGACGGACACGGCGGCGGATTTCTCCGGTCAATTCCTTTGATTCTTTCATGTACACGAAACCCCGCGAGATAATGTCGGGGTCCTGGATAAGTTTACCCGATCGTTTGTCAATGAGCGCGACAATAATCATAATACCTTCTTCTGCCATGATTTGACGGTCGCTTAACATGACACTGGAGGCATTGCCGATGTATATGCCGTCCACGAATATCTGATCACAGGGAACGCGTTTGTTGGTGACGCATCCGCCATTGGCGTCGAATTCCGCCACCTGACCATCGTCAAGAAGTAGGATGTTTTTATCCTTGAATCCGATTTCCCTTGCCAACTTTACCGCTTCAACAAGCATATAGTGCCAGGCATAGGTGGGGATGTAGTAATCAGGTTTTACCTGTTTAAGCATCTGGATGTTGTCTTCTCGGTTTGCGTGTCCGGAAACGTGAATGTCCATGATTTCGTTATGGATGACGTTTTCCGACTGCCGGTAAATACGGTCTTTCAATTTTTGTATCATGTGTTCGTTGCCCGGGATGATGGAAGAGGAGAATATAACGGTATCGTTCTTTTTTATCCTCAAGGAGTGATGCGTTCCTGCAACCACGCGTGAGAACACGGCATTACTTTCTCCTTGCGAGCCGGTTACGATGATAACGATTTTATTGTCGGGGTGTTTGTCTATTTCCCCGACGTTGATGAGCGTATCTTTGCGCGCCTTGATATAACCAAGGGTTTTTGAGATTTCGACGTTTGTTTTCATGCTGTAGCCGTCGATAGCCACCTTTTTGCCGAGTTTTTCCGCGGCACCGATAATCCACCCAACGCGTTCAATTTGTGAGGCGAAGGTGCCAATAATAACCCGTCCGGGCGAATGAGACAGGATGTTGGTCAGGTTTCTTTTCATGACGGGAGCGGTGGTGCTTGGCCTTATATCGGTTATGCCCAGCGCTTCGGACATGAGAATTGTCGGACGCTTAACCTTTGACAAAAAACTGTAATCAACAAGAGCTTTGTTGTGTTCGTTTTTTTCGAGCGTCCAGTCGCCAAGATGGATGACCGTTGCGGTCGGTGTTTCCATAACAACCCCCATTGCATCCATAACCGAATGTTCTACCGGGAAGAAAGTCAGACGGAACTTTCCGAACGTGAGCGGATTCCGGAGATTTTCAACCGTAATCGTTTTCAGGTTTTTCACCGTATTGGGTTTATAGTCGTATTGGCGGCGTTTTAGGAAAGCCAGGGTAAGGGGTCGCGCGACAATGGTTGGGAAACCGAGCTGCTCCAAAATAATCGGGGCGGCGCCGATATGATCAAGGTGTGCGTGCGAGAATATTACCGCTTTGATTTTATCTTTTTTCCCTTTAAGGTACTCAACATTAGGAATAATGTAGTTGATTCCGGGCATGTCGTCTTCCGGGAACTGTATACCCATATCAAGGATGAGGATATCGTCCCCATACTCGAATATGGTCATATTGCGGCCGACCTCTTCCATGCCGCCCAAAGGAATGATACGGAGTTTTAGCTCCGATGATTGTTCTGTTTTTTCCTGCGTTGGCGCGATTTGCTTTGTTGCGCGCTCGTGACCATGCTGAGACGGTCTGCGCCCATGATATGTTTTTGTGTTTTTTGGTGTCGGTATCATAAGAATATGCTGTATGGCTTCAGTTTTTTTATTTATTAGTACGAATATATTTCGTATGTGCCCAGGGGGAGAGTTGAACTCCCACGACCTTGCGATCATAGCGTCCTGAACGCTACGTGTCTGCCATTCCACCACCTGGGCGGTTCCTTAAAGATTTTATTTCCAAATCCGTTTTGTGAAAATATACCATTCATTAACCCTACTGAGACGCTCATCTCCGCTGTTCAAGAATTGGACAGCAGGGACTTTGATTGATTTTTGGATAAGCCATGTCCAGACAGGACGGTATAAGAATATAGCCGGAACGTCGTCACGAATCGCCTCCGCGATTTCTTGGTATCGTAGATCACGCGTTTCGGGATCCATGGACCCTCGCAGTGAAACAAGGGTTTTGTCGATCTGTTTGTCGGTATAGGAGGAGAAGTTCATGCCTTGAGGCGGCTTTTGTGTCGAATGGAAAAACGGGTAAAGATCCGGGTAGTACCCACTTGTGGGGAGCTCGCCGACAACGAGGAGTTGAAACGAGTTGCTGCGAAGGCGGCTGTGGAATTCGTTAATATCCACATTTTTCAGGATGATTCGGATACCTACTTTTTTAAACTCTTCTTGGATGCGTGACCCTAAAGTTTGCATGTCCGGGGTATCGAGAACGGTTAATGAAAGTTCCAGCGGAGTGGCGATTTTGTCCTTTTTCTGAAGCTTTTTATCTTTTATGCCGTCGTTGTCGGTATCTTTCCATCCCAATGAAGCAAGAAGCGTTTCGCTTTGTTCGGTATTGAACGGATAGGGTGAGGGCGCAATGAACCAAATCGGTGAATCAATACGCGTTGTGGTATCAAGCGGGTTGGTCGCGAAAAAGCTTTCTACGGGAAGAGCCGCCCGGATGGCTTGCCGCATAACTTTGTCATTGAGTGGCGCGACTTCAAGGTTGAAGAAAACACCGAATGATTGGGGTATGACGGGAGTGATCGTTTCGAAATTGCCGGGTGCGTCATGGGAGGTAGTGTTGGCGGCGACGTCCGCCACGCTGTCGATTTCCTTTTTCCGTAACGCGTTCATTGCTTCGTCAATCGAGGAGAAGAAGCGAATCGAGAAGCTTTGCAGATATGGCCCGGGAAGGTAGTAGGAAGGCGATGCCCCGAGCAGATATTCAAGAGGGTTCCCGTCCTTGGTACTAACTATCTTCTTAAATACATACGGGCCGGAACCGATCGGTTTAAGGCTGTATTCCGAAAAGGGAAAATTCTGAATAGGGATGGTGCCCCAGATATGTTTCGGAATAATCTTGAAAGTAAGGTATTGAGGGAAGAACGAGAACGCTCTGGGCAGGGTAAGGGTAACACTGCGCGGGGTAAGCACTTTCGCATCAATATCGCGGAACAGGTTATAAAGGGGGTGGTTCGCTTCGGGATTTTTTATCAATTGTATGGTAAAGAGTATATCCTCTGCCGTAACAGGGTATCCGTCGTGCCATTTCAGGTCCGGTTTCAAGCTTATGACATATACTTTCCCTCCTTCAAGTACTTCGTACTCTTCCACTAGGTCGGCGATTAGCCCGCCTTTGCTATCCGGTTTTAAAAGCGAAGAAAAAATCAATTGTTCAAGGATTCCGTCCGCAGGAGAGCTGTCCGGAATAAACGGGTGAATGGCGAACGGTTTCCCCACAACTCCTTCAGTGATTGTTCCCCCGTA
>Ga0209518_1002311_pt1 | contig 18112 bp, 24 predicted proteins | sample RifGroB1_FD_183993 | JGI IMG/M metagenome (GOLD analysis project Ga0209518, IMG submission 183993) | Groundwater microbial communities from Rifle, Colorado, USA - Groundwater B1 (SPAdes) (version 2) | ecosystem: Environmental > Aquatic > Deep subsurface > Groundwater | place: Rifle, Colorado...
ACAGTTGTTTTGACTCGGTAAATTTAACTGTCGTTTCAAATTAATAATTATATTTGTTAATATTTTATATCCCTGTAGTTTTACTCACAACTCGAGAGTTGTCGAATTTTCACTACCGGGCATATATTATATATTACCTTTAGCACTTTTTAAATTTTTTAGCAAATCCCTCAACTCCGCCGCTCTTTCAAAGTCCAGGTTTTTAGCGGCAATCTTCATCTCCTTCTCGATCAGTTTTTTATCATGAATAAGCCAGAATTCGGTCGAGACCTCGTTTCTTTTGGATAGTTTCGATAATTCCGATAGGAATGGCCATTCTTTTATCGCTTTTATGATCTGCTGAGGGGTAATCCCATGCTCTCTGTTATATTTTTCTTGGATTTTTCTTCTCCTTAAGATTTCAGCCACCGCTCTTTTGATCGAGGAAGTTTTTTTGTCGGCATACATAATTACGTGTCCTCCAGCGTGTCTGGCCGCCCGGCCCATTGTCTGGATTAAAGTAGTGTCGTTCCTTAAAAATCCCTCCTTATCGGCGTCGAGAATTGCGACTAATGCGACCTCTGGCAAATCCAGTCCTTCCCTAAGAAGGTTGATCCCGACGAGGACGTCGTATTTTCCCTTTCTTAAATCCTGCAGAATATTCGGCCTTTCTAAGGTCTTAATCTCCGAGTGGAGGTATTGTGTTTTGATTTTTTCTTCAGTCAAGTAATCGGCTAAAGCTTCAGCCAGTCTTTTGGTTAAAGTGACAACCAGCGTTCTTTGGTTTTTGGCGATTCTTTTTTTAATTTCTCGGGTCAGGTCTTTCACCTGGTTTTTTGTCGGGCGGATTTCGATGGACGGCTCCAAAAGCCCGGTTGGCCTGATGAGTTGTTCTACAATATTCTGCTTTGCGGTGTTTTGAATTTCGTAGGGGCCAGGAGTGGCTGAGACAAAAACGGTTTGGCCGACCATTTTCTCAAATTCCTCGAATTTCAGCGGCCGGTTATCTAGGGCCGAAGGTAGTCTGAAGCCGTATTCAATTAAAGCTTCTTTTCTCGACCGGTCGGTGTTGTACATCGCGTGAAGTTGTGGCACCGTCATGTGCGACTCATCGATAATGGTTAAAAAGTCCCCCGCACCAGAAACCTTGTTTCGGTGCGGGACTAGTCCAGCACCGAGCTTTGCTCTGGTGCTGGGTTTCGGGTAATAATTCAACAAAGCAAAAGGGGGATCCCCTGGTTTCCTGAACTCAAGGTGGCTTGAATAGTTTTCAACGCCATAGCAGTACCCGGTCTCTTTTAACATCTCCATGTCGTAATTGGTCCGCTGTTCTAGCCTTTGGGCTTCAAGTAATTTGCCATTCTTCTTTAATTCTTTCAAGCGGCTTTGCAACTCCAGTTTTATATTTCCGATAGCGATGCTTAATTTTTCCTGCTGGCTCGTGGAGCCAGCCCAAAACTTCGCCGGGAATATTTTACAAGTTGGGCTCGCTATCTTGTCTCCATCGATTTCGATTTTAAGCACTTTTTTGCCCGTGACCAGATTAATTTCAATGATATCGCCCCTGATTCTGAAAGAGCCGGGCTTGAAATCAAAATCGTTTCTTTGGTACTGAAGCGCGGTTAATTGGGTAATTAGTTCTTTTCTGGTGATTTTTTGGTCATGAGTCAGCGTTAACGCAACTTGCTGATAATTTTCGGGCGAGCCGATGTTATAAATACATGAAACCGAAGCCACGATAATCACATCTTTTCTGCTCAAGAGGTCTTGAGTGGCGGCATGCCTTAATCGATCAATTTCTTCGTTGATCTTGGCGTCTTTTTCAATATAAGTGTCAGTTTGGGGGATATAGGCTTCGGGCTGGTAATAATCGTAATAGGAAACAAAATAGTGGATGGCGTTTTCCGGGAAAAACTCCTGGAACTCCTGGTAAAGCTGGGCAGCTAGGGTTTTGTTGTGGGAAACAATCAGGGTGGGTTTTTGCATTTTTTCAATTACCTTAGCCATGGTGAAGGTTTTGCCTGACCCCGTCACGCCCAAAAGCACCTGATTTCTTACATTGTTTTTCAGGTTTTTTACCAATTTTTCAATTGCCTGAGGTTGGTCGCCGGTCGGCTCGAACTTAGCAACGAGTTTAAATCTCATCCATTCTATTCTAGGGTGCTTGACAAAAAATTTCAATGGCTATATAATATAGAATTACAAAAAAATAAAAAGGGAGGCGAGAAAAGTGAAGATCATTCAAATCAAGAACAAGCCCCTAAGGGCCCTGGTGAGCATCCTTGCCGTATTGGCTATGATAGCGGCCGGACTCGGAACGATTGGCGGACTGTCTTATCTCATAGGTTCTCGATTCGGATTCTTTGGGCTCATGGCCAGCCCCGAGAAAGCCGGGTTGCTGGTGGATGTTGGCCTGGGCTTTGCAATTCTGCTCCTTATCGCGGCTGGATCGATTGTGCTTCTGCTGATTTCACTCGGTATTTACGAGTGGAGTAAAAAGCTGTACAACGGCCCGTTCGATTCTTAGAAAAGGAAATAGGAAAAGAAGAAAGAGCCAGTCTAGAAGATTGGCTCTTTTTGATTTTCAGGTTAAAATTAATAAGCGATGAAAAGATTAATCAAAAAATTTATCCCCGGGTTTTTATTGAACTGGTACCATTGGTGCCTAGCTTTGGGCGGCGCAGTTTTATATCGATTTCCCTCGAGAAACTTGAAAGTGATCGGAGTTACGGGCACCAACGGCAAAACGACGGTGGTAAATTTTATCACCGAAATTTTTGAGGAAGCAGGCTTTAGGGAGGCGTCTTTATCTGGCATCAAATTTAAGATCGGCGAAAAAGAGTGGCCCAATCAGCTAAAGATGACCATGCCGGGCCGCTTCAAAATTCAGAAGTTTTTTAGACAAGCCGTTAATGCCAAATGCCAGTACGCCGTCTTGGAAGTTACTTCCGAAGGCATTAAACAACACCGCCACCGTTTTATTAATTTTGATACGGCGGTTTTTACTAATTTGTCCTTAGAACACATCGAGGCCCATAAAGGTTTTGAAAACTACAGAAAAGCCAAGGGCCAGCTTTTTCAAGCCGCTAAAAATATTCATGTTATTAACATCGACGATAAAAATGCCGGTTATTTTTTGCGATTCCCGGCGAAAAAGAAAATTGGCTTCACGATGTCGGGCAGTCGAACTGCCATCAATATTGATGGCAGTTCGACTGCCATCATATCGGTCGAAGAGATCCAGCCGTTCCATTTAAAACTACTCGGAGAATTTAATATTTACAACGCCCTGGCAGCTATTTGCGTCGGGTTGTCTCAGGGAGTGAGTTTGGATATTTGCCAAAAAGCCGTCCAGAATATTGAGGGCGTGCCCGGGAGAATGGAGCTGGTTATTAAAGAACAATTTAAGGTTTTTGTTGATTATGCTTTTACACCCAATGCTTTGGAAAAGGTTTATCAAACATTAAAACCACAAGGCTCAAAAATGATTTGCGTTTTAGGAGCCTGTGGCGGTGGCAGAGATAAGTGGAAAAGGCCGGTCTTAGGTAAAATTGCCGCGCAATATTGCGATGAAGTCATTGTCACCAACGAAGATCCCTACGACGAAGATCCGATGGTGATTATCGACCAGGTCGCGGACGGCGCTGGACACGCGGCTCAAAAAATATTAGACAGAAGAGAGGCTATTAGAAAATCGTTAGAATTAGCCGAGCTGAATGATGTGGTGGTAATTACCGGCAAAGGATGTGAGCCATGGATTATTGAGGCTCACGGTAAAAAAATCCCCTGGGACGACCGCCAGGTCGTCAAGGAAGAATATAAAAAAATACGAAATAATGTACTTTAATAATCCTAAAAGGAGGTAAGCCGTGAGATTGTTCCAGAAAGAAACAAATGAGGCAGAAAAACAATTTCAACTATTCGCCTCGGGCTTAAAAACAAAGGAATTTGATTTGAAAATCTTTGACAAAAAACAAATCAAAAAACATCTCGGCAGTGGTTTGTACGAAAAATGGGGTCAATCCTTAAGGGTGCTTCATTACCGAAAAATTATAATGATTTTCGATGAAAAAGAATTGAAAGTCAGCAGGACTTCTTACAGCTATCCTGATCGGTTAGTGGTCAACTTAGCTCATGCCCCAGACAAAGAAGCCATCCTTAAAACAGAGGAAGAGTTGCTTGAGTTGTTAGAACTAGAAGAGGAAATTTCGTAAAAAGGCTGCTTTTAGATGAGCAGCCTTTTACATTGACAATATATCGGAAGTCAGTCATAATACTAAAGATAACAAAAAAAACAAAATGACGAATTCTTTGAGTAGATATATTCGAAAAGAAAAAGCCCGGATCCGCCGGGAAGTTTTAAACCCGTCTGACCAGCGAGGGCTTCTCGATGGATTGTATAAAAAATATTTTAAAGCAAATAACACTCATGACAATCCAGGCAATATACAACCTGGCGATAAATAAAAGCATTGATGCTGATTTCAGGGGGAGAGGAGGGGTCGAGAAACTGTTGAACAGAAAGAAGGAAAAGTTTGAAAGATTGTCGCCAGAGAAACAAGATGAGTTCGACAAAAATACCCTGGAAAATCCTTATTCTGATTCAAGGATTTTACATATCGCCCAAGACCGGGAAATAAAAAGAGTTTTAGTCGGCATTGATATCGAGCCGGCTGAAGTTTTATTAGCCAAAGAGCTCGGCAATATCGATCTGATTATTTCTCACCATCCATTGGGCAAGGCCTTAGCTAACCTATCCGGCGTGATGGAGTTGCAATGCGATGCCTTAAATAAATACGGCGTGCCCATTAATGTCGCCGAAGGACTGATGAAGGAAAGGATCTCAGAGGTTGCCAGGGGCGTTAACAGAGTCAACCACCAGAGGACGGTCGATGCGGCCAGGCTTTTAGGTTTCAATTTAATGTGTCTGCACACCGTCTGCGATAATTTGGCCGCGAAGTTTCTGAAAGATAAAATCGAAGCTGCTAATCCGGAAAGAATCGAAAACTTATTAAAATTATTAAAAGAAGTGCCTGAATATCAGGAAGCGATGAAAATCGGCGCAGGCCCCAAGACGTTCGCCGGTTCGGAAGAAAACCGTTGCGGCAAAATTGCTTTGATTGAAATTACCGGCGGAACCGAAGGGTCACCCAAACTTTACGAAAAAATGGCGCAAGCGGGTATTGGTACGACCGTGGCCATGCATGTTTCCGAAGAAAATCTCAAAGAGGCGCAGGCCGCCAATTTAAACGCGGTCATCGCCGGCCATATATCTTCTGATTCTTTGGGAGTAAATTTATTCTTAGACGAACTCGAAAAGCAAGGTATCGAAATAATTCCTTGCTCTGGCTTAACCAGGGTTTCTCGCAATTAACCGAGGTTTTTAACCATATAAGAACCTCGCTTCGCAAGAACCTTGAATGGTTAAATAAATTTAACCATATAGGTATCTTTGAGCCGATAACCTAATTTGCGGTAATATCCCCTGACTCCGACGCCTGAAATCACGGCGATTTTTTTTAATTTAAATTCCCTTTTGCTTATTTTTTCCGCTTCGGCGATTAGTCTTTTCCCTAACCCTTTATGCTGCGGAGAAATGATTGAGGTCGGACCTCGATCATTTGCGTTGTCGCTATTTATCGGTTGAAGCTGACCATAGGTATGGAGTTCTCGGATAAGTGCCGTGGGCCTAGATGATTGAGGTCGGACCTCAATCAATCTCAGGCGGATCAGGCTGTAGAGCTTCGTGCGATTTTTATTCTCATAACTCAGGAAGATTTCCTGCCCGCCCGAAGCCGGGTAATTTTGGCGGAATAAATATAATTTTTCTTGCGGATCGTAATTTCCTTTAACCTCTCGGCACCTGATGCACTTACAGTGGCCGCCCACTAACTGTCGTAGGTTTGAAATCTTAGCCGGACCAGCCAAAATGCTTTTAGAGGGAATGTCTCTGGCAATTCTTTGTATCCTGACGTAGCGGGGGATATTCTTTTTGATTGCCTGGACCAGGTTTATTAATTGTTTCTCAGTGTACGGCCGATAGCTGCCCTGCCGCCAAACATTAAAAAGCGGCGAGCTCTTCAATAAAGCGCAAGGATAAATTTTTAACAGGTCTGGCTGGAACCGGGAATCGGTAAAAATAGTTTTGAACATTTTAAGGTCACGGGCCGGAGACGAGCCGTAAAGGTTAGGCATTATTTGATACAAAACTTTAAAGCCGGCGTCTTTCAAAAGCTGCGTGGCCAAGACTGTTTCTCTAACGCCGTGTCCTCGCAGGTTTTTTTTCAAAATATCGTCATAGATTGATTGGACGCCCAACTCCACCATAGTAACTCCCAATTTCCTTAATTTAGCTATTTCATCGTCGGTGATAAAATCCGGCCTTGTTTCAATAGATAACCCAACTATTCGATGTTTCGCCCTCTCGTTTATTTTCTGCGCTTGATTGAGGGAGGTCGGACCTCGATCATCGCAGGCATTGAAGCAACGCGTTATAAACCAGGTTTGGTATTTTCTGGGATAATAAGACCACGTTCCTCCCACAATTCTCAACTCGATTTTATCGGTGGGATGCCCCTCTAAGGTTAACATTTCAATTCTTTTTTTAACCTGCAAGTAAGGATCGTAATCGAGGCGCTTGGCCCGTTCGACTGCGGGTTCGCCCGAAACATAGCTTTTGGGGATGCCTTTTTCAATCGGGCAGTAAAGGCACTTGCCGGGGCAGCGGTAGGGCTTGGTTAAAACTGAAATATTAATGATGCCCGAAAGCGAACGGACGGGCCTTGTCCTCAAAAGGACTTCTATTAACGTCGACGGCCTGATACTTTTGCCCTCAATCAATTCGTGATAAGTCTTTAATAAGGCGATATTATCGGGGAAAGGGATCTGGTATTTTTTGGCGAATCGCCTTTTGCAATATGCTAAATCCTCCGGAGTTTTCGCCCCCGACGTCATTAACTCTTTAATTAATGGATCAAGATTACGCACAATATTTATTGAAAAAGACGCGAGATGATTATAACGCGATTGCCGAAGACTTTTCAAGCTCTCGCTATTCGATTTGGCCAGAACTTAATATTTTTGGGGCATACATTGAAAACGGTAATAGGGTTTTAGATTTAGGCTGCGGTAATGGAAGGTTAGTTGAACTTTTTAAAGATAAAAATATTGATTATCTGGGTATAGATAATTCCGAAAAGCTTATTGAGATAGCTAAAACAAAGTACCCTAATGCCCGTTTCCAGTCCGTCGATGCCTTAAAATTACCCTTTCCCGATAATTATTTCGATAAGATTTTTAGCATTGCTGTTTTGCACCACATCCCTTCTGGTGAGTTACGGCACCAGTTTATTCAAGAAGCTATAAGGGTTTTAAGGCCCGGAGGGGTTTTGATTATAACAGTTTGGGATCTTTGGAGAAGATCCACTTCAATTGGATTAATAATTAGGTTCGCTTTTTCAAAAATTTTTGGTAAATCAAAATTAGATTTTAAAGATATATTTGTGCCCTGGCAAAAGAAAATAGACCGCTATATTCATTGTTTCACAAAAGGTGAATTAAAGGAATTACTTAAAAAATCAGGATTTAAAATAAAAGAAGCAAGGATTTTTAAAAGAAAAGAAACAAAGAATTACAATATTTGCATTATCGCCGAAAAACTTGACAAAATAGATTAAATAAGGTATAATCTAAACAGAAAGGAGGCAGAAAGTGGTAAGGGTAAAAAAGGACGGGGTCGGGATAAATAACGGAATAGCGGTGAGAGTGGCGTTTATTATTAACGAGGCTATTGAAGTGGCGTTAATAATAAACACTAACGGTAAAATAACTGAGCCGCCCCATTCTCGGTCGCGGATAGACGGACAGCATGGTTGTCCTTCCGACGACATCTGTATCCCGCCAGCCGATTACCGCCAGATGTTCTTTATGGCCGGCGGTATCCTCGGCAAACCAAGACGAGAAAAGGTCCCAACGAGATAATACTCCGGGACCTTTTAATTTCCAGTAATTGCGTTATAAAATAAAGAGACAAGCCCCTATAGCTTAATGGATAAAGTATAGCCCTCCGAAGGCTGTGATCTCCGTTCGACTCGGAGTAGGGGCACAATTAATTTTTTATGTTAGAATATAAATATGAAGCTTAAATATAAAATTGCAGTCAGCGGTGCGGCGGTTTTGACCCCCTGCGCCAAAAAAATGAAAGAGACGGCCCGGGAACTTGGCCGGGAAATTGTTCGTAACAACTGCATTTTAATCACCGGAGCAACCAGTGGCGTGCCTTATTATGCGGCCCAGGGTGCTAATCGTACTGGCGGGGTAAGCATTGGTTTTTCACCGGCGTCTTCCGAGATTGAGCATAAAAAAAGTTACCGGTTGCCCTTAGACGAATTCGACGTCATGGTTTACACCGGTTTTGATTATTCAGGGAGAAATCTTTTAATGACTAGAGCCGCTGACGCAGTCATCGTGGCTTGCGGTCGCATGGGCACGTTAAATGAATTCACTATCGCCTACGAAGACAGAAAACCGATCGGTATTTTGGTCGGATCCGGCGGAACGGCCGACCTCGTCAATTATATTTTAAAATATCCTCACCACAAGAGAGGCCCGATTTTTTATGATGCCGACCCAAAAAAACTTGTTCAGAAAGTCGTTAGATATTTAAAAACGAAAAAAAGGTCGAAACAGTTAAAAATTAATTAAATATATTAATATGGCGGAAGAAGGAAAACTCATCGGAAAAATTAGCCACTATTTCGGGAATATTTCCGTAGCCGTGATTGATTTATCGGACACCCTCAAGGTCGGGGACAACATTAGGATCACTGGCGGGGAGACGGATTTCACCCAAGCGGTGACTTCCATGGAGGTTGACCATAAGAAGGTCGATTCGGCCAAAAAGGGCGATTCGGTTGGTTTTAAGGTTGACCAAAAGGTTCGAGACGATTACAAGGTTTATAAAGTATAAATAGGCTAAACCCGACCCTAATGATTATTGTTTTTGCGGCGGCTTTCGGCGGCGGAATTTTAAGAGGTTTGGTTGGTTTTATAAAATACCAGTTCTCTTACAAAGAGGTAAAATTCAGGCCGTATTATTTTTTAGGCATGATGTTTGTCTCCGGGATTATCGGAGCGGTTGCGGCCCTTGCCATTAAAGAAATAGGTTTTACTCTTTTAGGCTCTTTCACTCCAGCATTAGCATTTATCATCGGTTACGCCGGCGGAGATTTCATCGAAAATATTTATAAGATTATCATCAAAAAGTCGTCTTTTTATGCCCCGTAGTGAAAATTCGACAACTCTCGAGTTGTGAATAAAACTACAGGGTATAAAATTTGATAAACGTCATAATAATTAAAAACGATAGTTAGTTTGGCTGAGTTAAACCAGGTAGTGAAAATTTGACTTGCTACGCAAATGATAATTTGTCAAATTTCTACTACCCGGTAAACAACTGTCGAATTTCTACTACGGGGTATGATTAAAAAAATTTTAGCGTTGACCTTAATTATTATCGGCCTAGTCGTGATTTTTTATAGCCTCTATGCGTCTTTCAATATTTTTACCGGCAAGGTAGGAGCTCCCGAAATTTTCCAGACACCCCCGGTAACCAAAAGTGTCGGTTCCCAAGATATCCAGTCGCAGTTGCAAAACATGATCAGCGAGCAGCTGAAGGGAATGTTGCCGTTAGATTCCATCACGACCTTTTTAAACTTAGCCAGCTGGTCGATTTTTGTCGGGATCCTCGTTTTCGGCGGAGCTCAAATTTCCGGTCTTGGTATTAAGTTGTTAAATTAAATGTTTAAGCTTCTTAAGGCGGTTTCGATTTTTGTCGGGACGGTCATCGGCGCAGGAATTTTCGGAATTCCTTACGTTATTAACAAAAGCGGGATTATCCCCGGTTTTTTTTATTTTTTGATTTTAGGAGGCGTCGTTCTTTTAATTCATCTGTTTTTCGGCGAAGTATTTTTAAGGACGAAAGAATCTTGTCGCCTACCCGGCTTGGCGCAAAAATATCTGGGAGCTTGGGGTAAGATTTTAGTTATGATTTCGGTGGTCGTTGGGTTGACTGGTGCTCTTTTGGCCTATTTAATTTTGAGCGGAGATTTTTTAAAGATTTTATTTTCACCTTTTTCAAGTTTATCAGCGATTCAACTTGCTATGATTTTTTGGGTGTTGATGTCTTATCTTATTTTTAGAGGGATTAAAATAATCGCCTCAATTGAACTTTTAACAAACATTATTTTCTTTTCAACGTCCGCTGTCGTTCTGTTTTTCTGCCTGTCGCGGTTTAATTTACAGAATTTGGCCGCATTTAATCTTTCGAACGCTTTTTTGCCGTTCGGCGTCATTCTTTTTTCTTTAATCGGTTGGTCGGCGATTCCGGAGATTGTCGATTTTTTTAAAACCTCCCCCGAAAAGAAAAAATTAAAAAAGACGATGATTTTAGCGACCGCGGTTACCGTGCCTTTTTATCTGATTTTTACCTTGGCTATTTTGGGAGTAACCGGCGGAAACATCAGCCAAGACACCCTTTCAAGCCTGGCGCCTTTTCTCAGCCCCAAGGTTATTTTTTTAGCGGTGCTGGCCGCTTTAGTGACTTTAGCTGACTCTATTTTGGTCTTAGGACTTTATTTAAAGAACACTTTTGTCTGCGACCTAAGATTATCTAACGGCTCCGCCACCGCCATTGCCTGCGGGGTGCCTTTTTTATTGTTCTTGATTGGCTTCAGGGATTTTATCGGCACCATAGGTTTTGTCGGAACGGTTGTGGGCGTGATCGAAGGCACAGCTATTATTTTGATTTTTAGGAGGGCTAAAAAACTGGGCAATCGCCAGCCGGAGTATAGTTTTAAAATTCCTTCTTTGTTGCTATATTTATTGATAGCCATACTGGTTTTGGGAGCAGTTTCCCAGTTTCTTTTATGAAATTTATTGCCGATTTTCACTTGCACTCGAAATATTCTCGGGCCACTTCCCCAGACATGAACTTAGAAAGCCTTGATAAGTGGGCGCGCATTAAGGGCCTGAAAGTTTTGGGTACGGGCGATTTTACGCATCCGGAATGGTCGAAGTCCCTTAAAGAAAAACTAGAACCCGCTGAACCCGGGCTTTATAAGCTGAAGCTTGAGGACGAGACGCGCTTCATCTTGACTTCCGAAATCAGCTGCATTTATACGAAAAATAATAAAGTGCGGAAGATCCATGTTCTGATTTTTGCTCCCGCATTAGAGGTAGTCGAAAAAATCAATGCGCACCTCGGCTTTATCGGTAATATAAAATCTGATGGCCGCCCTATCCTGGGATTAGACGCCAAAGAATTAGCCAAGATTGTTTTAGGGATTTCCCCGGACTGTTTCATCGTTCCGGCTCACGCCTGGACCCCTTGGTTTAGTATCTTCGGGTCCAAGTCCGGTTTCGATTCGATCGAGGAATGTTTCGAAGAATATTCTAAATATATTTACGCTATAGAAACCGGCCTTTCTTCGGACCCGCCCATGAACTGGCGGTTGTCCGCTTTGGATAAAATCACTTTAATCAGCAATTCAGACGCTCATAGTCCGCGGAAGCTGGGTCGCGAAGCCAACGTTTTTGATACAGACCTAGGTTATGATGCGATTATTGGGGCAATTAAAGACAAAGATCCAAGAAGATTTTTATATACTATCGAATTTTTTCCGGAGGAGGGGAAATATCACTACGACGGGCACAGGAATTGTGAAATCGCTCTTGCTCCGCCTGAATCAAGAAAATACAACAATATCTGTCCGACCTGCGGTAAGCCCTTAACTATCGGCGTCATGAATAGAGTCGAGAAGTTAGCCGATCGGCCCGCCTTCGCTAAAGCTTCGGCGGGTAAACCCGAAGGAGCCATCCCGTTCAGGAGTTTGGTTCCTTTAGAGGAAATAATCGCCGAAAGTTTGGGCGTTACTGTAGCAAGCAAGCAAGTGGGCTTAGAATATAACAATTTGATTAAGAAATTAGGCAGCGAATTTAATGTTTTATTGACTGCTACAAAACAAGACTTGATTGGAGCGACTTTACCGGAAATCGCCGAAGGGATTACTAGGGTGAGGGAGGGGCACGTTTCCATCACGCCGGGCTATGACGGAGTTTACGGCAAGGTCAGTATTTTTTCTACGGGCGAACAAAAAAACATTAAAAAACAAAAAACGCTATTTTAAAGATAAAAGAGGTCGGACCTCCCTCTTTATTTTGAGGGAGGTCCGACCTCCAACATCATGATCGAAGAATATAAGTTCGGCTCCATTAGCGTTGACGGCAAAGTTTATCAGCACGACATCGGTATTAATTGGGCGGGCCAGGTTTTTGATTGGCCGAGAGTAAAATCCCACATTGTTGATATTGAAGATATTATTGATGCTTTGGATCAAGGACCTGAAACGATCGTGATCGGTACGGGAGAACAGGGTATGGCGCAAGTGACCGCTCGCGCCAAAAGAGAAATCGAGGGTAGGGGGATAGAGCTTGTGATTGATAAAACAGAACAGGCGACTAGAACCTTCAACATCCGGAAAGACGAGTCAATTGAGGAAGAAGGGGTGCAGGAAAAAGTTGTCGGACTATTCCATTTGACATGCTGACGAAAAACTGTTAAACTCATTACTTAGTATCGAAGATAAGGAGGTTTTGATGTTTTAGTACTTTTAAAAACTAATAAGAGCTTAGAGAGAAAGACATTTCGGAAAGACGGAAAATATGGAAAAGAGGTGAAACGTGAAAAGGAAAATCTGGGGATTAACAATCGCTGCCATTCTTATCATCAGTACTCTCATGATCGGCGCCGTGCCGGCCCTGGCCGCCCCACCCATCAAGACCGGGTTTGACGAATACGGCTACAACTACCAGGCTCACATCTTCAACGGAGTGTACTCCGACTACGACCGGGCGCATGGCGGTCCCTTTTCCGACGTCAACCTTCAGATGAAGTGGAATGACGCCTGGTTAAGTAACCAGGACCGTGATGGCGACGGGAAACTCGATAGACACTGGGGCTCTTCCACTTACATCGGTTCCGGCGCCTGGCTGACGAATCATGATACCGGCGTCAGTGAAGACGGGAAAACCTGGACTTATTTTGTCAAGATTATCGCAGCGCCCGCTAACGCGACGAAGCTCGGAGGAATCTGGTACGCGGCTGACGGCACCGAAATCGGGCCTGATATTTGGGACGAATTCGCCGTCATCCAGCAGGTTATAACAGGTGAGATTCCCCCTGCGTTTATCGCGTACGATCTACCATTCCAGGGCAACTACAAGAGCCCGGCCGGTCCTGGCTTCGGTAAGTGGTGACCTAAATCACCTAAACAAATCGCTCTCTGAGATCCTTATCAAGAAAGGGGTTGTGATTAATTTCACAACCCCTTTTATCTTGAGAAATTATATTTTTTAGGTTATGATATTAATTGTTATGGAAAAAGCTAATAAAATAACCAAAGAGATGACGATTGCCGAAGTAGTTGAAAAATACCCTAAAGCCGCCTCAATCCTTGTGGGGTTCGGCTTACATTGTGCTGGTTGTCCAGGAGCTCAGTCGGAAACGATTGGAGAAATGGCTGCAAATTATCAGATGGATTTAGACGAATTCCTAAAGAATCTCAATAAAGCCATAAGGTCATAAAATGAGGAGCGTCCTGTCTTTTTTTATTTCTTTAATTGCCGGGGTCGGTCTTTTAGTTTGGATTAGTCGTTTTATCGGCTGGCAAGAGACTAAGTCAGCCCTTTTAATTTTCACTGGCTGGCACGGGATGGTGATCGTTCTTTTGACGCTTTTAATGATTTTAGCCGGAGCGTGGAAATGGAAGATGATTCTGAAGAGTCAGGGCTATCGTTTATCAAACCGGGAAATCATCGCCCCCTACCTGACCTGTTTTTCTCTGATTTATCTTTTTCCGATGGTGATTTTCGGCGGAGAGCTCTTTCGGGGATATGTCTTAAGGGAAAAATATAATATCCCATGGGCTAAAGCGATTTCCTCGGTGTTCATTGATAAGATTTTAGAAATTACCTCGTTTTTAGTCACTATTTTAGCCGGCACAGCCTATTTTCTCTTCAAAATAGGGTTGCCGCCTAAAAATCTCGGCCTTATTTTTGGGATATTTCTCGCCGTTTGTCTTATTAGTGTCGGGTTTTTTTACTTTAAAATCTTTAAGCGGGAAAGCATTATCAAGCCGTTGAACATATTCTTAAATCGCCGTAAATCGCTTGGCGGAGATCTTTTAGAAATCGAAAAAGAAATATTCAAGTTTTTCAAAATAAAAAGAAAAGCGTTGTGGGGCGGTCTTGCCCTGGCTTTTTTAAGGGTGGCCATCACCTGGGCGAGGTGTTGGATTTTAATCTTATTTTTGGGTAAAAGTATTAGCATCCTGTCGGCCTTAACGGTTTTAGGTTTTTATTATTTCGCTACGGCGATCCCTATCCCGGCGGCCCTTGGTTCCCACGAAGCGGTCCAGGTTTTTACTTTTAATGCTTTGGGACTTGGCTCGGGCCTAGCTCCGGCTTTCACCATGATTCAGCGGGGCGCTGAATTAATTATGGCTTTTATCGGCCTGATTATCTTTTTTAAATTGGGTACAGGGTTATTAAAAGCGTTCCTCTTTAAAAAAATTGATAGTATAATGAAACAAAATCAATGACTTTAGGTATTAATAAGGTTATCAGGATTTTAATCTCCACCGATATTTTACTCCAGAGCGGCTGGGGTTTAATTGGCCCAATTTTTGCCATCTTCCTCACGAGGCAAATCAGCGGGGGGAAACTGGAAATGGTCGGGTTCATTGCCGCCACTTACTGGCTTACCAAGTCGGTGGTCCAGCCGTTCATTGCCCACGCATTGGATAAAAAGGGTGGAGAAAGGGACGATTTTAAGCTTTTGGTCACGGGAATGTTTTTGGCAAACTTGGTGCCTATCGGTTATTTTTTCTCGACTCAAATCTGGCACATCTTTTTATTGGAGGCTTTCAGGGGACTTTGCATGGCTTGCGTCATCCCGAGCTGGTCAGGTATTTTTACAAGGCACATTAATAAAGGATGGGAGGCTTTTTCCTGGAGCCTAGAAAGCACGGGCGTTGGTTTTGCCGCCGGCACCGCGGGCGCTTTCGGGGGGATTTTAGCGGCAGCCGTGGGCTTCAAAGTAGTTTTCATTTTGACCAGTATTTTCGGGCTTACCGCCTCGTCTCTTTTGTTTCTTATTCGTCCTAAACTTTTCATCAAGAATCATTTCAAGCCTCGGGTGCCTCCGTCAGAAAAACCATTCTAAAAATATGAAAAATCAAGAGTTGGTCCCGCCTTCGCCAAGGCTACGGCGGGCAAGTAAGATATTTTATGAGGAATCAAGAACTGGCCAAAATTTTCTATGAAATCGCCAATTATTTGGCGATGGACGAGGTTCCTTTCAAGCCTTACGCTTACGAAAAAGCGGCTTTGACCATAGAGACGCTCGAAGGGGATATCGAAGAAATTTACAGGCAGGGCGGGAAAAAAGCGCTGGAAGAATTAGCTGGCGTGGGTAAGAATATCGCTGATCATATTGTGGAATATCTGGAAACGGGGAAGCTGAGATATTACAACGACCTTAAAAGAAAAACGCCCATTAATTTCCAGGAGCTCAGCGCTGTTGAGGGCGTGGGGCCCAAGCGCGCCAAAACCCTTTATCGGAAGCTGAATGTCAGGAATTTAAAAGATCTTGAAAAAGCGGCCAAATCCCACAAAATCGCGCTTTTGTTCGGATTCGGCGAAAAAACGGAAAAAAACATTCTCCAAGGCATCAAGTTTCTCAAAAGAAGCAAGGGCAGGTTTCTCTTGAACGAGATTCTGCCCAAAACCAAGGAAGTTTACGAGAAATTGAAAAACATCAAGGGCGTGGAGCGCGTGGATTACTGCGGTTCTTTAAGAAGAATGAAAGAAACTATCGGCGATGTGGACTTCCTGGTCGCCGTTAAAGAATCCAGAAAGCCCGCCCGCAACGCTTCGCTACGCTTGCGTAGCGATGCGGGCAGGGTGATGGATTCTTTTGTTGCCATGCCCAGCGTGGTTAAAATCTGGGGCAAAGGTACGACCAAGTCTTCGGTGCGAACCAGGGAGGGCTTTGATATGGATATCCGGGTGGTGCCCAAAAATTCTTACGGGGCGGCTTTGCAGTATTTTACCGGCTCTAAAGAGCATAATATCGCGACGCGGAGAGTTGCCATGGGCAAGGGCCTGAAGCTTTCTGAATACGGCTTATTCCGCGGGTCAAAAATGATTGCGAGCGTTACCGAAGAAGATGTTTATAAGGCTTTGGGGATGCAGTGGGTGGCGCCGGAAATAAGAGAAGACCGTGGCGAGGTTGAAGCTGCTCTTGCGGACAAGCTACCTAAAATTATCGGCTACCACGACATTAAGGGGGATCTACATACTCATTCTGATTGGGATGGCGGGATGAACTCCATTACCGAGATGGCTAAGGCCGCTCTGGAAATGGGTTACGATTATATAGGGATTGCCGACCACACCAAGTTTTTAAGGATTGAACATGGTTTGAACGAGAAGCAATTAGAGCGGCGGAATAAAGAAATCGACAAGATAAACCTAAAATTCCAAAAACAGAAATCTAAATTCCGCGTTTTGAAGGGTTGCGAAGCGAATATTTTAAACGACGGGTCGATAGACATTAAGGATGAAGCTCTTAAAAAGTTGGATTATGTTATCGCAGGCATCCACTCTAATTTTAAAATGCCCAAAGATAAAATGACCGACAGGCTTATCCGGGCGATGGAAAATCCTCACGTTGATATCATTTCCCATCCCACAGGCAGGATTTTAAAGAAGCGGGACGAATATCAAATAGATTTCGATAAGGTTTTAAGGGCAGCCAGAGAAACCGGCACGGTTTTGGAGGTTAACGCCTGGCCCGAGAGGTTGGATCTTAATGACCAGAATATTAAAAAAGCGAAAGAGGCCCAGGTTAAAATAGTTGTCAACACCGATGCCCACCATAAGAGCCAGTTAAAGATGATGGAGCTTGGTATCGCTCAAGTGCGCCGGGGTTGGGCGGAAAAGAAGGATGTTATTAATTGTCACCCCTTGCAGAAAATGTTAATGTTTCTAAAATGAAGCCAAAAATTATTTTCAGAAAAGCTAAAACCAGCGACATGGAGATAGATAAGTTGTTTGCCCTAACTACTAAAAAAACCGCCCCGTTTTTTAGAGGTCTGGGGTTTAAAGAAACCAGCAAAGCCAAGCTGCCCCAAAAAATTTGGCAGGAATGCCTTGGCTGCTCGAGGTTTCCTGCCGATTGCAACGAGATTTCTTTAATTAAGGATATTTAATATGCTTCAGAGAAAATCAGCCGGCGTAGTAATCTTTTTAAAAGAGAAAGGTAAAACCTATTACCTTCTTTTAAATTACAGCGCTATCGGTTTCGTTGGGAAAACTTATTGGGGCCTGACTAAGGGGACTATTGAAGGAGGAGAGAAAGAGATGGGCACGGTTTTGAGAGAAGTTAAAGAAGAAACGGGCATAACAGATCTTGAATTTATCGATGGCTTCAGAGAAGTAGAAAAATATTTCTTTTCACAAAAAGGAAAAACTGTTTCTAAAACAGTTTCTTACTTATTAGCTGAAACTAAAACAAAAGAGGTAAAACTTTCTTTTGAGCACCTAAATTTTAAATGGTTACCATATCAAGAAGCGTTGAAAAAGCTGACTTTTAAAAATGCCCAAAGAATCGTTCAGAAGGCTCATGACTTTATTCCATCAAAAAATTTATAAACTTGTTAAGACGATTCCGGCCGGGAAAGTCCTTAGTTATAAAAAAGTGGCCCAATTAGCCGGTCGTCCGAAAGCCTGGCGGGCTGTCGGGAACGCTTTGAATAAAAACACCGATCTTAAAATTCCTTGTCATCGAGTCGTGAAATCTGATGGTAGCATTGGTGGTTACCGAAAGGGGGTCAGACGGAAAGTCTGTTTACTAAAAAAAGAAGGTGTGCTAATAGTTAACCAGAGGTTAAATATATCGGGTTAAAACCCGCTATAAAAAATAGGAGAGTCGGTCTTTGACAACAAAATTTAAATAAAAATAGGAGGTGATATGGCCTATAAACAATGTCCTCAGTGCGAAACTGTCACAGAT
>Ga0209518_1002313_pt1 | contig 18104 bp, 3 predicted proteins | sample RifGroB1_FD_183993 | JGI IMG/M metagenome (GOLD analysis project Ga0209518, IMG submission 183993) | Groundwater microbial communities from Rifle, Colorado, USA - Groundwater B1 (SPAdes) (version 2) | ecosystem: Environmental > Aquatic > Deep subsurface > Groundwater | place: Rifle, Colorado...
ATTCCTTTACTTGTCACTGTTTTTAGTCTTTGACCAGCTTCATCGTAGTAATACTCTTCCCAATAGTTTAGTGTTCCATTTGTATATTTAGTTACTTTTGTTAGCTTACCTGTGCTATCCCATTGATATGTTTGGTAGTTGTTATTATCTTTTCTTTTATCTATCAAGTTGCCAGTAGTTTCGTTATATGTATAAGTATATTGACCATCATTAATTACTTTAACCCCACTATTAGTATAAGTTTTGTTGATCTCTTGTATCGCTTCACCATTAGGTTTTAATAGCTTTTCAGTCTTTGCTGTTCTATTACCTAATGTGTCATAACTGTAACTTATTTCATATTTATTGGCTTTAGTATAATAGCTAACTCTATCTTTTAAGCTTTGATTTGTCGCCTCACCCAATATCGCATTACCATTCTCATCTATATTATTAATATCAAAGTTAAACTTAAGTATCTTAGCAGCATTTGCTTTGCTAAACTCATAGTAATTTGTTGTCTCACTGATACCACTATCAGTATCCTCAACAAACTTTAGATTGTTTATCTCATCTATGTAGAATAATTTTATCTGCCCTATACTCAACAATGGATTTTTATTCTTATTTATCCTTATAACATCTGGTTCGAGTGTCTTACCTTCACTATCCTTTATATATATCGACGAGCATTTCTCCTCTATATTAGGTGTTGTGGTACTGTTATCTGTTAAACTTGATATTTTATTGTCATTAGTTGGGTTATAGTCTCCATTTATATAAGAAAGGGTAGGGTTTAGTTTCTTATTAAAGTTACCCGTATATACTGCCCCTATAAGTCTATTGTATTTATCATAGCTAAACACTCTATTATATGTATTTGCAACTATCCCAGTCCCAGTCTCTGCTACACCTATTAAGTTACCTTCATTATCATAGCTATAACTTTGTGTAAACTTACTGCTATTTATACCTGCGAATGTTTTTGTACCCATTCTATTTAGTTCATCGTAGCTTATCGTCGTAGTTATACCATCATATCCATTTGTATAAGATTCTAACATTCCATTACTATATGTTACACCAGTTATATTTACCTTAGTTTGAGTCCCCTCTAAGAATGTTATCCCATTTATCATATTGTCAGTATAACCTACATTATATACCTTGCCATCTGGATAAGTTATACTTGCCACATCTCCAAAGTCGTTATAAGTATATTGTAAAGATAGTGCAGTAGTTTTACCGAGTATTGTATTATCTATTTTACTTATCATATTATTAGTCAAATAACTATATACCTTTGTAGTTAATGCTATCTTTGTTATAGTTGTTAAGTCTGTTGTATCTGTAACACTATCCAATATTCCACTATTAACACTATAAGATGTTACTGTATTTATCCGACCTTCGCTATCATAAGTGTAAGTTATAAGGTTATCAGATTCTAATCCTGCACCTATTTTCATCTCTCTATTTAGATACTTTCCATAACTATCATAATAATACTTTGCATTTACTATATCAGTAAAGCCTTCTGGTGTTCCTACATTGCTTTTTTTCTTGTAACTTTCTATTACATTACCAAACCTATCGTATTTACTCTGATAGTAATACCAATACGCATCCTTACTACTCAATATATTCCCAAACTCACTATACTTTGTGCTCGTTTGTGTAAAAGTAGTATTATTTACTCCCTCTATTGTAACAATAGTTTTCTTTTCTCTTCCAGATGTTGCTGTCTCCCATTGAGTTACTGACTCAGTTTGGTTATCATTTATTGTTCTCCACACTCTACCAAAGCTATCATAGTAATAGGTCTTACTCTTATCATTAAGTTTTTCTTCTGTGAGTCTTCCGTATCTATCATAGATATAAGTCTTTATATATTTACTACTAACACTCTCTTTTGTCTTTAGTCCCGCGTCATTATACTCATAAGTTACAGGGTTTGCTTTAGTACTAACAACAATTTCATTATTATTATCTATACTATACGATATATTTGTATTATTCCCACTATAAATATTAGATTCTCTACCGTGAGTATCATATTCAGTAAGTTTTATACTTCCATCATAATTAACCTCTGCATTTACTCTTCTATACTCATCGTATCTTGTGTATTTAGATTTTGTTCCCAATGTCTTTGCATTTATCAAACTATCCATAGTTGTACTATTTACTTCTGTTATAGCCACATCTAAAGAATAATCTATTACCTCTATCTTTTGATACTTCAAGTCATATTTATCATACTTATTAGTAGTCCTTACCCATTTGTCGCCTTTTTCTCTACTATAAGAAACCCCAACATTACCATAAACATCATAATCATATATTATAGCCCTCGATATGATTTCATTAGTTCCCTTTGTTATTGTCTTTATTCTCAATCTCTTATAACCATCGTATATATATGACTCAGTATATGTTACCTTTGCATTGTTTTCCCATCCATAGTATGTTTTACTCTCTACATCTCCCCAATAATTATATGTATAACTAACATCAGACAGACTATTATCATACTTATCAGATTTTTCTGCTACCACTTTACCATTATAATCATAAGCCCATTGCTTTTGATATGGTGCAATAGTTGTAGTAGGAGTAGTATTACCATTATTAAGTAATTCATTATCATATTTTATACTTTCTGCTATCACATTACCAAAGTCATCATAAACTTTTTGACTAATCCAGTCATTTGTTGGTACAAATCCAGTCTTATTTAAGCTAAACTTGCTGTAACTATAACCACTCTTTCCTTTTTCATCATATATATTTTTCTCTACTATTTCACTATATCCATTATCTCTACTCATTACAGTCTTTTTATCAAGCCCATACATATTATATATATTCTCTTCTGTTATCCCATCTATGCTAGTCTTTTTAATTAGCCTTCCAAAAAAGTCATATACATATACTCCTTCATAGTTTATTGATTTGTCTAGTGTATCTATCTTTTTCTTTAATAAGTTCCCTATTGCATTATATGTCTCTATTTCTCTTCTCTTACCACTATTTGTACTTGTAGTAATTTCCATCCCATAGTCATTATATTTTGTTACTTTTGCCACCTCTGGTAACCATACATTAGTATTATCAGCTTTTATATATCCCATCTTTTCGCTTGTCTGGTTTTCCAGTTCATCATAACTATATTGATATATATATTTACCATCAATTGTTTTTTCTAATAACTTATCTCTTGTATCAACTTTCCACTGCTCCGATATTTTATCTATTACCCCAGATGTATCAAAGTCCTTAGTATATTCTTCTCTATATAGAATATGGTCAAAGTAATGAAACCCTTGATGTGCTTTTACAAAGTTAAAGTTACTTACAGTAGAGTCTTTATAGTTAAACTTAGCTGTCTTTAATAAGTCTATCTCATCTCTATAATTAGCATAATCAGCATTTCTATAATTAAAATAATTATTATATTCCTTAGCCCAGACATATTGATAATACCAAGCATAACTATCTGAGTCTTCTATTCTTGTAAAACCACCCGTTACATAAGTATCATTACCTACATATTCATTGGCATAGTTTATTACAACTTCTACTTTTGGTTCTATTATATTATTTACATAGTATAGTTTTACATCTTTATAGTTATATCCATCATCATCATAAAACTTTAATGTAGTAATCCTATTCTTATAAACATCTTTTTGATAGCTTTCTACTGCTACCAATCTATTTGTATATGATTCATATATATTATTAACTATGTTTGTTATACTACTATTATTCACAATATTACTATCATTATCTAAAGTATTGGTTTTTCCAGTAGTTTCTATACTTACCACATTTCCAATCTCATTGTATGTATAACTTACAGATGCACCTGTAACATCTCCCCCCTGTTTCTCTTCATATACTCTTGTTTCTGATTTTACCCTATCATCTGTATAGTAATCATATTTTATTATCTCTTTTTTATCACTATCATTACTCATATATATATATTTTTTAGCTATCCTTTGAGGATTAGTGGTATCATAGATATTCTCACTAACCTTTGTTATCCCACCATTATATGTTAGATACTCCATGTCCTTAGTAATCTTAGGATTTAAGAATTTCTCATCTGTATCTGTCTCAGCCTTATACTGATAAGTTGTAATCCTCTTATCATATTCTGAGGCATATACTGTTTTTTGTGTTATCCTATTTGTTAAGAATGCGTTAGTGGTACTTGACTCTATCTCATAGTCATATTTTTCTTTATTAACTATTTTTTCCATTGCTCCCAATTCTTTTATATATTGAGTCTTTTGTATTACCTTACCACTATTCATTATTACATTATTTCTTTTGTATGCTATGTTATTAACACCAACTATTGTATTTATATCTTTATTTATATCTTTGTAATTAGTTTCAAAACTTGTAGTAATACCATAAAAACTACCATTCTTTATATCAGTAGGACCATTAAATGGGTCATTTGTAAACTCTTTAAATATATATTTATTGTTATTATCCTTTTTAATCTCAGTTGCACTCAAAGAATATGTATTGTCATACTTATATTCGCTATCCTTTATTACCTCTATTGAGTTTTTAAAAGGCATTAGAGACCCTGCTGGATTTGGTTTATAGTAATAATTTGTCTCAAGTGGAGTATCACTTAGATTATCCCCATCCTTTTTATATATCTTTTTTTGCTTACAATAGCTATATACTATACTTTGGAATACATTCCAACTATCAACTCTTACATAATTATCAAAATTAAACTCGCTCTTATGCTCATTCGATGTTATTGTTAGTGTTTGGAGGGTGTTTACTACTGGATTATCTCCTATAAGTTTGAAATTTTTTATTGGACAAGATACTGGCGTTTGTGTATATGATGTGTTCCATATATTCTCCCAATAATCATTGTCATTATAACGCTCTCTATTAAATATTACTGGGATTTTTACTATATATCCATTAAATGGAAATTTATTATGATTAACATCTATTGTGTTTTTAAATATTTTAGGTGTATAATTTATTTGATAATTATTTGAATATTTATCTTCTTTCTCTTCCAATGTACCATTACTTTGTATATTGTTATATTTCTTTACCAAGTTTAATTTACTATACTTATAATTAGTCTTAATCTTCTTTGTATAATCAACTAAAAATATATTCTTTGTTGTATCAGTATATTCAAACTTATATTTCTCTATCTTCTTATCATTTATCCCATCTACATATAGATATTTTGTTATTGTATCTATCTTTCTGTTTTCACCTGCTATATTAGTATATGTAAAGTTTATCCTATATTTCTTTTTACCAGTATTATCATAAGCATATATATTAGTTATCTCATTTGGGTTTTCAAGTTCATATATTTTACTAGCCTCTGGTATTGTTACAAAGTCAGTTTGTGGAGTCTTTGAGTAATATACATAGCTAAGGTTTCCATATTGATTAAACTTATAGTTTATATTACCAGGCATTTCAACAAGATATTCGCTGTCTATTTGTCTAAATATAAAGGGATTACCTTTTTCGTTCTTATATACACCACTATTAGGTTTTAGTTCATATATAACCCCATCTTCTAGTTTTAGATATTTTATTACATCAGATGTTACATCTTCACCGAGTAATTGAGGTATATTTAAGTCCCAAGCATTATCAAAATATTTAATTGATTGAATATAATTTATATAATTTACTAATGGTCTACTCTTAATAAAACCCCAATCAACAAAGTATTTTTTCCATATAGTTTTTATTTCTGCATAATTATTCAATTCATTTGATAGCCCTCTTTTATTTTCAGAACTTGTATGTAATTTATATAAAACTGTTAGAAGTTGTAGAATATGATCTGGCTCATTAAGATTCTTTATTTTATTAACTATATCTTCAAATTCTTTCACACCAAAAGTTTGTCTTATTTTCGCTGTATAAAGATTGTTACCTAAATCAAGAACTCTAAAATAATTATCAGTATCTTCTTCAGGGAAATATTTTTCTAATATAGAATTAAAAGCAAGACGCTGTACATATTCATTTATATCGAGCTGATAATAAGATTTTGCATAAGCAGTATCAATTTTTGTTCTTTCTGTTTTATCCTCTATTATAGGAAGAATATCTTTTAAAAAAACACTTTCTTCAAATACTCTCACTGGTCCATTTTGTACTTCTATATTAGCTTTTATTCTATCATTTCTCCATCCCATGATAAAGTCAGCTCCATCTGGCTTATAAGGATCAAATTGGTTTTTTGCTTGTTCTTCAAATTGATGTTCTAGTTCATAAATCTTTTCTTTATCTATATAATATTGAAAATTTATAGCCTCCCCATTATTCAACACCTTTTCAGTATCATTATATTTATTAGAATCAAACAACATCTTTAAATTAAATGTTCCCTTATGTGATTGTATATCAAACAAGTCTATTGTTGCATTCACTGACCCATCCATTGGCGATATATTTGTTACCATGTTTGAGTCATCTATTATTGCTTCTTTCTTTACTCCTATCCCATACATAGAAAAGTGATGCAATACTGCATCAAGTGTATCTTTACTCTTATTGTAACTTGTTTCTACATCTATCCATCTATTCTTCTGTACACTATAATAATATACTGTTAGATTTTCTTTATTATTTGCAACATCACCTGTTAAGTCTTTTAAGTTTATTCTCCATATAGCTCCATTACTAAAGTTAGCACCTTCAGGACCAAACTCATATATCTTACTACCTATTAGTCCATATTCTCCTGCTATATTTATGTCAAGATGTAGTTTTTTCTTTGCTAAACCTATATATTGTGGAGTATCTGTATCTATTTTTAACTCAAACTCGCTATCATCAAACTGTAAGAGTTTTTTCTCCCCTATATTCCCTTCAACTTTATGTTGTTTTATCACAGGACATCTTAACTCTTCACTTATATTACCATACTTATCAGTAACTCTAACATAATATATTGTCTTATTATCCGATAACCCCATCTCATCTTTAAACTCATTTAATCCAGTACTTATATAATTATTAATTTCATATCCTAACCCAAAGTCTGGTACTCTTCTAAGCTCATAATTACTAAATGTAGGTTCATTATTTCTAGTCTCCCAAACTATCTTTGTAAAATCATCTTCCACAACCACATCATAAGTGGTAGGTGCTGGTATTGGTGTCTTATCTATAACAAACTTACAACTAACTAAGTCAGATTGCAAGCCCCCTTTATCAACGCTATATGCTTGTAGCGTATATTCTCCATCTGCATAATTAGCAAAGTTAAATTGTAGCCCCATATTCTTAGTATTATACCAATTTCCATCATTTACTTTATAGAATACTACAACATCACTACTAGCAGTAAGATTATCATCCTTCAATAAAGATATATTGCTAAATTGTATTAACTTTTTATCAATATCATTATAATGAGAATACGAATTATATAGACTCAATACTGGTTTTGTCTTATCCACTACCATATCTTTAACAAATATAGTACCAATGTTACCTAATTCATCAACTCCATATAGTTTCACATTAAGATTTCCTTCTGGCAATGTGAAGTTCACGCTTCCATTATTTGCAAATATTTCTTCCTTGACTCCATTTACTTCTTTATATAACTTAATGTTTTCTTTTTTTGTGTAATTATCAGAGTATTCTACTACTAAGTTTTGAGTTATGCTTGCTGTATAGTCTGGTAGTTTTTCAAACCCTGTAACATTCGCACCAGTCCTATCAACTATAAACCTTAAACTTCCCGGTAATCCTGCAACTCCATTTTTAACTGGTACTACTTCTATTACATATTCACCATCAGCTGGTATTTTTGCTAATATCTTACTTCCCACAACCTCTTTTAGCTCAAATACTCCCTTAACTCTATATCTAAGTCCATCAAATACTTGAGTTGATGACACATTCCACTCAAAATATTCTTTATTACTATATGTATCGCCTGTAATACTTGTGACATCTAATGCAGAGAATACTTTTACTATATTAAGTTGATTATCTTTTACATATCCTGTTACTACGAGTAACTGATCTTGATATTTAGCAAGTTCATAATTATAGCTATAACACTGATAAGATACATTTGTTGATTGTTCTTTAAATATATATTTGCCAGATTCATTAACAATATATCCCTTTGCCTTATATGGTTGGAAGTTTTCATCTATATAAGTTAATACACTTATCCCAAACTTAAATAATTCGTTCTTGTCGCTACATAGTCTTGTACCATTCTTACTCTTCACAAATATTTTAAACTCGTTATCTCCAGAATCCATAAGTTTTACATATTCTGTTATATCAATTGCATATTTTTTGAAGTCTTTATCAAGTTTTACTACTCCAACTATGTTAGATACATCAAAATTATCATTTGTACTCACATACAACAAGTCATTATTAACACTACTAGCACCAAATACAAGTTCATACTTCTTCTTATCATCACCACTCTTATTTATCCTAAAGTTAATCTCATATATTTTACTCTCCAATACATTAATTAACTCTTCAGATACGATAGTTTTTGCAAACCCTTCCTTAGCCTCAAAACTATATGGACTAATTATATCTGGAATATGAGCTTTATCACTATCTATAAATACTCCATATACTCTTAATGGATAAGTTCCATTATTCTTTAATGATATTTTCTTATCTGATACTATTATTGTGTCGTGGATTTGTAATATGTTTTCGTATTCATTACCTATACCGTATGTTTTACCATTTATTGAGACGCTATTAACGCCTTCTTTTTGTATCTTCTCCAATATTATACTTGTATCATACACCCCATTATCTAAACTAACCTTCCATTCTACTTGATTATCAGGAGGGAGTTCTATATATCTTCTATTAACTAAGTTTCTCTCATACTTTGCATTAAATGTTTTTTGATTTTCAAACTCCCAAGACCAGCCCGCTCCATAATGTGTATCAGTTACATTATTATCATCCCTAAAACTAAACTTTATCTTTTTATACCACGATGGATAAGCCACAATTCCTCGCCAATACTTAGTTCTAATCTTTTCCATCTTAACTTCACTACTTCCATTCCATCCCTCATAAGTATAAGTTAAGTATATATTCGTTTTATCTTTTAGTTTCCCGATAGTTTCATCGTATTCTACTATTATATTGTTACTCGATACATAACCAATTACATATTCCCCTTCGTATTCCCTATCCTTAACATCCATCCCACTACTAAATCCGTAATTTTTGCTACCCTTGAGTCCATAGATACTACCATTCTCTACATAATAGTCTTCTAAGTCCCTATATGTAAAGTTTTCCATCTCACCGCCAAAGTTTATATCTAATAACTCTTCAGTTATCTCCCTAAAGAATACTACATTATTTGCTCTATTATCCACATTAGCTACATATTGATAAAAATCCCACTCCCAATTACTGTTTACATCTGTAATATTTGCATTATTCTTAAACTCAAACCCTAATTTTACTCCTTGATAGAGCATAGCCCCAAGTTCTACTCTCAAACTCCAAAGGGTCGTACCAACTTTCTCCATCTTTTCAGTGAATATTTGGTTATTATTACCCTTATCAAGTCCTTTAACTGATATTTCACTACTATTTGCTAATAATCCTTTCGCTTCATCATAGTATATAACCAAGTCATTGCCTTCTACAACTAATGAGAATGGTTCTTCTTTCTTGAGTTCCACTATATCTTTATTCTTTACAAATATTCTATCCCCACAACCTTTCCTATATCTTTTGTAGAAGAAGTAACTAAAGCCTGTGTTATTTACACTTGATATATTTACTGGCACTTTTAAAAGGCTATATCCTTTGTCATAATAGTACTCTTTATTAGCTTTACTTATATCACTTGCATATACAAAAACTTCTGTTGTCTTATTTGTATTAAAGTTTACATTCTCACCATCTTTCACATCTTTAAAATAGTATGAATTCTCTAAAAATGATGGTATATTCTTTATACTCTCACCTTTATTTAAGTATAGACTATTGCCTATCTCTGTTTTTTCAACATATCCATTTGTAAAATCAATCTTATTAGCATTATCTTTATATCCATAACTTTTTACAAGACTTGCAGTATCTTCTTTTACTATTATTTTCCTATCTTGCTCTCTATATTCTATATTTACTCTTTTTGACTCTATACTTCTACCAAAATCATTCTCAACCTTTAGATAATATTGGCAGGCATAACCATCAATTGGAGAGTTATCATACATACTATATTTATTCCTATTATTCGTAACCTTTATACTTGCAACCTTTTCAAAAGGTTTTAGATAAAAGTCCAATAATTGGCGTGAATACTTTGTTAATACCTCATTATCTGATAAAGCCCCTAATGTTTTTTTGAGGTATTCTATATATGCTTGACTCGTCATCTTTCTATATAATACTACATTATTTCCATATCCAAAGTCCTCACCGCTAAAGTCAACCTTAACCCCGCCATTGATAAAATATGTTTTTATGTCATCAATAGCATATTCTTTATCATAAGCTTTTAGCCCTTCTTCTAATATACCTATCTTATCAACTCTTACATCGCACCCATTATTCTTTATGTTTATTAATACTTCATTTGTATAATCAAACTTACCAAGTTTAACCCATTTAAAGTAGTAAGTATTGTGTTTTATATCTATTTTATTGTTATTTATGCTTATTTCAAGTTTATCTATATCGCTAAAAATACCTTTTATCCACAAAATACCATCTGTTAATTGAGGATTAAACTTTATATTAACCTCACTTTTAGCTTTTATCTTGATATATTTCATATCCTTATCTGATATAGTGAAATATTTACCTGATAAGGTGAGGTTTTCTACCTCGTAGAATGTGTTTGTTTGTGCAAATGCTATATTTGCACTAAAGATTAGAGTTAGTAGTAGTGGTAAAAGGTATTTTTTCATGGATATTGTCCTTTATTTGTTTTATTTAGATAATATTTAACTCACCCCCCAGCCCCCCTCTCTTTGGCTAAAGAGAGGGGGGAGGGGAGGAGAGGTTGTTGGAAATGTATGTATTTCCGTAGTTGTTTTATAGATAATATTTAACTCACCCACATAGTTTTTCTATATTTTAATAGTCTTTTCTTCTCTCTCCCCCTCTCTTTAGCCAAAGAGAGGGGGTAGGGGGGTGAGTTTATACATATTTTTATATATTACACCCATTTATTTAACACTTTGAGTAACTTTGCTTAACAGGTTGTCGGTTTTCACACTAAATATACACATTATTCTATTGTTTATACCCATTCGTATAACTATTATTAGCATAAATTCTATTAAACTACACATATTATGTTTGTTTTATACTTAATATTCAACTCACCCCCCAAAGCCCCCCTCTCTTTGGCTAAAAAGAGGGGTGAGGAGAGAAGAGGTTGTTGGAAATATGTATATTTCCGCACTATTTATACTTAATTTTCAACTCACCCACATAGTTTCTCTTCTTCTCCCCCTCTCTTTAGCCAAAGAGAGGGGGCTGGGGGGTGAGTTCATATTCTTAATTCGTCTTCTCTTCTTCAACTACTTTATCTTTTTTAACAGATTTCTTAACATTCTTTTTCTTCGTATGTTGACTATAATATCCTTTTTTCCTATCTTCATCTTTCCAAAATAAGTATTGTCCATGTTCTCTTATTTCATCTACTACTTGCTTTAAATATGTATAACATTGGTCTCTAAATTTCTTTATATCCGTTGTATTTCCTTTTTTACTCTTTATCTTACCAAATATTGTAGGTAAATTTTTTGTCATCTCATTCGCTTTATCCAATAATGTAAAATCAAACCCTATTAATTTTAATTTCTCTCCATATTCTTTACCAAGTACGCTTAAATCGCTTAAATCCTGAAACATATCCGCATGTCCAGAACCTCCCTTTATTGCAGAAACTCTTTTTAATAACTCATTATCTTTTCTAAATGCAAATTTAAAGTGATGTATCAATTCATCTCTTAATTTATATGCAATACTTGATTGTTCTGACCATTGTTTTTGTAAATCTTCTTGTCCATATTTCTCTAACTGCCATTTTGATTCTGCCTCTCTTAATATAGCACTTCTTATTGGTAAGTCTTCTATTAAATCTTCTGGTAATCCTTTACTTACAAGTTTTTCTTTATCAGAAATACTCCAATGATATAGAGTTTCCGCCTCCTGTATATATACTTCTATTGGGATATTCGTTGGTATTAATATATCCTCATCCTTTATTGATTTAATGAGTAATACTTTAGAGTCATATTCCTTAATATCTGCCATAATCTTCCTCCTATTACACTGATTTTCACGGATTATTAGAGATTGACACAGATTACGCTTGTTTTTTATTATAAGTCTAATCTATCCATCTATACCGTGTTATATATTATTATATCATTTTCTTATTTATTTTCAACTTTTTGTTGTTTTTTTCTTAAATTAGTTATAATATTTTATATAACATATACTTTTATTAGGAGTATCAATGCTCTCTCAAAGACGAAGTTATTCTACTGACTTTAAACTTGCTGTAAGTCTAAACATTGTCTCTCAACAGATTATTTCTTCTCTTCCAAGGCGTACTATTGCTAACTTTAGAACTTATGATTTTAATAAACTCTTTGGCATTTCTTATTCTAAAGATAAACTTGATGTTGCAAAACTTGTTGTTAATTCTAACTCTCTTTATAATTTTAATAAAGCTGTATTATATATCAAAAATACTATTATCAATATTTATTCTATCTTTATCCCAGACTTTATTAAACTCATAAAAAAGCATAATATTCGTAATAAAATTGTCTCTGTCATTAAAAGAACCAAAGATATTATTGGCTTTGATAGAGTTCTTAGATATTTTCATATATCTAAGAATACTTTCTACAATTGGATTAACTTAAAAAACTGTAATGACTCTCCAATATCCAAATGTTTTAAGCAACATCCTAACCAACTTACTAAAACTGAGACTAATAAGATTAAAGAAGTTTTTCAAAACCCTATAACTAAGTATTGGCCTATTATTTCTATCTATTATTATGCTCTAAGAAATAATATTATCTCTATTAGTGAAAGAACTTTCTATAAATATGCTTTTATACTTGGATTATCAAGACCAATTCCTGCCAATCGTAGAAAAAAGCATTGTATTGGTATAAGAACTAATGCACCCAATAAACTTTGGCATGCTGATGTCACTATTTTTAGGACTACTGATAATACCAAAAACTACATTTATATCATTATGGATAATAATTCTCGTAAAATCCTTAATTTCAAGGTTTCTCTAACACTTTCTGCTCAAACAAGTTTTGATTGTCTCAAAGAAGCTTACGAAAAATATATTATTCCTCTTCCCGATAAACAAAATGTTCAACTTATGGTTGATGGTGGAACTGAGATTAATAATAATCAAGTTGATTCTTACATTACACAAAAAGAAATATCAATTGAAAAAGTAATTGCTCAACAAACTACTCACTTTTCTAATAGCATGATTGAGGCTTTCAATAAGATTGTTAAGTATAATTATCTTTTTAAGACAGAAATCCCAGACCACGAGGCTTTAGTTAAATATCTTAACGAATACATTCCTAATTACAATGACCGTTATCATGTTTCTTTAGATGGTTTATCACCTAATGAGGCTTATTCTGGCGTTACTCTTGATAAATCTAAGATTAAAGACCAATTATCTAAAGCTAGAGAACTCAGATTACAAGAAAACAGGACTAATTTATGTCAAACACACAACCAATAGCATATTTTTACCTTATTATTTCTCCTAATCTGTGTAATCTTCCTATAATCTGTTCCTATCCGTGTTATATAATTTCAAAGAACTTATATTCTCCTATCATTTTCCTCCCCTTATGTCACTTTACACTTATTTTTTATGTAAAGCTTTGTAAGGGAAGGTATTGTGCCAATTAAGGCACAGTTTTACCCAAGTTTATCGTGCGAGGGGCTGCGAGGGGCTGAGCTGTCCTATTCACTTCTTGGGATATTCTTTCTAATTTCATCAAGATACCCTAATGGATTAAGTACAAACTTAAAGGCATTTGACTCTTCTATCTCTTTTAAGATAGATTCATAATCAAATTCTATTTTTGTATTATTACCAGTCCATGCAAATACATCATACTTACCAAATATACTTACAAGTTTCTTAATGTCAGGCAATGACTCTTTTAAATAGGTAACATGTATTCTAATGAAAATCTCATCTACTAAGCCATTTGAATCAGTCATAAAATCAATCTTAAGCCCATTTTCTTTCCCAAAAGTTATAGTATTTGGTAAGAATCTTGAGGATTCAAAATTATCATTTAATTCTTCAATAATAGTATTTATGAATATCTTATTGTTGAGTTTACTTCCTTTCCAGAAATCATTAGATTCTTCTTTGCTATTAAAATCAATAGGAACAACTGTCATAGGAAATTGATATACTGCCATTTTATCCTCCATAGTAGAACATTTAAAAACTTATTGATGCTTCAATAAAAGTAAATCTTGCAATGTACGGTCATAATGCTTGATTTGGTTTTTATGAATATACTGAATAGGAACTCTATCGTATCCTAAGTTTTTAAAAGCTTCAAATCTATGATGTCCATCAACTATAAGAGGATCACCTTCATAAACATATACTTTTATTCTTCCTACTGACTCTGCGCCTTCTCTCTGTATTTTTTCCATTACATTTCTAACAGATTTTGGATTTGTACCTCCTAAACCATAAGGTTGTGTTTTATAAAGTTTATTTATATCGTAACTTGTACCTTTGATTGATTTTTCAGGTGCAGGTAAATACCCCTTTATACCTCTTGTATCCTCAAGTAGTTTTACCTCATTCTTATAAACATCCCCAACACCTCCCTTACCACCAAACTTAACAAAAGACAAAGCAGAAGCAAATACACCTGACATTATACTACCACTTATATATCCCTTAGTCCCTATATCTGCATTACGAGCGTCATCCGAAAACATTAAAAACCGTTGCAATGTCTGTATTGGGTGCATTACAGCCCTAAATGTGTCTCCCAACCCTTGCATTACTTTTTCTGTTGATGTTCTATCACCCATCAATGCAAATGCAGTTGTAAGACCACTATCAACCATACCAAGTAGCCCGTCTTTAACTCCTTTAAAGAATCCTTTTGTTGCATTTATTGAGTTATTTATAAAATCCTGTCTATTTAACTTATCTATATCTTTACCTATCAAATGTGCTTGATAGTTATTACTCATTTCCTTAAACTGCTTATATTGATTTATATTTGATGGTGAAAATAATGTACTATTCCATCCTTTATAACCATATAAAGGCATATCAAAGCCTTTCTTAAAGTTAAATCCTCCATCATTACTCTTAAAGTTATATGTAGGACTATAAAACTTAGGTAACCAATCAGTAGGTTTAAAGAATCCTGTACCATAATTACCCCAACTCGGAAAGAAAGAAAAACTTGTATTAAATGTAAAAGTATTAGCAAAACTCCATCTCCAACTTGAGAATAACCCACCATAATAATACCTACCGTCAGGGTCTATCCTAGTCGTAGGGTTATTATCACAATATAAATACCAATTTACTGATTGTTTAGCTGGGTCAAGTGATATAAAACGCCCTATATCATTATCCATAAACCTTGCAGACATATATGTAAGACCAGTCTCTAAATTAATCTCATCATGCGTAGCGTATTTGTAGTCAACACTCGGTATTATCTCACCTTCTTTATTAGTAATCTCCTTAGCTCCAAACGGTTCAAATATCATTTCATTTATTGCTACCTTATTGTTATCAGTTACAAACCTCGTAGTCCCCAATATCTCACTGTGATAGTATCTTGTTGTTGTTCCTTCTACTACCGCTTGTAGTTCACCAAGCCCATAGACATAGTCCTTTGTTGTAGCCCCTGTCTCTTCATATACTAAGTTAAGCCCATCATATATGTAGAATGTTGTTATTCCTTTACTTGTTACTGTTTTTAGTCTTTGACCTTGCTCATCATAGTAATATTCTTCCCAATAGTTTAGTGTTCCATTTGTATATTTAGATACTTTTGTTAGCTTACCAGTGCTATCCCATTGATATGTTTGGTAGTTGTTATTATCTTTTCTTTTATCTATCAAGTTGCCAGTAGTTTCGTTATATGTATAAGTATATTGACCATCACTAGTTACTCTTACACCGCTATTAGTATAAGTTTTGTTTATTTCTTGTATCGCTTCCCCATTAGGTTTTAATAGTTTCTCACTCTTTGCAGTTCTATTACCCAATGTGTCGTAGTTATAAGCTATTTCATACTTATTAGCCTTAGTATAATAACTAACTCTATCTTTTAAGCTTTGATTAGTCGCCTCACCCAATATAGCATTACCATTCTCATCTATATTGTTTATATCAAAGTTAAACTTTAGTATCTTAGCAGCATTTGCTTTGCTAAACTCATAGTAATTTGTTGTTTCTGTGATACCACTATCAGTATCCTCCACAAACTTTATATTGTTTAAGTCATCTATGTAGAATAATTTTATCTGCCCTATACTCAACAATGGATTTTTATTCTTATTTATCCTTATAACATCTGGTTCTAATGTCTTACCTTCACTATCCTTTATATATATCGACGAGCATTTCTCCTCTATATTAGGTGTAGTACTACTATCATCTGTTAATCTTGCTATTCTATTGTCATTAGTTGGGTTATAGTCTCCATTTATATAAGAAAGGGTAGGGTTTAGTTTCTTATTAAAGTTTCCTGTATATACAGCCCCTATAAGTCTATTGTATTTATCATAGCTAAACACTCTATTATATGTATTTGCAAGTATTCCACTGCCACTCTCTGCTATACTCGTTAAGTTTCCTTCATCATCATAGCTATAACTTTGTGTAAACTTACTATTATTTATACCTGCGAATGTTTTTGTACCAATTCTATTTAGCTCATCATAAGTTAGGCTTGTAGTTATACCATCATATCCATTTGTATAAGATTCTAACATTCCGTTACTATATTTTACACCAGTTATATTTACCTTAGTTTGAGTCCCCTCTAAGAATGTTATCCCATTTATCATATTATCAGTATAACTAGTTTTATATACCTTGCCATCTGGATAAGTTATACTTGCCACATCTCCAAAGTCGTTATAAGTATATTGTAAAGATAGTGCAGTAGTTTTACCGAGTATTGTATTATCTATTTTACTTATCATATTATTACTTAAATAACTATATACTTTTGTAGTTAATGCTATCTTTGTTATTGTATCTAAGTTTGTTGTACTTGTAACACTATCCAATATTCCACTATTAACACTATATGATGTTACAGTATTTATCCGACCTTCGCTATCATAAGTATAAGTTATAAGGTTATCCGATTCTAACCCTGCACCTATTTTCATCTCTCTATTTAGATACTTTCCATAAGTATCATAATAATACTTTGCAGTTACTATATCAGTAAAGCCTTCTGGTGTTTTACCATCGCTTTTTTTCTTGTAACTTTCTATTACATTACCAAACCTATCGTATTTACTCTGATAGTAATACCCATACGCATCCTTACTACTCAATATATTCCCAAACTCACTATACTTTGTGCTCGTTTGTGTAAAAGTAGTATTATTTACTCCCTCTATTGTAACAATAGTTTTCTTTTCTCTTCCAGATGTTGCTGTCTCCCATTGAGTTACTGACTCAGTTTCCCTATCATTTATTGTTCTCCACACTCTACCAAAGTTATCATAGTAATAGGTCTTACTCTTATCATTAAGTTTTTCTTCTATCACCCTTCCATATCTATCATAGATATAAGTCTTTATATATTTACTACTAACACTCTCTTTTATCTTCAACCCAGAGTCATTATACTCATAAGTTACAGGGTTTGCCTTAGTAGTAACAATAATTTCATTATTATTATCTATACTATAAGATATATTTGTATTATTCCCTGTATAAATATTAGCTTCTCTACCGTGAGTATCATATTCAGTAAGTTTTATACTTCCATCATAATTAACCTCTGCATTTACTCTTCTATACTCATCATAACTTATAT
>Ga0209518_1002321_pt1 | contig 18078 bp, 17 predicted proteins | sample RifGroB1_FD_183993 | JGI IMG/M metagenome (GOLD analysis project Ga0209518, IMG submission 183993) | Groundwater microbial communities from Rifle, Colorado, USA - Groundwater B1 (SPAdes) (version 2) | ecosystem: Environmental > Aquatic > Deep subsurface > Groundwater | place: Rifle, Colorado...
GAAAATCAAAAAAATATTTTATAGTAAATAAATGATTTTAAACGCAAATCAGGATGATTTGCAAACCGGAATTTTAAATAGAAATAAAAATTTCCCGACCTTCGGCAGGAAGCCGAACGGAGGGGCAGATTGATACTCAAAGGAAAATAGAATTCAAAACCTGAATAGAATCAATTTTGGAATCTAATCCTTTTATTACCGTCAGGTACTGTGAAAAAAAATATTGAAAAATAACAGAGATTCATCTTAAAAACTCCCCTTGTCTTCCTCTGGGAGATAAGGGGCTGGGGGTTTGTGGGTAAAAAATCTTTAGGGTTTTCCAGGGTTGACAAACAGATTGATAGAACAAAGATTCCTAATCCTTGCCACAAAAAAAAATTGCTACCATACAACCTCATTATTGAGGTGATAAAAAAAATAATCAAATTTCGATTGGTTATCGAAAGAATCTTTTAAAAAGTATGAAGTTTCCAGCCCTCGTTTTTGAGATAAAGTTCCTGCTCACGGTAATCGGGGAGATAGGCTTCAATCCAGTCCCAGAATTTTTTTGAATGGTTCATTTCGCGAAGATGGCTGAGTTCATGAATCACCAAATAGGTTTGCACAGAGGCAGGCGCCATGATGAGCCTCCAGGAAAGATTAATGCTTCTTTTTGAGGAACAGCTGCCCCATCGGGTCTTGGTGTCTTTGATTGTGAGTTTGAGATAGTAAATCCCTGTGATTTGGCTCATTTTTTCAAGCAGGCTGGCAAATTCAGTTTTCGCCATGCGGATGAGACCTTTTTTAACTGCTTCATAAACGCTTTCTTTCGTATGCTCTGCGGGTACTTTGAGATAAAAAGACTGGTTTTCGTATTCCAGTTTTGATTGTTTTCTTTTGGGGTCGGGGAGGATGAATAAATTTCTTTTTTCCCCGTGATAAAGAATCAATCCATCGAAAAGCAAATTTTTGAGAAGCGTGTTTTTTTCGTTGGACTCTAAAGATTTCAGGTGTTTTTCCACCCAGTCCGTATTTTTTTTCAGAAATGAATGGGCGTAATCAAATGAAAGCCTTTCGGGAAGAGTGATTTTAATTTTTCCATCCCGGGATACTTTTAAACGGATTTTTTTGGAAAGAGGGTGTTTTAAAACCTCGTATTCCCGTTCTTGCCCATGAATCAGAATCTTACTTTTCTCTTTTTTCCGTTTCATTCTTTTTCTTATTCATAATTTTTTCCTTGATACGGCAAAAACGGCAGACAGCCACCGTAGTCGGTTCACCGCAGATTTGGCAGGACACGATTTCCACCTCTTCGGCTTTCATCATCGCATTGTCTTTTTTCTTCGCATTGGTGAAATTGGTGTAAAAAAACTTCATAATCCCTTCGTGCCGGTTTTCGAGCTGATTCAGATTTTCTTTGTAAGAGATGGAAGTGGCTTTGGATGAATAAGGGCACTCGGTTCTGATATAGTCGATCCCCGATGTCAGGGCATATATGGCGCACTGCCTTTCATACATAAACGCCAGAGGCTTGACTTTGCGCGCAAAAAAATTGGTTCCTGAAATCACAGGGTACTGACGGCGAAGGTACGATTCTTCCCAGCGGAGCAGATTGCCGAATAAAGTAGCCGCCTCATCGTCAAGATTATGCCCTGTAGCAATAACGGGGTAAGCTTTTTCACGGGTGATTTTATTGAGAAAATAGCGTTTCACCGTGCCGCAGATCGAACAGGTTTTCAAATGAATCGAACGGGCATCGTCAATCGATATTTCAATTTCATTTTTTAAATCAACAATATAAAGCTCGCGCCCCAGCTTTTCTTTCATCTTGATGCATTTTTCCTTCGAATCCAGGGAGTAATTGTCGTTTTTGATCCCCAGAGAGAGATAAAGCCCATCCGCCTGATATCCAAGCCGGATGAGTACCTGCCAGAGAGCCAGACTGTCTTTGCCCCCGGAAACCCCCAAAAGAATTCTCTCGTCTTTTTTAAACATCTTGTATCTTTCAATCGTTTCAGCCACTCTGCCTTCAAACCATTTTGGAAAACAGTTCTTGCAGACCGCAAGATGGTGCTCTCTCATATAGATTCCGGTCATAGCCGAACAAAATTTACACTTTCTCATAAAAATCCTTGTGTTTGTTGATTTTATTTAAATTACAGATAAAATCTTTCATAGCTTTATTATAACCATTGAGCTGCGCCGAACGGACACAAAGCGAAGCCGAAATGCTCCGGTGTACGGGTTAACTCATTTGCTGTTTTATCTGCAGTTTCAAATCCAAACCCCCTAACCCTGCAAACTTTCTAATTCTTGAAAAGTTCATTGATGTACTGGATTTCTTCATGCTTCATATCCGAGTCCCGTTCCACAATCGCTTCACGGTTGGTGCCTTTCAGTTTATTGATGAGACTCTGAATAATAAAAATCAAAAGCTTGATTCCGCCGGTCTGATTTTCTTTGATAAAAGAAATAAAATTTTTTCTTTCAATCTGGAGAACGATAGCGTTGGATTTGGCAAAAATATCGGCTGTTTTAGGCTGGTTTGAAAAAATGCCGGTTTCTCCGAAAACATCTCCTTCTAAAATTTCCGATTGATAAACACTGATTCCGTTATTGTTGATGGAAACAGATACGGTGCCGTCCAAAACCGCGTAAAAATAAGGATGAATACTGTTTTGTTCAATAATCTGTTCGTTTTTATCGTATTGCAGAATATTTGAAAGGGAGGCGATTTTCTCGATTTCCTGATCTGAAAAATATTGAAAAATTTTCATTTTTTTCATCTTGGTATAAATAATAGATTTTTCTATATTGATTTTTCTCATAAATATCCTCTTTTTAATAAAATAAATAGTCTTTCTTGTCTGTATCTAAAATCCCGTAACGGCCGGATTGAAAATCTCCCGGATTTAAGACAAGGCTCTTGCCGATTTCTTCAAACCCGATACTTTCATGGATATGTCCCGTAAGACAAAAATCGGGCTGATAAGTTTCAATAAATTGTCGGACTTTTTGCGAGCCGACATGAGCCCCATTTGGAAGACGGTCGCAGTGGGTACCCTGAGGGGGAGTGTGGCAGACCATGATTTTGACATCTGCTTCCTGAATTTGCTGATACCCTTTTTTTAAAAAACTGAAAATTTCTTCCTCGCTGTATTCATTAGGCGTATGAAAGGGTGTGGGCGAAGAACCGCCGCATCCGAAAAATCCGATCTGATTTTGATAATAAATCCCTTTGCCGTGGAGAGAAAGATTAAAGCTCTCAAGTAAAGGTTCACAGGACTTTAAATCCATGTTTCCTGAAACACTGTAAAATTCATGCGAAAAAAATTTCAAGGATTCCAGTATTCTCATAATTTCTTTTTCATCTCCGTGAAGGGTTAAATCTCCTGTGACCACAAGAAGGTCAAATTCTTCTTCGATCTGGGAAAGAAACTCTGTCTTCCCATGAATATCCCCAAGAAATAGAATTTTCATTTTTGAATCTCCCGTGTGATTTTCACTTTCTGGGCAGTTCTGTTTTTAATCTGAATGACCCGGTAAATAAAATTATTATATTTAAAAAAATCGCCGACTTCCGGAATTTTATGAAGCTGGAAAGTAACAAAACCGGACAGGGTTTCGAAATTGTCTTTCACAATGCCGAGATGATAGTCACGATTCAAATCATCCACATTTTCGCTTCCCGGCATAATATATCCGTTTTTGATACGGATAACCGAATCTTCCTGATGCATTTCATCTTCAATATTGCCTACAATCAATTCAGCAATATCTTCTTTGGTAACCATTCCGGAGACAGCCCCGTATTCATCCACAATAAAGGCAAGGGGTTTTTTCGCATTCTGCATTTCATACATTGCTTCATCTGCGGGCTTCAGCTCAGGGAAAAAAAGAGTTTTTTTCAAAAAAGACTGAATCTTGATTTCCTTTGTTTCTCTGGTAAAAAGAATATCCAGAATATTAATATATCCAATCAGGTTAAATATTTCATTTTCGAAAATGGGCAGGCGGCTATAATATTTTTCCTCAATTTTTTTAAGGATTTCTTCCCGTCCTGACTCGATGGGAAGCGCTGAAATCTCGTTTAGGGGAATCATGATTTCTTTCAGTTTGACAGAAGAAAGATTAAATACTTTTTGAATAAAATTCTTTTCATCTTCTTCATTTTTATCCATTTTTCCCTGATAAAAGGCAAACTCAACCTCTTCCCGGGAAAGAAAATCCTCTTGTTTTTCATTGCCAAGAATCTGTTTATTTAAAAAATTAAGCAGTGAGGAGAGCGGTGAAAAGAGAAATCGGTAAACCTTGAAAAGGGGATAAAAATTGAGGACAATTTTCACAGAGTATTTCAAGGAAAAGGTTTTCGGAAATATTTCTCCAAAAAAAAGAATGAGAAGGGTGGAAAAAATACTTGAAAAAAGAAGCGATTCGCCAAAGCTGTACCCTTTGTCTTCAAAGTAAAGAAGAAATAGAATGGCGGCAGAAATGTTGGCAATCGTATTTCCGACAAGCAAAGTATTGATAACTTGATTCATATTATTAAAAAGCTGAATGATTTGAGGGGTGTTTTTATGGCTTTTCTCTTTACTGAAAATTTTTAACGGGTTGGCAGTCAGAAAAGCTGTTTCAAGAGAGGAGAAAGAAGCGGAAAGGAGAATAAAAAAAATAATCAAAACTAAATAAAACATTTCATCCTCTGGTCACTTTGATTTTTTTTACCGCATGGTTTGACACTTCAAGAATTTCCCAATTTAATCCCAGGCTTTGCAAAATGTCTTTCTCGGCAGGTATCCGGTCAAATTTTTCTAAAAGGAAACGGATAATTTTATCTTCCTCATTGTGCCATTCTTTTTCAATCTGAAAAATTTTCTTAATCCTGGCAAGAGTGATATCCGCAGTATGATGAATAATCAGTGTATTAGCATCAATTTTCTGAATATCATTGGTTTTTTTGACCGAATCTTCCACTGATTCACCGATAATGTGGCGTAAAATTCCATTGATCGTAATAATTCCGGAAGTGCCTCCGTATTCATCCAAAACTGCCGCAAAACTTACTTTTTTCATTCTGAGGATTTTTAAAGCATCAACCGGGTTCTTGGACTCCGGAATAAAGTGTATCTCTCTTAAAAGCGATAAAGTATTTTTAATTCTTTTCGATTTTAAATCTTCCTTGAAATTTAAAATGTCTTTCAGATGGATAAATCCAATAATATTATCTATATTTTCTTTGTAAATCAAAAGTTTGCTGAAATATTCTGTCTTCATCACTTCCCATACTTTCTGGAGAGTTTCTTCTTCTGAAAGCGCGATCAGCTGGTTTCTGGGTAGCAGAAGATTTTTAATTTCCGTGTGGGAGAAGCGGATGATTTTCTGAATCAGCTCGGCTTCATCGGGTGTGAGAATTCCTTTTTCACGGCTTAAAGCAATGACATATTTAATCTCTGATTTTGAAAATCCTTTTTCTTCATCTGCCGCAAAAAGCCGGGTCAGGTGATATGTGGAACGCCCCACTAAAAAAGCCGGAACAAAAAGGATCTGCCGAAGGAGATAAATCGGGTAAGCAACTAAGTTTGATAATTTCTGGGCTTTTTTTAAAGCCAGATTTTTGGGAAGGACTTCTCCAAAAATAAGAAGAATCAAAGCAGTGGATAAAATACCTAAAAATATCTTGAGTTCTTTATAGGGAATTTCGGAATAGACCGTGTTAGAAAAAAAATTTTCCACAATCCCCGAAAAAACGATATTGACCAGAGTATTTCCAATAATTATTGTATTTAATAGGACAAAGGGTCTTTTTAAAACATGGAGAAGCATCTTGTTTTTGGCTGTTTTTTTTGAGTTGACTAAGAATAAAGCTGTTTCCGAAGAGGAAAAAAAAGCGGAGGCAAGAAGAAGAAATAAAGCGGTCAAAAGAGTATCCAAAGTTTAGTCCGGATCCTGTATAATTTCCTGTTCCAGGTCTTTTTCAAGATCTTCAATTTTCCCGATATAATAGTTGTACGAAATAATAGCGGGAACAGCCACAATAATTCCTTCCACAGTTGTGAATAAAGCTTTTGAGATTCCCTGTAAAAGAGCGGTATTGTCCATTGCCAAAATGCCTTCGGTAGAACCGATCATTCCGATCAAAGTTCCCAATAATCCTAAAAGCGGAGATATTGAAGAAATATTGGCAAGGATGAGAAGGTATTTCTGAAACTTTTTTTTCTCGGAAGACAGTTCTGTCTGAATAAAAAGAGAAAAATTTTCAGAATGGATAGAAATATTTTTTTCTTTCAGTTTTTCCCTGATTCTTAATACCAGAGTTTTTTTATGAAACTGAATAAAATGTCTTAACGAATAACTTTTATAAAGAATAATGGCAAGCGTTAAAACTGCGAGGAAAAGGAGAAAATAGCCGACAATGCCGGACTGGCGGAGTATTTCTATCATGGTTTTACTTTTTCATTCCTTCATAAGCTTCCATCAGGGTGCTAAACACTTGAAGTCTGTTGCGGATAGCTGATTTTTCCATCAAAATAAAAAGATCCTTCTGCTCCACCGCCAAGCCTTTCAGTTTAACTGAAGAACTGCCTGCAAAAGTGGTAATAAAAGATTCAATCATTTCAGTGTGGATCAGTCCCACATGCTTAATATTTTGAAAAAAGAGAATCAGAAAATCGTGTTCAGGATAACTTGCGGTATTTTTCTTGAAAATTTTAAAAACTGCTTCATCGATATTGCCCTGAACAGAAACAACCAGCCCCTTCCCCAGTCTTTCGACTGTAAAAAGGCTGTCGTCAATTGTTTCTTTTTTAATCACCGATTCAACTTTCACATAGCGGTTGATTTTTTCAACCAGTACCTGAAGATTAATCGGTTTGACAATATAATCATTGGCCCCTATGGAAATTGCTTTTTTTACATCATTTAAGTGATTGAGAGCAGACATGACAATAATGGGCACCCTGGCAAGATTGTAATCCGGCAGGCTGCGGATCTTCATGCAGACTTCATAACCGTCTAAACGGGGCATCATAATATCTAAAAGTATGACATCCGGTTTAAATTCCTCAATTTTTTTCAAAGCGAAATAGCCGTTTTCAGCTGTATCCACTTCAAAACCCTTCATGGTAAGGAAATTTACTAAAAGGTTGAGGATGTTATAATCATCATCTACAAAAAGAATCTTTTTTGCCATAATTCAGCCTTTAAATGTTTCTAAAAACTTAGTTGTATAAGTTCCTTTTTTGAAAAGTTCAGAGTCCATCACCTTCAAGTGAAAAGGTATGGTGGTTTTAATTCCTTCAATATGAAACTCGGATAAAGCTCTTTTCATCCGCGTCAAAGCTTCTTCCCGGGTAGTGCCCCATACAATCAGCTTTGCAAGAAGAGAGTCGTAAAAAGGCGGCAGATTGTACCCTTCATAAATATGAGTATCTACTCTGACTCCAAATCCTCCGGGAATAACTAATCCCTTGATTTTTCCAGGGTTCGGCATGAAATCATGATCCGGGTCTTCTGCGTTGATTCTGCATTCAATAGAGTGCCCTGAAATTTTTAAGTCTTCCTGTTTAAAAGGAAGTTTTTCTCCCATCGCTGCCAGAATTTGGTATTTCACAATATCAATACCGGAAATTGCTTCACTGATCGGGTGTTCTACCTGAATTCTTGTATTCATCTCAATAAAATAAAACTCTCCGCTATCCTGGTCATAAAGGAATTCCATGGTTCCGGCGCCTACATAGCCGACTTCCTTGACCCCTTTTACAGCCGCAGATCCGATTTTATTCCGCAGTTCCGGTGTAAGTATCGGAGAAGGAGCTTCTTCAATTAACTTTTGATGTCTTCTTTGAACCGAACAGTCTCTTTCAAAAATATGGAGAATATTTCCGAAGGAATCGCCGAGAATTTGGATTTCAATGTGTTTTGGATTTCCAATATATTTTTCCATATAAACCGCAGCGTTTCCAAAAGCTTTTTCAGCTTCGTTTTTTGCCTGAGCGAAATTGACAATCAGTTCTTTTTCATCCCGGCAGACCCTCATTCCGCGCCCGCCCCCGCCGGCAGTTGCTTTGATCAAAACCGGATAACCAATTTTTTTGGCTTCTTCTCTTGCGTGAACATCATCATCCAGCAAGCCTGTTCCGGGAACAATAGGAACATTCGCTTTTTCCATGGTGTCTCTGGCAGTCGCCTTGTCGCCCATTTTGTTGATGATTTCTTTGCTCGGACCGATAAAAACAATGTTATGTGCTTTGCAGATTTCTGAAAAATTGGCATTTTCAGATAAAAAACCGTATCCAGGATGAATCGCATCCGCTCCGGTAACTTCTGCAGCGGCAATAATTTGCGGTATATTTAAATAAGATTCAGAGGCTTTCGGACCTCCGATACAGATTTTTTCATCAGCTACTTTAACCGGAAGGGAGTCTCTATCGGCAGTAGAATAAACAATAACTGTTTTCAGCCCCAGTTCTTTACAGGCACGAATCACTCTGAGCGCGATTTCTCCCCTGTTGGCTATTAAAACTTTTTTGAAGCTCACATTTCCTCCTTGATTTTTAAAAGCACTTGTTCATATTCAACAATGCCGTCGTTTTCTATATTCATTTCTACTATCGATCCATTGATCGGAGATACGATTTCATGGGCAATTCCCATGGATTCCACAAATCCCAGAATTTGATTTTTCTTCACAGGCATATCCAATACCAAAGGATGCTTGCCGTATTTAAATTTTCCGACATAAGAAGACATCACTTTAAAGAGTCCGTCATCTGTCTTATCAATTACCGCCCCTTCTGTTACAGCTGAATGGTGGGTATAGGATTGAATGGTCTGAGAGATCTCCTGTCCTTCCAGTTCGTTCTTTTTTTCAAATTCAAGGTATTTTCTCCATCCTAAGTCAATCCGAATGTATTTTGCCTTGCTTTTCTTAAAAGCATCCAGTATGGGTTTGATAATTTCCTTCATAGGTTACGCCCTTTCCACATATTGAGCATTTTTTGTGCTGATTTTAACTTTATCGCCCGTATTGACAAAAAGAGGAGCCTGAATCTCAAGTCCTGTTTCCAGTTCAATGGTTTTCATAACAGTTCCGACCGTATCTCCCCTGACTCCCTGAGGCGCTGAGGTGACTTCCAGAACAACATGGGAAGGAAGTTCAATGTCAATAATCTGTTCTTCATAAAAACGGACGATGACTTCAAATCCTTCTTTTAAGTACCAGAAACGGTCTCCGAGGACTTTTTTGCTGATCGGAGTCTGCTCATAATTCTCCGTATCCATAAAAATACAGTTTTCGCCTTCACTGTAAAGATACTGCATCACTCTTTTATCAATAAAAACATCTTCGACTTTTTCACCTGCCGGAAGTCTTTTTTCAAGAATATTGTCTGTATCAAGGTTTCTTAAAGTGGCTCTGACGAAAGCTCCGCCCTTTCCGGGTTTGTAGTGCTCATGATCCACGACTTCAAAGAGAACCCCGTCCAGTTTTAAAACGATCCCTTTTTTCAAATTATTTGTATTAACCATTCTACCCTCTTTCTATTAAAATAACCTGTGTTTGTTTTAATTAAATTTTTTTTATGAGGAATCCTTTCAGATTCTTCACAATAAATTTAATTATAATCATTAAAAGTATATTAAATTTAGAATTTAAATTTAAAAAATATAAAGAATATTTCGAAAAAAGAGAAAGAAAATGCTGAAATCTATTCCCAAAAGAAATTTTGAAAATATTCAAAAGCTTGAAAACTGTGTTCTTGAAAGTCTTTTAGTAGGGATTTATCTTTTTGAAGAAGACCTGATTTATGTTAATTCAAAATTTTCAGATTTTTTCGGATTTCAAAGAGAAGAAATCGATCAGACTCCTGAAATGATGAAAAAACTGATCCCTGAAAACTATACTCTGGTTTACCAGCAGTTCCAAAAAATCAGACAAGGGATTCTTCCTTCCTTTTTTTTTAAGTTTGAAGGAATGACAAAAAAGGGAGAAAAAGTTTTTGGCGAATCCCATGCTTCTTTGTATCAAAGCGAAGGCAGAAATTGGGTTATCGGTTATATCCGGAGTATCAGTCATGAAAAAAAATTGAATCAGGAGATAGAAAAACTCTTTTCTTTTCCTGAGGAAAATATCAATCCGGTCATTGAAATCGATATTCACGGCAAAATAACCTACGCCAATAAATCAGCTTTAAAAACCTTTCCTGATCTGAATCAGAAAGAAGGAAACCATCCTGTTTTATCTGAAGTTGTCCGCATTATTCATTCACGAGAAAAAGAAAAAATCAGCGATTTTCTGGAAGTTTCCTTTCAGGGAAAACATTATGAGGAAAGAGTTTTTTTTCTTGAAAATTTCGGGATGTTTAAAATATATTTAATCGATATTACAGAAAGGAAAAAAGCGGAAGAAAGGCTTTTTCTGGAAGACCAGATGTTTCAGAATACCACAGAAGGGATATTAATTACTGATTCAAAAGGGATCATTATCTCAGTCAACCCCGCTTTTACGACGATCACAGGCTATAAAATGGAAGAAGTACTGGGGGAGAGTCCGAGGATTTTAAAATCTGACCGCCATAATGATGATTTTTATCAACAAATGTGGGATGCTATTTTAAATGACGGAAAATGGCAGGGCGAAATCTGGAACCGGAAAAAAGACGGCACTGCTTATCTGGAATGGCTGACCATCAACTTGATCAAAGATAAAAATGATGAAATTATCTATTATATCTCTATTTTCAATGATATCAGTAATATTAAAAAATTTGAAAAAAACATTGATTTTCTTGCAAATTATGACCCTCTCACAGGACTTGGAAACCGGGTTCTTTTTCAGGACAAGCTTTATATTGCAATTTCCCAGTCGGAAGACCTGCCTAAAAACATTGCCATTCTTCTTTTCAATCTGGACCGTTTTAAAAAAATCAACGACACTCTGGGAAATATCATCGGCGATTTGGTATTGATAGAGACTGCGGCAAGATTAAAAAAAGTTTTCAAAGACAATCAGACCCTTTCAAGGGTTGGCGGAGATGATTTTGCAGTTGTCCTCGATGATTTTTCCAATCTTCAGGATACAGTGCGTATCTCAGAACAGGTGCTTCAGGCAGTTTCAGAGCCTTATCAGATTCATCACCATGAATTATTTATTTCGATGAGTATTGGAATCAGTCTTTATCCTTTTGACGGGGAAAATTTAAACCAGCTCCAAAGAAATTCAGAACTGGCCATGAACAGGGCAAAACAAAACGGCGGCGCCCAGTACCAGTTTTTTGAACCTCATATGAATGTTCAGGCGATTGAAAATCTTCTTCTGGAAAATAAATTAAGAAAAGCTTTAGTACAAAATGAATTTCTTGTTTATTACCAGCCTCAGATTGATGTGAAAACTGAAAAATTAATCGGGGCTGAGGCGCTGATCCGCTGGAAAGAACCTGATCTTGGCATTGTCCCTCCCGATAAATTTATTCCTTTAGCGGAAGAGATCGGACTGATTATACCGATCGGAATGTGGGTTTTTAATACAGTCGCTGAACATCTGGAAGAATGGATCTCGCAAGGAATGGAAAACTTCAATATTGCAGTCAATCTTTCGGGTATTCAGTTCCGGCAGGAGGATCTTGTCTTGATTATTGCTCAGGTTCTGAAAGAAAAAAAACTGGATCCTAAGTATCTGGTGCTTGAAATTACTGAAACCATTACCATGAATAATCTGGGAAATGTGATTATGAAACTTCGGCAGATTAAAGCCTTGGGGATCAAAATAGCGATGGACGATTTTGGAACAGGGTATTCCTCATTGAGCTATCTGAAAGATTTTCCGATTGATAAATTGAAAATAGACAAGTCTTTTATGAAAGATATTCCCAAAAACAAACAAGATATCGCGATTATTGAGACTATCATTACTTTAGGGCACAGTTTGGGTCTTGAAGTTGTGGCTGAAGGCGTCGAGACACAAGAACAGCTCGATCTTCTCAGAGAGAAAGGCTGTGATATTATTCAGGGATATTTTTATGGAAAACCGATGCCAAAAGAACAGTTTGAAAAAGAATTTCTAAAATTTTAATAACCCGGGGGTATATATGAATGATGTCAGTATGATGAATCTGGATGAGCTGGAAAAAGCTTTAGTGTATTTCACCATTTTAAAGAAAAGAAAAGAAAAGGAATTAAAGGAAATTGATCCTGAAATCAGCGAATGGATTGAAAAAAAAGAGCTTGCCCAGACAGAAAGTCAAAGGATGACAGCTTTAAAAGACATCGATGAACTGAATGGGAAAAAAAATGTTTTAGAACAGGAAATAAAAGGATTTCATGCTGAAATAGATGCCTTGGGAGAAGCTTTGTACCAATTTTCAGAACGCCTTCTTTTAAACGGCTCCAATCTTCTGGAAAGAATTGAAATCATGCTGAATATCCGTTTTAAGGACATGCAGGTGGAGAAAAAATTTCAGGAAATTGAGCTTCAGGAAGATTTAAATAAATTAAAAAACAAGAAACCGTAATGCTGCCTTTTATCATCGGAATTCAAGTTTTCGCCATTGTTTTTGCGAGAATTATGGGGCTTATGTCATCAACCACGCTCTGGGGGAGCAATCTGATTCTGGTTCGTTTCAGAATGCTTTTGTCTTTTTTAATCACCCTTCTCCTTTTCCCGATGGTCAGAGAAAAATATGCCGCGCTTTTTCCTGTGGAATGGGAAATGTTTTGGTTCATGATTTTAGTAAACCTGATGATCGGGCTTTTATTTGGTTTTATGATTTCTATGTTTTTTTCTATTTTTCAGGTGGCCGGGCAGTTTTTATCGTTTCAGATCGGTTTTTCCATGAGCCAGGTTTTAGACCCTATTTCGCAGGAGGAAATACCTGTTCTGGGACAAACTCTGGCTCTTTTGGCTCTGGTCGTTTTCATCGCCTTAAACGGACACTTGATTTCAGTGGAAATTCTTTATAAAAGTTTTTTCAAGGTTCCTCTAGGAGACTTTTTTCAAAAAGAATACGGGCTGGTTATGGACAAAGCGGTAGAAGCTTTCAGTTTTATGTTCAGCGCCTCGCTTCGGTTTTCCATTGTGATTATAGGCAGTATTCTGATTGCCACCCTTTTTGTCGGTCTTCTGGCAAAGGCATCTCCTCAGATCAATGCGATGATTTTCGGATTTCCTCTTTATATCGCCATCGGGTTTCTTCTTTTAAGCTTTCTGGCGGTGAACATGGTCAATTTTTCCAGTAACTATATTCAGGGATTTTTTTCAAAACTTTTTCAGATGGTCACCCATTTAAAGTAAAAGATCAATATCTGTTTTATGTTTCAGATTAATGAGTATTGAACGATCCTTTTTACTTGGTTTATCTTTTCAATTACTTCGCCTTAAGGATAATTTTCAGAATGAAATAAGCCTGTTAAATATTTTAAAAAGGTTTTAAAAACTGCCTGGAAAGCATTAAATTTAATGTCATTAATGACAAAAAGGAGTAAGAGATGCCGAGAACAGCAGTTGTGGTTGGTACGGGCAGCTATGCGCCAAACAACATTGTAACGAATGAAGACATTATCAAAAAATTTGAGAATGCTCGAATCCCAATGGGAAAAGATAAGACTGTCAGCGGACGGGAATATATTGAGGGCATGGCGTCAAAAGTCGGATACAAAACCCGCAGAAAAATCGGGAAATCGGATGAAACAACCGCTACCATGTGCGTAGAAGCGGGAAAAAGAGCTTTAACTGATGCAGGATTAAAGCCAGAAGACATTGATCTGATTATCCTTGCAACTGATTCTCCTGACTTTATTTCTCCTCCGACCAGTTCCAGAATTCAGTTTGAACTGGGCGCAAAAAATGCAGCTTTCTTTGATATTAATGCAGCTTGTGCTGGATATACAATTGCTCTTTCAAATGCCTGGCAGCAGATCAAAGGAGATCCGACTCTGAAATATGTAATGGTTTTAGGCGGATATGGAATGAGTAAATACTCTGATCCTGACGATATTCTGACTGAGTTTATGTTTGCGGATGGAGCAGGCGCTCTGATTCTGAAATCTGTAGAAGATTCCCAATACGGAATTCAGGCTTCCAGCATGCAGGGGAACGGAATGTACTGGGACTATATGGGAATTTACGGCGGCGGAACCTGGAAAGGATTTTCTGAAGAAGTTACTTCCAAAAGACTTCAGTATGTCAAATTCTTAAAAGGATTCCCAGCTACAGTCAATATTGAAGCATGGCCTGCCCTGATCAAGAAAAGTCTTGAAAAAGCAAAATGGACCACAAAAGATGTTGACCTTGCGTTTTTTACTCAGGTAAACCTTGCGGTAATCAATGAAGTCTGTAGTATTTTAGGATGGGATCCAAAAATCTCTCATAATATTATGGATGTTTACGGATACACAGGATCTGCCTGTATTCCAATGGCAATTGACGATGCCAATAAAAAAGGCCTCTTAAAAGCCGGACAAAAAATTTCTATCTGTACTTCAGGCGGCGGAGCTGCTTTTGCAACCATGGCATTGACCTGGGGCAAATAAATCTTTTTTTACGGGGCTGTTCAAACAGCCCCTATAATCTTATATATAATAAACACAATCACAAAACCCATAAATAAATAAAAAGTCCTTTTAAAATACTTTTCAATTGTATTTTTGATTCTCTCTCCATAATAATAAAAAAGAATACTGAAAAGATAGTAGCGGAATGTCCTGCTGATGAGAAGGACAAGAATGAAAAGCGGCAAAGAAAACTGAAAGATCCCGGCTGAATAGGTATAAAGAAGAAAAGGCAGGGGAGTAAACACACTGGTCGCAATGGCCCATATCCCATATTTATTATAATAGAATAAGAGTGTTTTCCAATTTGATTCATCAAGGAAGTGAAAAGAGATCAGAAGATCCTTGACTTTATCAGAGAAAAAATATCCCAGAAGGTATCCCGCAATCCCTCCCAGAACAGAAGAAAAAATAGTAACAGGAGTGAAAACAAGAATCCCTTTTTTAGGATTACCGAGGCAGAGGGGGAAAAAAAGCATATCGGTGGGAACGGCAAAGAAAAAAAATCCTCTGAGAAAAGTATTCAAAAAAAGAATAATAGCTGATAATTTTTTCTCACTGAATAAAAGTATTTTATGATAAATACGATACGATGTTTTTAACAATTTGTTTTCCTGTATTCAATCTAAAATTTAAAACTAAAGTATAATGCTTTTTTCACAGTTTTCAAACCGGATTAAAAAAAGATAAAAAAATTAAACTATAGTACTATGGATATATCAATCAAAAACCCGTATTATTAATTATAGGTATGATAAAAAATTAAAAATTTTAAAGGGGATAGCAAAATGAAAAGAATGAGAATCTTAGCAGTGCTTCTGATCGCAGTTTTCGGACTGATTCAGTGCGGTAAACAAGGAAGCCCGGACAACACTCTTGCTTCGAGTGATTCAAGAGCGACTATTACACAAGTTTCAAGCTTTGGAACAAACCCAGGAAGTCTGGCGATGTATAAATACGCTCCAGCAGGAATTACTGCAGCGGCTCCGCTGGTTGTAGCTCTTCACGGATGTACTCAGACAGCAAGCGAGTATGCAAACAATACAGACTGGAACAGTCTGGCTGACAAATACAAATTCTATGTTGTCTTTGCTGAAACAAACAGCTCCAACAATTCAAGCAAATGTTTTAACTGGTTTGAATCGGGAGATATCGCCAGAGGAGGAGGAGAAGCGCTCTCTATCAAACAAATGGTTGATAAAATGAAAGCCGATTACTCTATCGACGCATCCAGAGTTTTCGTAACCGGTCTTTCTGCTGGTGGTTTTATGACCGTCGCTATGGCTGCGGCTTATCCTGATGTTTTTGCAGGCGCTGCTGTTATGGCAGGCGGACCTTATAAATGTGCTACCAGCATGACAGCGGCTTTCAGCTGTATGTCTCCTGGTGTTGATAAAACTCCAGCGCAATGGGGAGATTTGGCAAGAAGCGGATATTCAGGATATTCCGGCTCTTATCCTTTGATCAGTATCTGGTATGGTACGACTGACGGTACAGTAAAACCTTTAAACTCTACTGAACTGGTTGATCAGTGGACCAATGTCCATGGAATCGATCAGACAGAAGATTTTACTGAGAGTGTAGCGGGATCTTCTCATAAAGTCTATAAAAATGCAAATGGGGATGCATTGGTAGAAATCTGGGCAATCGCAAGCATGGGACACGCTATCACAGTTGACCCGGGAACAGGCGAAACTCAGGGCGGCGGAACAGGAAGCTACTCTATTGATAAAAACATCTATTCATCTTACTGGGCAGCAAAATTCTGGGGTCTGGACAACAGCGACAAAGAAGCTCCAGTTGTCAATGTAACTTCTCCAGCAAACGGCGCAACTATCACAGCAGGCTCTACTACTCTGGCAGCAAGCGCTTCTGACAATGCAGGCGTTGTAAAAGTTGAGTTTTATGTTGACGGAGTATTGAAATCAACTGATACTTCAGCTCCTTATGAAGCGACTCTTGACCTGACCACAATCGTCAATGGAAGCCACAGTGTTAAAGCAATTGCTTATGACGCAGCAGGAAATACAGCAACAGACAACGATACTGCTTTCACAGGCGGTACTTATGTTGATACAGTGGCTCCAGTTTTATCCAACGATAAAGCAAGCGGAACTTATCAAATGAGCGTTTCTCCAGTAATTTCTGCCAATGAAGCGGCTACAATCTATTATACAACAGACGGCTCTACTCCAACTGTGAACTCAGCTTCAGGAGCAGCTCCTCTTACTCTTTCTTTCTCAGCAGACACTACGCTGAAATTTTTTGGAAAAGACCCATCCGGAAATGCTTCTTCAGTACAAACTTTCAGCTATGTAGTAGAAATCCTCCCTTATACTGAAACAGCATCCGGAACAGCTACTGAGCACTACAATGCAGGAAGACTGGATGTTAACGCATATCTTGCTTACGGACAAGAATACGGATATATGACTGCCTTTATTCTCTATCACCTCAAAGCCGAGTTCGGCGGAACATGGGTTGACGAGCATGACCTTCCAGGATATACTCCAACTCCAGATACTACTGTCCCAACTGTAAATATTACTGCTCCAACAAACGGCTCTACTGTCAGCGCAAGCGTAACTGTAACTGCAGCAGCATCCGACAATATTGGAGTCGCAAAAGTTGAGTTTTATGTGGACGGAACCTTAAAAGCAACTGATACTGCATCTCCTTATGAATATGTTCTTGATACTACAACATTAACAAACGCTTCTCACAGCATTAAAGCAATCGCTTACGATGCAGCCAATAACACTGCAACAGATGACGATACTTCTGTTACTGTTGATAACACACAACAAGGCACAACTACGACTGTTGAGTTTACCAGCAACTCTACTGACGACGGATATGTCAAAGCATCTGCAGACGGTTCAGGAGCAGCGGTCGGAACATACTCTACAATAGCAATCGGAAGAGGAAGCGACGGAAAATTTAACAGAGCTATTCTTTCTTTCGACACTTCAAGTCTCCCAGACAGCGCTACGATCGTAAGAGCATACATTGTAGTCACTGCAAGCTCAGTATCAGGCACTCCATGGGCAAATGGAAACAGCATGGTCATTGACCTTAAAACAGGAAACTTCGGATCAGCTTCTACTACTGAAACAACAGACTGGGCATCTGCAGCTACTGCTTCTCAAGCAGGAAGCATTGACGCTTTCACAAGCGGAACTAAACAGTCTTCTGATCTTTCAGCAGCGGGACTTTCTGCAATCAGCAAAACAGGCAAAACTCAGGCAAAATTAAGATTCCTGACTAATCAAACAACTACAGCTTACATCTTTATCACTCAAGGTACAGGCGCAAAACTCGTAGTTGAATATCAATAAGAAATTAAAAATCTCAAACCGGAGGAAGTTCTCCTCCTCCGGTTTTTCTTATCACTCTTCTCAAAACTCATTCACCCTGCTCTTTTATATAAAGTCTAAAAACTAACATTCAGGCTGTCGATTGTTATTTAATTAACACGGACACCGAGCGGAGCCGAGGTGTCACTTCGACTCCGCTCAGTGACCATACTGCTTTGATTCATAGAAAAACCCTATGAAA
>Ga0209518_1002325_pt1 | contig 18046 bp, 14 predicted proteins | sample RifGroB1_FD_183993 | JGI IMG/M metagenome (GOLD analysis project Ga0209518, IMG submission 183993) | Groundwater microbial communities from Rifle, Colorado, USA - Groundwater B1 (SPAdes) (version 2) | ecosystem: Environmental > Aquatic > Deep subsurface > Groundwater | place: Rifle, Colorado...
AAATAGCTATACGTAGATCCACCTCTTCGTTGGAAATCTTGAAATTGAATCTACCATCCTGAGGAAGACGGTGTTCATCAATTTTCATTTCCGACAAGATTTTTATACGCGAAATAACAGCATCCTGAACATTTTTCGGCAGACTTAATTTGTCGTACAAAATTCCATCTATCCTATATCTCACTCTGACTCTATCCTCCTGAGGCTCTATGTGAACATCTGAAGCTCTCGATGTAACCGCATATTCCAAGATAGTTGAAACTATTTTTGCAATTGGAGCTTCTTTGATTATCTCGCCAATTTGCTTGCTATCAACAGTTCTCGTCATCTTGTAGGCTTCTGTTTCCGCTAAGGCCTCTCCAACTTCTCCGACGATTTCCTGACTATACTGCTCGCTTATTGCTTTTTTTACTTCTTCTCCTGATGCGGCAAAAGATTTTATTGTTAATCCTGTTTTTTGCATAATGAATTGCAGCGCTTCTAAATCTACAGGATTACTCATTGCTATGGAAAGAGTTCTTGCTTTTTCGTCATATAAGAAAGGGATTAGAGAAAATCTTTCCACAACGGTTTTAGGTATAAAACTTATAGCCTGAGGAGAAAAAGATGTTGTTTCCAGAGATATAAAGGGAACACCAAGTAATTTTGCCTTTTCTTCCGCAAGTTTTTTTTCATCTATTATGCCCATTGATTCCAAAATGATTGCGCTCGATACCCCTTGGCTGGTGCTTTTAACTTTTATGTCATCGTATTGCTCCTTAGTAATTAAACCGTCCTCAAGTAAAACGTCTGTAAGTGTTTTATGCTCCGGCAATTGCTGCGAGTTAAAATCTGAAGTAGGCATTACTTTAATAATAGGTAAAAATAAACTATAATTCAAGTGAAGTAATAAAATGCTTCACGCAGTCCCGTTAAAGCCGCTCCGTGAGCCGTGTCGCCTTAAGCGACTGAAAAGGCGAACGGAAAAACTAAACGGGACAAGAGATAAATTATGCACAGTTTCCTGATCGCGTCTTTGGATAAAAATGATTCATCTTCTTATGCACAAATTCTTCTAAAAGAAAGGGGAGTTGATCCTATTGACATTAACTTTAATGCTTATGAAAAAGCAATGGGGATTGAGGATGTTAGGAATATCCAAAAAACAATTTTATTAAAGCCATTTCGGGGAAAAACAAAAGCAGTTGTTATTGATGCTTACTCGGACATTACGCTTGAAGCGCAAAATGCCCTACTCAAAATTCTTGAAGAGCCGCCGAATAATACAATTATAATAATTACTACCCCAAAAAAAGAACTTTTATTACCAACAATTATTTCTCGGTGCAAAGTAATTGTTTTGCAGGAAAAAGAAATTAAATTAACACAAGAAGATCTTGCTAAATTTGAGGAAGCTTTTAATATTTTGCTAAGCGGCAGGATCGGAGATAAATTAAAAATCGCTCAGAATGTTACGAAGGATAAGGAAAATGCGGGTTTATGGCTTGAAAAAATGGCTGCTTTTGTTAAAAACAAACTTACAGATAACAATAAAAATGAAAAATATCTAAATTTTCTAAAAGAACTCCAGGAAACCTATAAGACCATAAAAAGTACAAATGTCAGCCATCGCACCGCTCTCGAAAATCTCTTTTTGTCATTCTAAATACAACTTTTTTTATTCAATGTGTTATAATATCCTCAAATGTCTATCGAATATGCTACTGCCACTGAAGAAGAACGCGTAAAACTAATAAGTGTCACGAGAGCCAATCTCAACAAGTTAGTCACTGATCGAATACAAACAAGTTTTTCATTTAGAAGATTTTTGGAAAGAGACTGGCTAGATTTAAGCGTAAGGAAGGGTGTCGGTAAATTGACATTATTCCCATGGTTTGCGATAACAAAACCGACTTTTGAAGTTATTCAATATGAAAACGGAAAATTAACAAGTGAAAAACGTCAGATGATTACTGAAGATGATGCCCGAGATAGACTCTTCACTGATAAAAATTTTTTACCAATTCCCAAAACGAGAAAAACCATCACGCCGGAGGAAATAGATTTGGACAGTTTTAAAAATGCTCAATTGGTGATATTCGCAAAAACAGTAGAATCTAACCTAAAAACCAAACCAGCAGAAGCCGAATAATAAAAATCCCAGCCTGCAATTCTTACCCTATTCCTTCCTATTTCCCGTTTAATCCTTATGTTCGAACCTAGACAACACCCGGTGTTGTTTTGTATCTGAACCTCGGGATGCTAAATGTTATTCAAGCACGAGATGTTTAATTTTATTCAACTCTCGCTGGTAAGATGCTTGATCTAGAACAAATTTTTTATAATCATCTTTTTTATTAAAAAAGTCTAGAATAATTTTCGGACTAAGGAAAGAATGGCTACTGTTAAATTTGTCACTCAAATACTCCAAAAAAGATGACCATCTATAATCTTCAAGATTTTCCGGTTCCACCAGATAAGCTGTTGACGGGTTGAGGTGGATATATCTCGATACATGAAGAAGCTGTTCATCAGTTTCGACTCTTACCCCTTTAAACATAGACTGAAACAAGGGTCCAGCCCTCTCATTCTTAATATTAAAATATTTAACATAACTATTTTGAAGATTTCTCATAAAGATGGAGATACCTTTATCCGTTATTTGCTTTAGAAGAAAATGAAAGTGATTTGGCATTAAGCAATAAGTAATTATTTCCACATGAATAGAGTTTTTCTTTTTTAATTCAATAAGAATCTTTCCTCTTTCTTCTTTTGGTAAGCTTATTAACCGGGAAAAACTCAATGACGTGTTTGAAAAACGATAATAATCAACTAGTCTTAGGAATCTGAAGTAATCTTTAAAATTTAAGAAGATCGGAAGGGCGGCAACACCCCTGTTGAATATGTGGTAAATTTGTTGCGGAGCAAGAACTACTTTCCTATACGGCATATTTCCAGCATACTCATTATTATGCCTAATTACAAGAGATGATCCTTAGGTTCAAAGCTATTTAACACCCGGTGTTGTTTTGTATCTGAACATCGGGATACCTACGAATACGTCATGCTTAACTGAGTTAAAAACTGCTATTTGACCCGCTTTCTGGTAAAATTAGGGGATGATTAAGAGAATTAAACAAGCACTTTATTTTCCCATTGCGTCTTATTTCCGTTTCTTTGCGCAAATTAAGCTTGCCAGGTGGAATCCAAAAATTATAGCTATAACGGGTTCGAGCGGGAAAACCACTCTTTTACATTTGATTGAATCCCAGCTTGGCGAAAAAGCAAAATATTCTCACCACGCGAATAGCTCATATGGAATTCCGTTTGACATTCTCGGATTGAAGCGCAAAAAATTAACTCCGGATGAATGGATTGGTCTTTTTCTTCTCGCGCCATTCAAAGCTTTCAAATCTGTGCCCAATGAAAAACTTTATATTGTTGAAGCAGATTGCGACCGGCCGGGGGAAGGAAAATTTCTGGCAAGTCTTTTGAATCCGGAAATTACTTTATGGATAAGTTCAAGCTTAACCCACAGTGTTAATTTTGATTCCTTAGTTAATAATAAACATTTTGCTTCCGCAGAAGAAGCAATTGCGAATGAATTCGGATATTTCCTGGAGTATACGAAAAATCTCGTTATTGCAAATGGAGACTCCGAATTGATCCAAAAACAGCTGGAAAGAGCAAGTGTTCCAGTTAAATTTGTAACTGAAAAAGATCTTAGATCGTATAAAATTAACGAGAATAGTACAGAATTTATTATCGAACATAAAAAGTACTCAATCAACTTTCTTGTTCCAAAAGACGTATATTACTCAATTCAGATGACTAATCAACTTATGAAAACCTTAAATTTACCTTTTGATCCAACTTTCAAAAATTTAATTCTTCCTCCAGGAAGAAATATCGTTTTTCAAGGTATTAAAAATACTACAATTATTGACAGCACTTACAATGCAACGCCGGATGGCGTAAGAAATATTTTGGAAATGTTTGATAATTATCCTTCAGAAAATAAATGGATTGTTTTGGGAGATATGATTGAGCTGGGAATAAGAGAAAAAAAAGAACATGAAAAATTAGCAACGTTTATCAACTCCATGAATTTGGCAAAAGTTATTCTTATTGGTCCAAGAGTCTCAAAGCATACTTATCCTAAAATCCTGAAACAAGTTCAGGGTGACAAACGTATAATAACTGAAAAATTCATAATGCCAAAAGATGGTCTGGATTATATTTTGAAAAATATCAATGGGGGAGAGACAATACTTTTTAAAGGCGCAAGATTTTTGGAAGGAATCATTGAACGCTTGTTGCAAGACAAAAAAGATGCGAATAAACTTGTAAGACGCGAGCTTGTTTGGGAAAATAGAAGAAAGGCATGGGGACTATGAAGGAAGTAATTATTTTGCACGGATGGACATATTCATTGGAAAAATGGCAAACATTTTTAAAACTTTTGAAAGAAAAAGGTATCGAACCAATCATGCTTAACGTTCCCGGATTAACAAGTAAAAACGACAACGTTTGGAATATAGGAGATTACGTTAATTGGCTGAAGGAAATTGTTGATAAAGAAAAAAATAAAGTTATATTGATTGGCCATTCTAATGGAGGAAGAATTGCTTTAAATTTTGCAATAAAATACCCAGAAAAAATTTCAAATCTTATTCTTATTGACAGCGCGGGAATCTATCACAACGAATTACCTCTCGCATTAAAAAGAGTTATTTTTAAGATTCTTGCAAAGCTAGGAAAAGCATTTAGAAACTCATCTACAATTAAGAATGCTTTCTATAAGCTAACGGGTGAAAACGATTACAAAGATGCAAATCCAAATATGAAACAAACCATGATAAATCTTCTTAATTCTGACAAGTTACTAAGACCTAAAAATATTCAGGTTCCAACTTTAATTTTTTGGGGAAAAGAAGATAAAATTGCCCCTCTTTCCGATGGGATACTTATGAATAAATTAATTAAAAACTCAAAGCTTGAAATTATTAAAAATGCCCGCCATTCACCTATGTTTACCAACGCACAAGAAATTGCAGATATAATAATTAAGGAGATAATTTAACATGAAAATTATTAAACCAAAAAAATTACAAAAAGGAGATACGGTTGGAATTATTTCCCCATCAGGAGCAATAAGACCGAAACTGCAAAAACAATTTTATAAAGGAGTCGCAGCTCTTGAAAGTTATGGTTTAAAGGTAAAGCTAGGGAAACATGTCTTTGACCAATATTACTACAGCGCTGGAACAGAAGATGTACGCATAAAAGATTTTAATGATGTCTGGAGAGATCCCGAAGTGAAAATGGTTTTAATGTCTCAAGGAGGCTATACTGCCAATCAGCTACTTGATTCAATCGATTACGAAATGATTAAGAAGAACCCCAAGATTTTTGCTGGAATTTCTGACGGGACAACTTTACTAAATGCTATTTTTGCGAAAACGGGTCTTATTACGTATCACGGACCGGATTTACTATGGACATTTGGACGAAAAATAACCGATCCTTTTAAGCAGAACTTTAAAAAGACTTTTTTTGATGGCAATGTTGGACAATTCCATGAAAATAAAAATTGGACCCACCAAGAAAAGAAAGATATAAAACCAATACGCTGGCGTTGTATCCGCAACGGAAAAGCAGCGGGAATACTTATGGGAGGACATTCAGAGGCATTAAGCGAGATTATGCTTGCCGGATATGGACCCGATTTCAATAATGCCCTCTTGTTCTTAGAAGGAACGAATGACATCGCTACTCTCGACCTCCAATTTACTGCATTAAAATTGCATGGAGTTTTTGACAAAATAAAAGGATTGATCATCGGTTGGTTTGAAAATCATGAATTAAAAGAAAAAGAAAGAAATAGGGAAGTAGCTGATGTGATTTTGGAAGTTACAAGAGATTATTCATTTCCAATTTTGGAAATCGGCGAACTTGGACATAACGTTGAGAACTATGTCCTACCAATTGGCTGCATGGCAACTATTGATGCTGGGAAAAAATATTTTTCTATTGATGAGTCAACAGTCTTATGAGTATATTTAATTCTTTGGGGTCAAATTACAATTTGCAATATGTTTTTAGATCTTTATTTTCTGATTCAAGCGGACAGAATTTAAAATTAAAAAATTACCTAGCAGAAAAGTATAAAGGAAAAACTATTCTGACCTACAAAGGAAGGGAAGCATTGATTCTTGCGCTTAAAATCCTAAATTTGCCAAAAGAAAGTTTAATTGCGATCAACGGCTTTACCTGTTTTGCAGTTTATAAAGCAATTAATGAAGCCGGCTTTACTTCAGTCTGCTTGGATTTGAATGAAAAAAACTCGGATTTAAACTTTTCTGCTGAAGTCTTGGAGAAAGCATTGGAAGAAAACAAAAATATAAAAGTAATAGTTATCCAAAACACATTGGGATATCCCTGCGACATTGAAAAAATTGAAAAAATTTGCAAAGAAAAAAATCTTATTTTGATAGAAGATTTAGCCCACTGTGTTGCCGCAAGATATTCTGACGGTAGAGAAGCGGGAACTGTTGGCGATTTCGTTACCTTGTCTTTCAGCCAAGATAAAGTGATCGATGCTGTTTCAGGCGGGGCACTGGTTGTCAAAAATAAACAATACCAAAAACACAATTTAGCTTCGCAAGGGGAGGCCTTGCGAAGCTACCAGCAGCACCAACAATTAAAAGATTATCTTTACCCCTTATTTACCTATAAGATAAGATTTTTGTATGATCTTTTTCTTGGAAAAATCTTTCACTACGCTCTGAAAGGTCTAAATCTCTTATCAAAACCCATGCAGGAAGGATTGTATGATTTTTATTCTCTGCCAAATTGGTATTGCAATTTAGCGCTTAACGAATTTAAGAATTTGTCAAAACAATTACGCCATCGTAGAGAAATCGTAAAAATTTATGCTAAAAATTTAAATAAAAAAGTTCTGCAAAGCAGAATTACAAGCAAAATTAATTTATCTGCCAATCTAAGGTTCCCAATTTTTCTTGAAAATAGGGAAGAGCTAATCAAATTTTTAAAGCAATCTAAAATTTTTGTTTCCGATATATGGTACTCTGATGTCTCTCCCGAATGTCCAAATGCTGTTGAAATTTCCCATAAAATTCTTAATTTGCCAACCCACATCAATGTCACAAAAAAAGACGCCCTAAAAATCTCTGAAAAAATTAATGAATGGCTAAGAACTAAACGTTAATCTTTCCTTGCAATTTGAACAAAGGGCGTTAAATTTTTAAGAGCGAACGCATCAGGGGGATTCCTCGCAAACTTGTCGAGGAGGGGGTGCAAATCACCCGATAAGTGAGCTCATAAAAATAGCCCGACTTCAACTGCAAGAAACTTTTGATGCTTTTGGTTACAAAAGTATAATAAAATAAATTAATGAAAGATATAATAATAAAAAATATTTCTGAAAAAAACATCTGGGAAGAGTTTGTTCTGAGCAGAAATGAAGCTAATTTTCTGCAAAGCTGGAGTTGGGGAGAATTTCATGAAGCTCTTGGAAAAATTATTAATAGAACAGGCTTTTTTGAGAATAATAAACTCGTCGGGGTAATGCTTTCTGTTATTGAACCCGCAAGACGGGGAAGATATTTAACAGTTCCCGGCGGACCAATTATTGATTGGGGAAATAAAAATTTAATAAATGCTTTTTCACAACAAATCAAAAAAATTGCTAAAGAAAATAACTGCGTATTCGTCAGAGTCAGACCACAATTAAAATCAGATGAGTTTTCAAAAAATCTTTTTAAAAATTTAGGCTTTATCAAAGCGCCCATGCATTTACATGCAGAACTAACATCACAATTAAATATCATAAAACCCGAGGAGGAATTATTATTGCAAATGAGAAAAGCAACGCGTTATGAAATCAAAAAAGGAATAAAGGAAAATATAAAAATTACCACGTCGACGGATGAAAAAGATATTCAGAAATTTTACGATTTACAAATTGAAACAGCAAAAAGGCAAAAATTTGTTCCTTTTTCTTACAAATTTTTGCACGAACAATTCAAAATTTTTGCCGAAAATGGCAATGTGCTTTTATATAAAGCAGAATTTGAAAATAAACTTTTAGCCCAGGCATTTATTATATTCTATGGCAGAGAAGCTGTTTATCATTACGGCGCTTCCACTGACGAGGGAAGACATTACCCTGGCGCATATTTAATCCAATGGGAAGCGATTAAAGAGGCGAAAAATCGCGGAATGACCAGGTACAATTTTTGGGGAGTAGCGCCGGAAGGGAATTCCGATCACAGGTTTGCAGGGTTGTCTCTTTTCAAACGCGGCTTCGGCGGAGAAGACTTCCAATACCTCCCCGCCCAAGATTTAATAATTAATAAACCAAAATATTTATTAAATTACATAGTAGAATTTCTCCGTAACCGTCTCCGCGGTCTATAATTTCCCTCTCTGGAAATTGTTGGCTAAATTTGGTAAGATAGTGTTTATGGCAATAAAAAAGACTGCAAAAAAGACACTAAAAAAGGTTACGAAAAAGTCCACGCCAAAAGCCAAGCCGGATTTGGCAAAAGCTCAAAAAACCTCAACTCCAACATCTGACTATTCAGCCAAACATATTCAAGTCTTAGAAGGTCTTGAACCGGTCAGAAAACGCCCGGCAATGTACATTGGCTCAACAGATGCAATTGGTCTTCATGAATCATTGAGAGAAATTATCGATAACTCTGTTGATGAAGCTTTAGCAGGATTTGCGAAAAATGTTTGGATAACGCTAAATAGCGACAACACTGCTTCCGTAGTAGATGACGGACGGGGAATTCCGGTTGATATAATGCCTCAATATAAAAAATCAGCCTTGGAAATCGTCATGACCAAACTTCATGCCGGAGGAAAATTCGGAGGATCTGCCTACAAAATATCAGGAGGCCTACACGGTGTCGGCGCATCTGTTACTAACGCTCTTTCCGAATGGATGAGGATAGAGGTAAAACGCAATAATAAAGTTTATTCTCAAGAATATGCGCGGGGAGCTGTAAAAACCCCATTAAAAGAAGCTAAATTAGATAGTAAAACCGATTTTAATCCAAATTCTCTAACCGGAACTAAAGCCACTTTCCTGCCGGACAAACAAATTTTCTCAACAGTAATTTTCGATTTCGATACGATTAAAAAAGCAATTAGGGATAGGGCATATCTTGTTTCAAAATTATATTTCCATCTTTACGATAAAAGGGAGGGGCAGCAAAAAGAAGTAAATTATTATTTTGAGGGCGGGATAACATCTCTGGTTGAAAAACTAAATGAGAACAAAGGACCTTTGCATGAGGCAATATTTATTCAAAAGCAGGAAAGTGATGTCGAAGTGGAAACATCTTTACAATACAATAATGGCTATGCGGAAAACGTCCAGAGCTATGTAAACGTAATTAATACTGTAAATGGAGGAACTCACTTAACGGGCTTTAGAATGGCCCTAACTCGAGCTATAAATGATTATGGTAAAAAAATCGGCAGCTTTAAGGACGAAGGAGATTATATAACCGGAGATGATACGAAAGAAGGATTATCTGCAGTTGTCTTTATCAAAATGCCCCAGGACAGAATTCAGTTTGAAGGACAAACAAAGGGAAAACTCGGCAATGCCGAAATACAGCCGATAGTCCAAACAGTTGTTAAGGATGCCTTAACTACATATTTCGAAGAAAATCCGGGAGAAGGAAGAAAAATTTTGGAAAAAGTTTATTTGGCAGCCAAGGCCAGACTTGCAGCCAAAGCTGCAAAAGAAGCAATCCTTAGGAAAGGCGCATTGGAAGGCTCCAGTCTCCCGGGAAAATTAGCGGATTGTCAGGAAAAAGACCCGGCAGTTTCGGAATTGTATCTGGTCGAAGGAGATTCCGCAGCCGGAACAGCCAAGGGAGGCAGAGATCGTAAGTTTCAGGCAATTCTGCCAATCGGAGGGAAAATATTAAATACGGAAAGAGCCCGGCTGGACAAAATAATCGAACATGAGGAACTGAAGAATGTAATTATTGCGCTTGGCATGGGAATAGGAGAGACTATAAAATTTGAAAAATTAAGATATCATAGGGTAATTATAATGACTGATGCAGATGTCGATGGAGAACATATTGAAACACTGCTTTTGACATTTTTCTACAGGCACTTACCGCAAATTATTCAAGAAGGATATTTGTATATTGCTCAACCGCCATTGTACAAACTAAATCGCGGAAAAGACATCCGCTATGCATATTCTGACGAAGAAAAAGAGAAAATTTTGCTTGAAATGAAAAGCGGTAATTTAATAATAAATGTACAAAGATACAAAGGCCTCGGAGAGATGAACAAAGATCAGTTGTGGGATACGACTATGAATCCTGCAAATCGAATCTTAAAACAGGTAACTATTGGGGACGTGGAAGAAACGGATGCGGTTTTTACAATGCTTATGGGCGACGAAGTTCCACCAAGAAAACAATTTATCCAAAGCAACGCGACAACCGCAAGTTTGGATATTTAACGAAATACGTTGAAAAGAAAACTTAATTACATTATAATAATAGTCTAGTTTTAAGCTATGAACTTGTCTTTTTTGTTTGACCATGCAATTAGAAACATTATAATTGTTGGCCTTTTGTCTTTGATTTACAGCGTGTTCCTCATCTTCAATGTTTTATCTAAGCCACGAGGCGACAAAAAAATGAATGAAATTTCAGATGCAATTGTTGAAGGAGCTTCGGCCTACATGAAAACACAATATACTGTAGTTGCTATAATCGGAGCTGTAATTTTTCTTATTTTATATTTTGCTTTTGGTCTTATTACGGCGCTCGGCTTTTTGGTTGGCGCTTTGTTTTCTGCAATTTCCGGAATTATCGGCATGAGCATTGCAGTTAGAGCAAATATCCGAACTGCTCAAGCCGCAAAATCAGGATTATCGGCCGCTTTTTCCCTGGCATTTAAAGGCGGTGCTGTTACCGGACTTTTAGTTGCCTCCCTAGCTCTTTTGTCAATCAGCGGATTTTATCTTTTACTTTTACGTCTTAATATAAGCAGTCTTCAACCGTTGATTGCATTAGGATTCGGAGGCTCTTTAATTTCTGTATTTGCGAGGCTCGGCGGAGGAATCTTTACCAAAAGCGCGGATGTCGGAACTGATATGGTTGGGAAAATAGAGAAAAATATCCCTGAAGATGACCCAAGAAATCCGGGAGTTATCGCTGATTTGGTAGGAGATAATGTCGGAGATGATGCGGGAATGGCAGCTGATTTATTCGAAACTTACGTAATCACCGCGGTCGCCGCAATGATTTTAGGAGAATTAACCTTCAAAGGAAATCAAATAGTTTTATATTATCCTTTATTAATTGGCGCTATCTCCATAATCGCCAGTATTGTTGGAAGCTGGTTTGTCAAAGTTAAAGGAACAGGAATAATGACTGCCTTATACAAGGGTCTCGGAATAACCATGGTTATTTCTATAATTGGCATTTATTATGTAACCAATACGGTTTTTCCAAATGGCTTAAACAACATTCCATCTTTAAATTTATTCTATTCGGCATTAATCGGACTGGGAATTACAATCGGCATGGTTGTCATAACCGAATACTACACTTCGAAAAAGTTCGGTCCGGTTAAGACGATTGCTCAGGCCTCAACAACCGGACACGGCACCAATGTTATAGCCGGACTCGCAGTTTCAATGAAATCAACATTTCTTCCGATAATCTTAATTTCTGCAGGAATTTTACTTTCTTATAATCAAGCCGGACTTTACGGAATTGCTGTTGCGGCAATGAGCATGCTTTCCTTAACCGGAATAATTGTGGCAATTGACGCATTTGGACCAATCACTGACAACGCGGGAGGAATTGCCGAAATGGCCGGAATGGACAAAAAAGTACGCGATATTACAGATCCGCTGGACGCAGTCGGCAATACAACCAAAGCGATTACTAAAGCATATGCGATCGGCTCTGCGGGATTGGCGGCTTTGGTTCTTTTTGCAAGCTATACGCAGGAATTAATGAAAGCACCATCAGATGTAGGCCGTTTTGTATTTTCTCTTTCCGATCCATTGGTAATAGTGGGATTAATTATCGGCGGAGCATTACCCTATTTCTTTGGAGCTTTAGCAATGGAAGCTGTCGGAAAAGCCAGTTCGGCGATTGTAGACGAAATAAGACGGCAATTTAGAGAAATTAAGGGAATTATGACAGGAAAAGCAAAACCGGAATACGCCAAGGCTGTTGACATAGTCACCAAATCCGCAATAAAAAATATGGTTGTACCGGCTTTAATCCCTGTTGCTGCGCCAATTTTAGTTGGATTTTTACTGGGACCAGTTGCGCTCGGCGGGCTTTTGGTCGGAAGCATTATAACCGGACTTTTTGTCGCAATATCTATGACCACCGGAGGCGCTGCTTGGGATAATACCAAAAAATATATTGAAGAGGGAAATCTGGGAGGCAAAGGAAGCTTTACCCATCAGGCAGCAGTTACAGGCGACACTGTCGGAGATCCCTATAAAGACACTGCAGGTCCGGCTATTAATCCCATGATAAAAATTCTGAATATCGTAGCACTCTTAATTGCCTCCTTCTTAATATAAAAGTAATCAATCAGTCTATGGAAATCGGTAAACTTAATCGGACAGAAATTACAAAAGAAGTGAAACGGGCCACGCCCGCCACGCAAGCCTGAACTTGCGAAGGCGTTGCGGGCAGACATGTAAAGTTATCTATATATGGAAATAGGCAAACTACAATCAACCGAGATTACTCGTGAAGTTAAGCGGGCGTATTTGGATTATGCTATGTCTGTTATTGTTTCACGCGCTCTTCCTGATGTCAGAGACGGGCTAAAACCTGTTCATCGAAGAATTCTTTTTGCGCTCCATGAATTAAATCTTACGCATACCGCAAAATATGCAAAAAGCGCAAAAATTGTCGGAGAAGTCATGGGAAAATATCATCCCCATGGAGATTTACCAATTTACGACGCTTTAGTACGCTTGGCACAGGATTTCTCAATGAGATACCCTTTGGTGGACGGTCAGGGAAATTATGGTTCTGTGGACGGAGATCCGCCGGCCGCAATGCGCTATACGGAAGCCCGTCTTGCAGCAATAACCGGCGAGATGCTCGCGGATTTGGACAAAGAAACTGTAAGTTATATTCCCAATTTCGACGCAACACTTAACGAGCCAATTTTCCTGCCTGCAAAACTCCCTAATTTGCTCTTAATGGGATCTGAGGGAATTGCGGTTGGTATGGCAACTAAAATCCCGCCGCATAATTTAGGGGAGTTAATCGACGCTATCACCTTCATGATTGGCAAGACGAAAACAACATCCCAAGGTAAAGGTTTTTCCTTAACCGGTAACGTAACTGTTGATGAGCTTTTAGAATTTATAAAAGGTCCTGATTTTCCAACAGCCGGCGCAATTTATGATTTTACTGAAATTAAAAATGTTTACACAACAGGCCGGGGAAGAATACTTATTAGAGGTAAAGCAGATATCGAAGATGTCGGAAATGGAAAATCAGCAATTATTATTACAGAACTTCCATATCAGGTTAATAAAGCTCTCATGGTTGCCCGCATTGCAGAATTAGCAAGGGAGAAAAAAATTGAAGGAATTTCAGACCTTAGAGACGAATCAGACAGGCATGGAACAAGGGTCGTTGTGGAACTTAAAAGAGATACGGCTCCAAAAAAAGTTTTAAATAATTTATTCAAACATACCAGTCTGCAAACCAGTTTTTCTGCAAATATCGTTGCCCTTGTAAATGGCACTCCGCAAACACTCAATCTTAAGACAATCCTTGAGGAGTATTTAAAACACCGCTATTTCGTGGTTACCAAACGTTCGGAATTTGAGCTAAGGCAAGCAAAAGCCAGACTGCACATTTTGGAAGGACTGAAAATTGCTGTTGATTCAATCGACGCGGTAATCAAGACAATTAGAGAATCCAAAGACCAAGATTCTGCAAAGCAGAATTTAATCATTAAATTTAAATTATCCGAAATACAGGCTGTCGCAATATTGGACATGCAGCTTCGGCGCTTAGCAGCCTTGGAACGCCAAAAGATAGAAGACGAACTGATTATGATTCAGGAAACAATCGAGTACTTGGAAGACCTTCTTGCCCACCCAGAGAAAATACTGACGGTAATCAAAGAAGAGCTAAAAGTTCTTAAGGAAAAATTTGCCGATCCAAGACGGACCAAAGTGTATAAAAGTAAGGTTGGGGAATTTTCGGAGGAAGATTTAATTCCAAACGAACCAACGGTTATCACAATCACAGATACCGGCTATATCAAACGCCAAAGTCTGAATAGCTTTAGAGTCCAGCATCGAGGAGGAAAAGGAGTAAAAGGAATGACCACCAAAGAAGAAGATGGAATTCTAAATATCCGCTATGCACAAACTCACGATAATATTTTGTTCTTCACAAATAAAGGAAAGGTTTATCAATTAAGAGCTTTTGAAATAGCAGAGTCTCAAAGAACCAGCAAAGGAACAGCAATTGTCAATCTAATCAACGTTGAGCAAGAAGAAAAAGTTGAATCTTTTATTAATTACAAGGTTGGTAAAAAAGGCATTGAAGAAGAAACATTCAAATATGTGTTTCTTTCTACAAAAAATGGAACTGTCAAAAAAACAGCTCTTACCGAATTTGAAAATATCAGAAGAAACGGAATTCTTGCGATAAAGTTAGATTCGGGCGATGAATTGGTTTGGAGTGCGTTAACCGAAGGAAATAATGAAGTTATTTTGACCAGTCACAACGGAAAAGCAATCAGATTCTCCGAAAAATCAGTCAGACCGCTTGGCCGAAGCACAAGAGGAGTAAGAGGAATTAGGCTGCAAGCGACTGATGAAGTTATCAGCATGGATGTTATTAAAAAAGATGATAAAACAGATCTGATAACCATCATGGAGAACGGACTTGGCAAAAAAACTCCTGTTGGTCAATTCAGAGGGCAAAGCAGGGGAGGGCAGGGGGTTAAAGTAGCCAAGGTAACACCAAAGACGGGAAAAGTCGCATTCGCCCAAGTTATTCCTCTGAATTACAAAACTCTTATCATGACCTCCAGACGCGGACAGGTTGTAAAATTGGAGCTTTCTTCAATCCCAAGACACTCCAGAAATACTCAGGGAGTAAAACTGATGAGATTCTCTAATCCAACCGACAGAGTCACTTCCGCCACCTGCGTTGAAGAATAGAAACCTATGGGAAACGTTAGGGAACTTGAGTCAAGACAAGAAAGAGTTATTTTTCTCAATCAAGAATTCCATCCTTTCGAAGGGCAAAAACGCATTTCCCATGAGATATTACAAGTGCCTTCATATAAAACTAACATTCTTTTAACATGTACGCCTCTAGAAATCCCAATTGAAATAGCAATCTGGCAAATACAACCCAGCAAGCCTTATAGCGAGAATGAAGTTCTAAGGTTCCCAAACTGGGTTACTCCATTTGAGCCTAAAGAGGGATATTCGATTTCAATTGAAGACTATAGTATTGAAGAAAGAGTAAGAAAACTAAAATTAGCGTATAAAAGTCTTGAGAATAACGCCCTATATTTTTCAGAAAGACCTTTTCTCTTGGGGATATTTTCAGAAGAAGGTAAACTTAGTAGACACAAAGTAACAACACCTGCGCCTTGGGGAAGAGGAGGCCACATATTTCCTAAAGACACGCCATTGAAAAGATTAAAAATGCAAATAAAAGCAAATGGCTGTTATTTTGAGACAAAACTGGACACCTACGACTTTATTTCAGGCTCGTTCCATAATAGTACAGGGTTTTATCCTATGGACGGAGGACCACTACCAAAAGATTTTAATCTTGATTATTCACCCGTTGATCATGAAGGCGTTAGCCTTGCGTTTTCAGATGATCCGGAAAAGCTGGCGTCGATTAAAATGAAATTTGTTTTAGCCAAAGATCCCAATGAATCCGAAGTGAAAACCAAACGATCACTTTAATAATATATATTATTAAAGTGATTATCTCCAAATAGTCAATACTGTATAATACGCTTATGAAGATTGATGGAAAGGAAATTGCCCAAGAAATTTTGGACAGTCTTAAAAAACGGACTGAAAAACTTAAGAAAAAAAATATTACGCCCCGACTTGCAATAATTTTGGTTGGTTCGGATCCCGCATCCATGGCGTATGTTAATCAAAAGAAGAAAAAGGCAAAAAGCATTGGGGTAAAAACAACAATTCTTCATTTGTCCGATAAAATTTCTCAAGTGAGTCTTACAAAAACAATTCAACGATTTAACGCTGACAACGACATTTATGGCATTATTGTTCAGCGGCCTCTGCCTGCAAATATAAACCTTGAAAAAATTGTTAATGCAATTGATCCTAAAAAAGATGTTGATGGATTTCATCTTGATTCCCACTTTCAAATGCCGATTGCTATGGCTGTTTTGAAAATCCTAGAAAAAGTCTACATCTGCATTCCAGAGATACAATCTCGATTCGTAGAATGGCTGAAAGATAAAAATATTGTTGTTATCGGAAAAGGCCAAACAGGCGGAAAACCGATAATTCAGATGCTTGAAAAAATGAAAATTCCCTTTACACTTATTGACAGCAAAACAGAAAAGCCGGAAAGTTTAACCAGAAAAGCTGATATCATTATCAGCGCAGTTGGGAAACCAAGCATCCTAAAACAGCAAATGCTCAAAAAAGGCGTTATCCTAATTGGAATTGGCATTTCGGCAGGGGAGAGCGCTAAGCTCATGGGTGATTACGATCAGAATGAAGTTGAAAATCTAGCTTCTTTTTATACTCCAACTCCGGGCGGAGTAGGTCCAGTTAACGTCGCCATGCTCCTCAAAAACCTAATTCTTGCCGCAGAAAAAGAATAAATTTTGGACTATTGACAAATAAAATCAATCACTATAAACTTTCTTATAAATGGAAAGAGGGCTACCAACTCCACCCGAAGCATCTGAATTCCGCCCCGAAAAACTAAATGGAGAATTCAAAGGAAAAGATATTTATTCCGGAGATCAGTTTGATTTAAAATCATTTAATATTATTTCTGAATTAATTCCACAAATGGAATATATTGCTAAAAATGCGATTGATTCAAGAATTCTTGGCGGAACTATGACTGCGCTCCTTTTCTACGAAGCATCTACGCGAACCAAACTATCTTTCGATACGGGAATAAAGCAATTAGGTGGTCAAACTACTACGGAGTACACTCAGGCGCTATCTGAAGCGAAAGGAGAGTCTTTTGAGGGCACAATTAAAAATATTGAGGCTTATTGCGACGCAATAGTCCTTAGGCATCCAGAAGCCAGTGCAATTCAAATTGCTATGGATACAGCCAAGCATGTACCTATAATCAATGGCGGTAACGGTCCCAATCAACATCCAACGCAAGTACTTGGAGATCTTTTCACTATGAAGAAGCACAAGGGCCGGATAGAAGGATTAAGAGGTTTAGTTGCAAGAGATATTCTAAACTCAAGAACTGCCCACTCTTTTTTTGACGAAATGGCTATTTTTCCAAATAATACTATCTATACCATTGCTCCGGAGGAACTTCAAATTCAAGAATCAGACATCGAAAAATATAGAAAAAGAGGACTTACTATAATTAAACTTAATGAGGAGTCGGACATACCAAGAGATTTAGATTACCATTACATTAACAGAGTACAAAAAGCTAGATTGAAGAATCCTGAGAGAGATTTCGACAGATTCGATAGTCAAACTATTGTAGACGATGATTATCTTGATAAATACGGGAATGATAAATTAATAGTCTTTCATGCGCAACCAATCGGAAGAGAAATAACAAGGGAAGTACAGAAAGATCCTCACATGGTGCTTGATGACCAAGTGAGATACTGCCAATATGCGCGAATGGCGTTAATGGCCCTAGTCTTTGGAAGGAAAAATCCGAACGTGATAGAATATCATATATGAGAGATTTTAGGACAGCTTTATTTACAACAATCGCAATCCTTATTGTTTTCTTTTTTTATACCAAATTCGCGGGGCCGATTCCTTTCTCTGTTA
>Ga0209518_1002328_pt1 | contig 18025 bp, 34 predicted proteins | sample RifGroB1_FD_183993 | JGI IMG/M metagenome (GOLD analysis project Ga0209518, IMG submission 183993) | Groundwater microbial communities from Rifle, Colorado, USA - Groundwater B1 (SPAdes) (version 2) | ecosystem: Environmental > Aquatic > Deep subsurface > Groundwater | place: Rifle, Colorado...
CGACGGTGCCGCCGGGCCGTTACCGCGCGCTGTTGCTCTTGCTGCCGATCGCGGGGGCGAAGCCCGAATGACCCTCCCGCCCGGCCTGCACGCCAACGTGTCGTTCGACGACTATCTACGTGACCGGCTGTGCCCGACGCCGTCGCTGTCGTCGAGCACGGTGCGCACGGTGTTGAGCCAGAGCCCGTTGCACGCGAAGATGCATCATCCGCGGTACGGGGACGCGCACGAGGAAAGCAGTCGCGCGGACCTCGGGACGGCGGCGCATGCGGCGCTGCTCGGGGGCGACGAACGGATCGTCGTCCTGGACGCCGACGACTGGCGCACGAAGGCCGCCAAGGATGCGCGCTTCGCCGCCCGACGCGCCGGCAAGATCGCCATCTTGCGCGACACCTCCGAGGCTCTCCCGGCGATGGTCGAGTCGGCCAGGCGAACGCTTGCCGCGGCGGGAATCAACCTGGATGCGTGTCGGTGCGAACACACGGCCGTCTGGTGCGAGAACGGCCAGTGGTGTCGTGCGCGGCCGGACATCGTCGCGCCGGTCGATTACGCGATCGACTACAAGACGGCGACGAACGCGGACCCTGCGACGTGGATTCGGACGTCGCTGCTGGACGGCGGATACCACATCCAGGCGGCCTGGTATTTGCGCGCACTGGAGCATGCCTGCCCGGACGAACCGACGCGGGACTTTCTGTTTCTCGTCGGCGAGTTGAAGCCGCCGTTCGCCTGTTCGCTGGTCGGGGTGTCGCCTACGTTGCTTGCCATCGCGCAGGCCCAGGTCGAGCACGCGATGGAGAAGTGGCGGGCGTGCGTCGAAAACGATCTTTGGCCCGGCTACGACGCGCGCATCCATTACGCCGAAGCGCCGATCTGGTACGAGCGCGAGATGGCCGAGAAGGGGATTTGGACGCCATGAGCTTTCAATTTCGAGCAGCGAAGCGCGAGGGCATCCACGCGATGATCGGCCTGATGGCCGGTACGGGTGGAGGCAAGACGTTCTCGGCGATGCGGCTGGCGACCGGGCTGTCGGGCGGCAAGCGGTTCGCGGTGATCGACACGGAAGCGGGCCGCGCGAAGCACTACGCCGATGACTTCCAGTTCGACCACGGCGACCTGTCGCCGCCGCACTCGCCCGACGCGTATCTGGAGGCAATCGTCGCCGCCGAAGCGGCCGGCTACCCGGTGATCGTCGTGGACTCGATGTCGCACGAGCACGCAGGCGACGGCGGGCTGCTCGACATGCACGAAGCCGAGTTCCAGCGGCTCGGCGGTCGCGACGCCGTGAAGATGACGGCTTGGATCAAGCCGAAGATGGCGCACAAGTCGATGGTGTCGAAGCTGCTCCAGTTGCGTTCGCACCTGATCCTTTGCTTTCGCGCCGAGCCGAAGGTCAAAGTCGGCAAGGACGCGAACGGCAAGACGCAGATCACCGACGCCGGCTGGCAGCCGATCTGCGCGAAGGGGTTGGAGTTCGAGATGACGGTCAGTTTCCTGCTGTCGCACGAGCGTCCCGGCCTGCCGGACCATCCGTTGAAGCTGCCGGCGGCATTGCGGTCGGCGTTCCCGGCGAATCGCGAGATTGGCGAAGACGCGGGCCGGGCGCTCGCGGCGTGGGCGACGGGCGCGAAGGGCGGCCCGCCGTCCGGCCCGCTGCTCGATGCGACCGAGGCGCTGCTGGTCGAGATTCGCGAATCGGACCCGGGCGCGCTGGTGCATCTGTTCAAGACGCGCGGCATGCCGCAGAGCGGGCAGCCGGCGCCGTGGAGCGCGCTGTTGCCCGCGGACAAGGCGGCGGTCGAGACGGCGCTTCGCGAGCGGTGCTTGGCGCTTCGGATCGACGGCATCAAGGAGCTGAAGAAGCTGGCGGAGGCTGCGACATGAACAACGACATGAAGTTGCCGGACGGGAAGACCTGCGGCGATTGCGCTCACTTCAAGCGGACGTGCGAGTGGTTGATCTCGTGCAATCCGGCCGCGACGAACTGCGACTGGTCGCCTTAGCGATTCGTCGAACGAGCCGAGTCGAAGACGGAGGTCGCCGATGGCAAGTAGCATCCCTTCGCCCGAAGACGTGTTGGCGTTCCGCGACGCGGTCGATCGCACGTTGCAGTCCGTGCGAACGCTGCCCGGCGCCGAACTGCTGGATCACATGCACCCGGGATGGCGCGAATCTTTTAGCGACATCCGGGCGGCCTGCGCCGATTTCGACCGCGCCGCCGACCTGGCCGCGTTGCAGCCGGCGAAGCCGACGGCCACCCCGGACGACGATCTACTGGCCGAATGCGAGCGCGTCGTGTCGATCACCGCGTCGCACTGTCCGCCGGGATGCGCGCCGGAAAACTGCATTCAGCACGCGCTGTTGGCGAGGCTGAAAGTGCGAGCCAAGGGGCACTGGGAGAAATCATGAATATCGACCTTCAGCGACTCGAAGAATTCCGCCGTGGCATCATCGGCCACGGCCAGCACGGAGCCGACAGCCCGATCCGGTGCGTCATGGAGTGGGGGGCCTATCTCGCCGGGGAGACGCATAGCGATCGACCGGCGTGTGTGGACCCCGGCGTGGACCGGCTGATGATTCGCTGGAACGACGCGATCCCGCAGACATCCGAAGGCGACGCGATGCGCAAGGATGTCTTCACGGCCGAGCTGCTGCTGCGCGTGCTCGGCAGTCGAGGCAGCGACGAGCTGGCGCGGAAGCGCGCCTGGGCCGCAGCGGACTTCGCGGTTCGGACGCTGGCGGCCGAGTCGATGGAGCGGGCCAAACTCGACGTGCAGGCGGCGGCGTTGCGCGGGTTCGGGCCGCTCGTCGATGCCGCAAGCTGGTACGCGGTCCGAGAGCAGGTGAAGGGGATCAAGAGCGATGCGAGACGGGAGGCGAGCGAGCGGTGGACCGACGCCGCCGACGCCGCCGCCGCCGCCGACGCCGCCGTCGCCGCCGACGCCGACGCCGCCGCCGCCGCCGCCGCCGCCGCCGACGCCGCCGCCGACGCCGCCGCCGCCGCCGCCGCCGCCTTTTACTGGCGGCTGTGGGCCTCGCGGCGGTCCCGGCCGGCCTACTGGACCCGCTACAACGCGACGATGCTCCGTATGGTCGAAGCGATGCTCGCGGCGGTGGAGTAGTTGATGTCCGTCGATCTCATGCGCGTGGACGCCTGCCCGCGGTGCGGACGCGGGTTTCCCGATGCGGACCCCGCGGAAGAGAGCATTGGTTGCCCCGTGTGCAAAGGGCGTCCGGTGCGCGTGCTCGTCCTGTGGAATCGCGAACTGGATATCCTTCGCGATGCGCGCGACCCGGCGTCGGGCGGCAAGATCGACGGGAGTCACGTTCGGCCGCTCATGGCCGGAGCGGCGGCAATCGCGGCGGCCGACATCGCGGAACGCCCCGCCTCCGTCTGCGGCCGGCTCCTGAAACCGTTGCTGCTGGCCGGAGTCCCCGAGTTTCTGATGGAGCTGGCGGGGTTCTTGCGTCGAAACGATCTCGGCACGCCGGCCGCCAAGGACGGAGAGAGCGCGATCCGCGAGCGGCTTGCGGAACTGCTGGCGCGGAGGGACGCATGAGCGCCGTGCTCAAACTGTTCAAGCTCGACACCGGCGGCGCCGTCTACTGGCTTGCCGCGGAGATGTCCGAGGATTGCGTCCACCTGATCGCAAAGTGCGAAGGCTGCACCGTCGCCGACATTTGCGATGACCCGCCGAACATCGAAGAACTGGACCCGGTCGCGTGTGCCACGAAATTGCGCGACGAGAACGACGCCACGAGCCGCCCTTTGCGGGACTTTTTTCGCGAAGCGAAGGAACCGTGCGTGTTGGGCTGTTCGGAGTGGCCGTGAAAGCTCCCACTTCCCGCCCCGCCCTGACGCGCCTCCAGCGGAAGGTGCTGTCGCGCCTCGGATCGTACATCCGCAAGAATGGCCGATCGCCGAGCTACCGCGAGTTGATGCGGCTGTGCGAGGTGACGAACGTGCATTCGATTTCGTCGCACCTGGACGCGCTCCAGCGGAAGGGCTACGTCACGCGCACGCCCCGGGTGAGCAAGTCGATCAAGATCGTGGAGGCGGCATGATTCGCACCTGCCTCGACGTCGCCGTCTACCGCCGGTTGCGCGACACGGAACGAGCGGCGCATCTCGTGCGCGTGCTCCCGGTGTCGCCCGCGCTGGCCGGATGGCTCGTCGCGCAGAGCTACGTTGGCTCGGACGGACGCCTGGACCGCGTGCATCCTGGCGCGGAAGCGGTCGGGCCGCAGATTCGCCAGTCCGGCGGTGCCGTTTGGCGTCCGCCCATCGTCGCGCGGGTCGTGCTGGCTTCCGCGAAGTTGTGCGATGCGTCGGTGGGCGAAGTGGACAGTCGGCGGCGCTTCAAGCCCGCGAGCCGCGCACGGGCCGTCGCGTGCGCCGCACTGCGTCGCCTGAAGTTCAGCACGCCGCTTGCCGGGCGCTACATGCAGATGGACCACAGCAGCGTGATCGTTGCGGCCCGAAAGGCGGAAGCGCGGTGGTCGGGCGAGGTGGACGCGGCGGTGGCCGCGGCGAAGGGCGGGCCGTTCTGATGCTGGCCCTGTCGATCAGGCAGCCGTGGGCGTGGGCAATCGTCCACGCGGGGAAGCGCCACGAGAACCGTTCGTGGAGCACGGCGTACCGTGGCCCGATCGCCATTCACGCGAGCAAGTGGTGGAGCGCGAAACAGGTGGTGGACACCTTCAAGGAACTCCTCGACGACGGGCTCGTCCCGCCCGGCCCGAAACTCACTCCCCGTATGCTTCTCGACGCGACCGGCGGCATCGTCGGCACCGCGCGGATCGTCGATTGCGTCGAGAAGTCGGACAGCCCGTGGTTCGTCGGGCCGTTCGGCTTCGTGCTCGACGACGTGAAGGCGCTGCCGGAAATCATCCCGTGCAAGGGCGCGCTGGGACTGTTCAACGTGCCGGCGGACGTGGCCGCGAGGATCGCCCCGTGACGCAGGAATTCTGCGAGACGCCGTTCTGCTTCGAGAGGACCGCGGGGCAGGAGCTTTGCCGGCGGCATGCCGTGGAACAGATCGCGCCCAGGCGGAAGCGGGCGCGGAGGAAGAAGGCCGGAGGTCGCAAATGACGCGCGAAGAATTCGAGAAGTTGCCCGCCGACTACTACGACGCACGCGACGTGGAAGAACTGTCGCACGATTCAATCGAAGCCGCGGTCGAGGACGTGGTGGATTCGTGGTGTGAGCGTGACTGCGACGTGTCCAAGGCGATCCGCGACTGCGCGCCGATTGTTGTGACAGCTTTCCGTCGTGGCGAAGTGGTGGCGAAGTGGGTGGAACGCGAGGCCGACGTGCTGATGGAGATTCTCGCCGAGCATTGGGCGGAGGAGTACGGCGGCAACCCCGACGGCGACGAGCCGGAAGCCGCCCCGGAGGCTGTGACGGCGATCCTCGTCGCCGTCCGCGCGTTCGTCGCCGCGCAGAAGGTCTACCCGTGTTATGCCGTCGGTGAGTACACCTACAGCGTCGAGGAAGTCGAGACGATGATGCGCGCCTACCGAGCGGACTGGTTCGAGGCGGCGAATGGCTGAACACACGCCGATCGAGTGGTGCGATTCCGCCGTCAACCCGGTCATGGGCTGTGACGGCTGCGAGCTGTGGATGCCGGATCGCGGCGTCGAGCACTGCTACGCGGGCCAGATTCACAAAATCCGCGCCGGCAATCCTGGCTACGCCGATGCGTTTCTGGAGCCTAAGACCTTCGCGGGCCGGATGGCGAAGGCGGCGCGCTGGAGCGACCTGCGCGGCAAGCCGCGGCCTGGCAAGCCGTGGCTCGACGGTCTGCCGCGGCTGATTTTCGTGTCGGACATGGGCGACGCGCTTTCGCGGGACGTGCCGTTCGAGTTCCTGCGCGACGAAGTGATCGGCGCGGCGCGCAGCGCAGCCGGGCAGCGACACGTTTGGATGTGGCTCACGAAACAGCCGCACCGGATGGCCGAGTTCGCGCGGTGGCTGGCCGACAGGCCGGGTGCGCGCCTTGCTGGCGATGACACCTGGCCTGCGAACCTGTGGGCGGGCACGTCGCTGACCGAGGCGAAGTACAAGCCCCGCATCCGGCACCTCCAGGCGGTCCCCGCCGCCGTCCGCTTCCTGTCCGTCGAGCCGATGATCGAGGACGTGGGCGCGTTGGACTTGGGCGGGATCGCGCTTGTGATCGTCGGCGGGGAGTCCGGCCCGGCGGCGCGGCCGTGTTCCGTGCCGTGGCTCTTGAACGTCAAGCGGCAGTGCGAGGCCGCGGCGGTGTCCTTCTTCTGCAAGCAACTCGGTTCGGTTCCGCGATCGTTGCCCACCTACGCCGGGGACGGGTCCGGCATGCACCTGTCCGACAAGAAGGGCGGCGACTGGCGGGAGTGGCCCGAACACCTGCGCGTGCGGCAGATGCCGAGGCCGTCGCCATGAGCATCCGCCTTCACCCCCGCATGCGGCAGGTTCGCCTCGCCCGCGGCGAGATCAGCGAGGCCGTCATGGACATCGCCAAGGATCGCAGCCTCACGATGATCGAAACGGTTGGCATTCTCACGGAAGTCGCGCAGGAGTGGTGCCGGCACCTGTTGCGCGCCGAACGACACCCGGACGACCCGGAGAAAAAGGCGGACGAAACATGAGCGTCCGCGATTTCCTCGCCAATGCCGAAACCGGCGAATTGATCGACATCGGCCTGGATGTCGTCCGGTCCGAGGCGCGAGCGCGCTACCCGCTTGCGCTGATCGCCCTGCGAAGGTACGAGCCGGACATCCGGGACGTGCTGACGAAGATTCTGCAACGGTGGCAGGAGGAGATGAAACGCCATGTTCGTTAGCGGCCCCGAAGTCTGCCCGGGGACGGGGCAGCCGTCCGCCGGGTGTTCGGCCCCGGGGCGAGTGGACGGCGATGATCGCGTGAAGTGCCCGATCTGCGAGACGCTGGTCTACACGTGGCCGCCGGCCTTCATTCCACCCGCGGATCGAATCTATACGGCGCCGGACCCTGCGCCCGTTCCGCGCTTCGTCCTGCACCGCTATCCCGGGCCGATCCTTTGCGCGGGAAGCGGGCTGCCGGCGAAAGAGTCGGCCCCTCGCCGCTGCCTGTTCTGCGGCCACGCTGCGACTGGCGCGCTGCACCGGCAGGAGATGGTGCAGCGAACACCTGCTATGTGGCGGTGCCAGCAGGACGGCTGCGCCTGCGAGTATCTGGTCTACGCAGTGGAATGCGGCCTGTGCGGAACACCCGTCGAAACGCGGGGAGAGCAGTGCGTGGCCGTCGCCCACGCGAGGCCGGGAACATGATGCTTCCCTGCTCCGCGTGCGGCGGCGACTGTACCGGGAACGCGGGCTCGGCCCCGTGTCCGGGACGTGTCGGCGCTCGCGGCGAAACGGCCATGTGTTTCAACTGCATCGTGCGACTCTTTCGCGGCGGCCTCGGACTCTACGGACACGTGCCCAAAGACGCTCCGGTCGGGCCGGCGGCGCGGCAGGGGGTCGTCGGAGAAACGTGCTGCCGGTGCGGGAAGACGATCGGAAGCGATTACGGGTGCGCCTCGGCCGGCCACGACTACCAGCCGCGGTACGATCAGCAACACTCTCCGTTTCATTCGGAGAATCACACGCTGGAGCAACGCTACTGCGGCGACCGTTGCACCCGCTGCGGAGATTGGAAGTTGCGGCCATGATGAATACCGTCCTGAACGTCTTGATCGTACTGTTGCTGTTTCTGGCGGCCTGTTCGGCGTGCGACGGCGACGTTGACCTGAAGAGAACGGACGCGGTCGGCATTGCCTGTCGCCTGACCGACGTGGGCGGCGTGCGCTGCGTCGTCTGCAACGGCTTCTCGCGCCCGGCCGTCTCCTGCGAATGGCCCGCCCGATGACGCCCCTTGACACGGACGATCTTCCCGTCGCATAACCGTCCGCGTTCCGATCCCTTCAACCGTCCGAGGAGGAATCCGCATGTTCGACGATCCCGAGGAGACAGCGCCCGTGGAAAGCGAAACCCCGTCCGAGAGCAAGCCCGCCAAGAAGAAGGCCCGCCGCCCGAGCGGCAAGTCCGAACGCAAGCCGCGCGAGCCCCGTGCCGGCGGAATCGGATCGCGCCTCTCGCCCGAGAAGGTGAGCGACGACGAGCGGAAGGTGCTGCTCGCGCTGAAGAAGGCGAAAGAGCCGACGAAGGTGTCCGAGATCGCCGCCGCCTGCTGGTCGGGCAAGAAGACGAAGGGTGACGCGGACGAGGGTTCGCCGGTGAGCGCCTACCGCCGCGTGATCAACGCGCTGCGGCGCCTGCGCGCGCGGTCGCTCGTGAAGTCCGAGCAGACCGAGGCGGTGCCCGGCAAAAAGACCGGGCGGACGTACAACCTGTACGCGCTGTCCGCGAACGGGACGAAGTTCGTCGAGAACATGGAGTAGGGATGGACCTGATCCTACGCCTCATCCGCATCGCCGCGACGAGCGAACGGCGATTGTCGGCAACGGACGCGAGGAGAAGCGCGCGCCCGGCTTATGAAAGTGCGCTCACGATCGTCAGGCGGCCGGAGGCTCTGGGCGCCTCGCCGGGCCGCTTCTCGGCCCCGTGACATTCCCGCCCCTCGCGCTCGACCCATCCAAACCGTTCGCGGCCCGCCTGCGCATCTGGGCGGGCAGCCGCGGTCCCGCTCTCCGCAAGGCGGTCAACTTCAAGGAAGACCTCTACGCGCCGGGATCGTCCGGCTGGCACGCGGACGGGGGCGCCCGTGCGCCAGAAAAAGTCGGCTACGGCCTGTGGTGGCAGGCGAAGGGCGATTCGCTCGCGCCCGCCGCGGTCAACCCGCTGGGCAATGATCTGCGCGTCGCAATTGCGGAGGTTGAGACGAAGCACGACTGCGTTTTGGTCCCTTGGGATGCCGGTCGCACGCTGGAGCGACACGTCGAGCTGATGCTTCGCGGCACGACGCGGACCGCGACGTCCCGGCACCTCGTCGGGTGCGCCAAAGACTTGATCCTGTACATCCCGGGCTACGGCCCGGCCGAGAAGTTGCCGTCGTGGTGGAAGAAGGACGTGGGCGGCGCGATCAAGGCGTGCGGGCTCGTCTGGGGCGGCGGCTGGACGACTTTTAAGGACTACCCGCATGCGGAACTGAAGCCGGCGAACTTTCCGCTCCCGGCGAAAGCTGCGCTGGCCGAACTCAAGAAGGACTACGCGCGCTACTTCAAGCCGTTCAAGATCGAGATGGCGGCAGCCGCGTAGATAGGGGCTTGACGGGGGCTGGCCGGTGATGTATGATACATCATCATGCAGATGAAAGCAGCACGGTTCGTGCAAACGCGCGTAGCCGGCCCGGTGGCGGCGGCCATCGAGAAAGCGGCATGGCGGGAAGGGCTGTCGCTGGCGAGCTACGTGCGCCGGATGCTGATCGCGGAAGCGCGGCGGCTGGGGGTGCTCGATGGCCGCTGACACCCTGCGAATCACCGAAACCCGTGCGGCGGAACTGGCCCGGCTGGACCGCGAGGCGACGCCGGGATGGGTGGACGCATCAATCCGCCAGAGTGGCGTCGTGGACGCCACCAACGCGTGGGTACTCGGCTGCAACGCCTGCCCGCCAGCGTTGGCAGAGAATCGCGGCGTCGCTGTCGCCGCCCGCAACGCCCTGCCCGACCTGCTGGCGGACCGGGAGACGCTGTTGCGACTCCTCGACGACGCCGAGGGCTACGTCCAGAACTACGCCGAGACGACGCGGTGCGCGAACGTGCGCGGCGTGGACGAAGACTGCGGTGCTGGAGGGTTGGAAGCCGACTGCGCTCCTTGCGACGCGCGAGAGTGGCTGGCCCGTGTCGCGGCGTTGGGCATCGTGCCGAAGGAGGTGGACCGTGGATGACCGCTCTGGTTCGTCTCCCGGAGCGGTGGCGTTGAACGCGACGCTCGACGCCCTGCTCGCATCGCAGGCCGTGCGCCAGCGGCTTGCCGAAGCCCTTGGATGGGGCCGCGCGCCGGTGACTGCGGCTGCGCTGCACAAGATGGCCGAGTCGCCGGACTTGGTGCAACGTGGCATCGCGTTCGGCACGGTGCGGGCGCTCCAGACGTTCGGCCTCTTGCCGCCGGAGCCGACCCCGCCGGACACAGCCCCGGAGGGGTCCGACCGTGCCGCCCCGCCGAAGCCCGCGCCCGCCGCGAAGGAGGACCGCTAGATGCTGACCGACGACGAAGACGCAACGGAGATTGAGTCTCGGCTGACTTGTTCGCGCTGCAAGAAGCCTACGACATCGAGGACATCGCCCATGTCCTCATGGTAGACCGCGCCGCCCGCATCGAGCGCGAGGCCGCGCTGGTGGCGGCGTTGCAGGTTGCGGTGGACGTTCTCCTCGATGGCGGCAGCATGGACGCCGCCCTCGCCCTCGCCTCTGCCGTCGGCGTGACCCCGAGGTCGCCGTGAGCAACATCCTGACTGGCGATTCCGGCTCGACGGATCAACGCCGAGCGGCGCTGTACGCCGCGCTCTACGCTCACCAATGCCCGGCGGACGACTGTCTCCTCGGGTACGGCAACTTCCCTGGCGGCGACGCAATCCTGTTCGCGCCCGACGAAGATTCCTGCTCGCCGAAAGAGTTGGAGGCGTGGGCGTCGGCTGTTGATGCTGACTTGTTCAAACTCGACGGAGGATGCCGCATCGGCCCGTCCGCCATCGTCTGCACGTCCGGCGGGCTGGGGATGGGGACGTACCTCTTGCCCTGTTCCGCCGAACACCGGCGGATCGCACGCGACGCGGCGCTGGCCGTCCTCGCCCCGAGGTCGCCGTGAGGTTGGCGCTACGCAAGAGCGACGCGCTGGACGACTGGTACGTGATCGAGCGCGCCGATCACGACGGCCGCGAATGGATGGAACCGTTCAAGGCCGGCGGCGTTGCAGGCGCGGCGCTGCACTGTTCGTCGCGCATCGAACCCAGCACCGACGTAGAGGGCCCCGCCGCTGAAATGCGCGCCATCGCGGCTGCGATTCGCGCGGGCGGTTCGATCGAGTTCCGGCGCTGTGCCGTGCGGATGGGGCGAGTTGTGGAATTTTGGAGCCCGCGCAACAGCCGCGAGCCGGGCATCGTGTCGCTGGCCGATGCGCGAGAGTTGGCGGCCGAAATCGAAGCCGTGCTCGGCGTCCCGCCGAGGTCGCCGTGACCTTCGCGTGCGACGAGTGCCGGAAACTCACGTCCGGCCGCTGCCCGATGCACGCCGTCGAGACGATCATCGTCGGCCCGGCTGTCATGCTGTCGTGCCCCGGCTGTGGTTACGCCGGCTCCGGCACGCACACCTGCGGGGGCACGGTGGACCTGAACCGCATCTCTCTCGAAGCCGAAGTTGCCCGGCTGCACGGGGAACTCGCCCGCGAGCGCGCGATGCGAGCGAGCACCGGCTGCGAGTGCCCGACTGCGCCAATCGGAGCGCCCCTCGGTGGAATTGCCACGCTGGACGTTGCTCGGCTCCGACTCGACGGCCACGCCGACGACATGCTGCCGTTCAAGTCGCCCGGCCCCGCCGGCCACGCCGCCGGCTGCCCCGCGATGGAGGGCGGGCGGCTGCGCGAGGAGTTGGCGCATTGCCGGGTAGCACTCGGCGCCTGCTACGAGAAGCGCGACCACTGGAAGGCCGTCGCGTTGGCGATGCGCGAGGCGGCGCGGGGTGCCGCAGGCCGGTTCGCGCCCGGCCATGACTACGCAGACGGCGCGCGTATCGTGCTCGCTGCTGTCGAGTCCGCGTTCCGCGAACCGGGCGACGCGCCCAAGGGAGGGACCGATGGCTGACACCGGCCGTTGCCCCGACTGCGACCGTTTCACCTCCGGCGACTGCGGGAAGCATGGGCCGCGCGTGGAAATCTTCACCGTTGGCCCCGTTTGCATCGTCCCGTGCCCCGGCTGCGGCTACGCGGGCAGCGGCGCGCACGTCTGCCCAAACCCGACAAGCCCGGTCAGTTGGCCCGACCTCGCCGCCGCCCTGCAACGCGCCCAGGCCGACCTCGCCGAGCGGGAGGCGGTGATCGAGCGGCTGCGAAAGCTCGTCCTGCGCGCCCAGGAGCAAGGCCAGTTGCCACACACGCGCGACTGCGGCTGGCAGCACTCCGAAAAACGTGAAGCCGCCGCCCTTGCCGAAGACTGCAACTGCGGCGTCGCTACATCTCTCGCCGAAGCCCCGCCCCGCGCCGCTCTCGAAGCCTACGTGGCGGAACGGCTGGCCGAGGCGCACGCCCTGCTCAAGCGGTGCGCGCCGTTCGCCGTGCAGGCGCACGCGAGGGTCGCGCAGTCCTTGGCGAACGCGCGGGAACTGCCGGGCAACGCGATTGCGATCAGCCACACCAAGACGCTGGAACCGCTGGTGTCAGAACTGTCCCAGATGCTCGCCGACCTGTGCGCGGCCGGCTTCGCGCCGGAGGAGGAATAGATGGCCGACACCACAACCTGCCCCGCCTGCCGCGAGACGCACCCGACGCTGGACCTCTGCACGCCGGGCGTCGTGCTGGAATGTGATAGTTCGCTGGCTAGTGCTCTCCGCGAACTAGTTTGGTCGCCGTCGCCAATGAGCAACAAAAAGCGATTCACCTGCGCGAGTCGCTGCGGCAAGAGCGTTCCCGCCGACGGCATCCCGCTCTACCAATGCACGGGCTCGATGCACCGCGCCGACCTCGGCTCGTTCGTCTGCTCGTGCGCCTGCCACCGCGTCACGCGCGAATCGTTGATCGTCCAGCCGCCGACGCTGTTGAGTCCCGTCGAATCGTTGGATGTGTCCGACGGCACACTCGACGCGATGTCCGCATCCCAAGACGCCGTGGAGCGCAGCTACCAAGAGCAGATCGACAGCGAGCGCGTGACGCCGCGCATGCCGGGCGATGACGTGCCCGCGTGCCAGCCGCCCGATCAACGCGAGGAAGTCGCCAATCTACGCGCGTGGCAGGACGTGCTGTTGTACTGGCTCCTGCGCGTCTACGTCGGCCACTACCGCGACGGGTGGGAAGACGGCCCGAGCGAGAGCGAGACGATCCCGGCCATCGCAGACGTGCTCGCCAACGCGGACTGCGAGGCCGAGTCCGAACGCGGAGTGTCGCTGTTGGCCGGGCCGGCGAAGTACCACCCGGATCATTCGCAAGCCCGCGAGCGCCCCGACGTGGCGGTGGGGCACGCGCAACGGATCGACCAACTCGCGGCAGAACTACAGCGCGCCAAGGACCGAGCCGAACAGGCCGAGAGCGCGATGGAACTGGCACGAGACGACCGCGACGCCTACAAGGCCCGCTGCGAGGCGATGCTGGCGGCGGCGCGTGAATACACGCGGCAGGCGGGGACGGCCCACCCCGGCGCGGCCTACGTCTGCGAGGCCGTGCTCGCGGCCTACAACGACGGCAGGGAGCCGCCGATTCCAACGCGCGACCAGCGACAGGCAACCCTCGCCGAGTGGTGCGCGGCGACGTTCGGCGTCCAGCACGCGGCAAGCCTGCCGCAGCGCGCCGTGCGACTGCTTGAAGAATCCCTGGAGGCGTACCAGTCTGCTGGCGCTGACCCGGCGATGGCACACCGGCTGATCGACTACGTGTTCGGGCGTCCCGTCGGAGAGTTGCGACAGGAACTCGGCGGGGTCGGCGTCTGCCTCTTGGCTCTTGCCGCAGCGGCACACGAAAGCGCAGACGCCTGTGAAGCCCGCGAGGTTGCACGGATACAAGCGAAGCCGATAGAGCACTTCCGGGCGCGCAACGATGCGAAGAACGCGGCCGGGTTCAACGTCACCGACGAGGAACCGACCCGATGATCTGCGGAGCGAAGCACCCGGAGTTGCCGGAGACGACGTGCGGGCGCGCGTCACCCTGCCCGCATTGCGCCGGCACCGGCCGCGCGCCCGAACCGACGAAGGAGCCCGCATGAGCCTGCCCCATGACGACGCCTGCTTCTGCCCGCCTTGCGTCGCGGACCGGAGCAACCCGGCCGTGCTCCGCGATCAGGTGCTCCATTTGCGGGCCGAACTGGCCCGCGTCACGGCCCGCGCCGAACGTGCAGAAGCCGCGCACGCCGATGCGGTGGTGGCGCTGTCCTCGCTGTTCGACTGCCACGCGGGGCCGCTCGCGCCGGAATCGGCCTTCACGGAGTGCCTGCACGGCCAGCGGCGCAACGCCTGCGGGCTCTGCGACGACGACGCTTGCCACGGCGCCCATGATGCCCTCGCCACCGACGCCGCCGTTCGCGCCCTCGCGCGAGCGAAGGCCGACGCGGCGATTCGCGCTCAAGCGACGGCGGTCTGCGCGCCCTCAAACCTGATCGACAAGGCGGTGGACATCGGCACTCTGCGCGCCGCCCTGGCCGAGCGCGCCGCGCTGGACCCCGCCGGCTACCGAGGCGCATGCGCCTGACCCGCGCGCTGGGGCTGGACTCTTGACGCACGCGCCGTCCGCAGGTACAAGCGAGAACGCGATGCCCGTCCCGCCCGCAATCGAATTCGTCGGCTCCGTGTTTGCCGATTCCGGTTTCGGGGAAGCCTCCCGCCTGTACGTGGCGGCGCTGATCGCCGCGGGCGTGCCCGTGACGATCGCGGCGTACCGCCGCGGCGAGTTCGACGACGAGATCGAAGGCAAGTACAAGGTCTTCGGGGCGCTCGTGGGACGCAAGGACATCACGCCGCTGATCCGCGTGGTGCATCAGACCCCTGCCTTCTCCAGTGACACGGCCGCGAAGCTGACCGACGACTTCAAGGGGCCGGTCGTCCAGTTGACCACCTGGGAAACGGATCGCCTGCCGCCCGTGTGCGTCAAGTCGTGCAACACGTTCGACGCGGTGTGGGTGGCGACGAAATGGAATGCGAGCGTGTTCGCCGCCTCGGGCGTGACCAAGCCGATCAAGGCGTTCCCGCACCCGCACGGTTCGGCGAAGTACGACGTGCCGAAAGGGTACGACGAAGATCAGGACGCGAAGTACACGTTCTACTGGATCGGCGCGTGGAGCGAACGCAAAAACCCGCTCGGCGCGCTCCGGGCGTACTTCCACGCCTTCTGCGGGTGGAAGACCAGCGATCCGCTCACGCCGTACCCGAACGTGCGACTGGTGATGAAGACCGGCCAGACGGCAGGCGTCGAAGGCGACATCGCGGCGCAGATGCGCATCATGTGGCCCGACGAGACGACGCGCCCCCCGGAAGACATCTCGGCGCTCAAGGCGGCGTTTCCCGAAGTCGTCCTGATCAACGACGGTACGTGGGGCCGCGAGCAGGTGGACGCGCTGCACTTACACTCGAACTGCCTGGTCGCGCTCTCGCGCTCAGAGGGCTGGAACCTGCCGCTGTACGAGGCGGCGCTGTGGGGCAACCAGACGATCTACTCGGACTTCGGCGGGCACGAGTGGATGCCCGAATGCCGCACCGCGCATCCGGTCGCGTGCGTGTCGGTGCCGTGCCAAGCCGATCCGTCGTCGCAGCTCTACAACGGCACGCAGTTGTGGGCGGAGCCGGACCTGGGGAACGCGGCGGCGATCATGCGGAAGCTCGCTGCGGACCGGCCGCTCAAGAAGGACGTGCGCGCGAAGTTCGGCGCGTACACGTTCGAGGCGGTGGGGCGCGCGATGGCGGACGAGCTGGCGCGGATGGTGGCGGCGTGAGCGCCTGCCACTGCAACGGCGCCGGCTGCATGTGCTGCGAGAAGGGCGGCGGCTGTTTCGTGTTCGACGGCAAGGATTCGATCCCGGCCATGCTGGACGCGGCCTGGGCGAAGTTCCGCAAGAGCATGCCGAAGATGGCCGACGAGATCGAGGCCGCGATGGAACGGGCGCAGAAGAAGCGGAAGGCGCGCTTTCAGCGGAAGGTACGCCGCCGCGGAGGATTCGCATGAAACTCGCCTTCCCGAAGGAGCCGCCCCCATGAGCCTCGTCCGCACGTTCCTCGAAAACCGCGACCAGCCGATCCAGGTCCACCTCGACCGCACGGTCACGCAGTACCGCCAGAGCGGCCCCATGAAAGAGCCGTGCGTCATCGCATCGGGCGATCCCGACCGCGTGACCAGCAAGGCGGGGCGCGTCCTGTCGGGCGGCCTGGAGTCGCTCCTGGCCCGCTGCGTCGATTCCAGCGTGACGCTCTACCAGGACTTCGACGTTACGAACCTGATGAAAGAACGGGTGGTGACGGCCCTGCTCGACGCGTCCGGGAAGGTGGACAAGGTCCAGGGCGGCGTGATCACGCTGATCAGCCGGACGATGAAGGGAACCGGCCTGCGCATGCACTGCCGGGCCGACAAGGTGCTGTTCTTCCACTGCGAGGTGCCGGTGGACGCGGGACCGGGCATCCAAATCGAAGACGGCCCGGACATCCCCGCCCCCTTGTTCCCGAATCCCGCATACCGGCCCGACTACGTGTTTGAAGTGCTGCTGGAGCACAAGGGCAAGATCGCCTACACGTACGTCCCGGCGTCGGCGGTGCTGTTCCTGGCGACGCCGATGTCGATCGCGCTGGTCTGATGGCGTACTTTGAGCGAGTCGAAGTTGCAGGCGTGGACGTGTCCGGCAGAGCCGGATGGGGTTGGTCCCCGAGGGTCGCCCCTGGCCCCGATGACCCGACCGGCGATCGGGTGTGCATCCTTGACGGAGCAGTGGTCAGGGAATTCGTCGAGTACCGGGGAACGAAGTGCGACGGATGTTTGCAGGAAATCGTACATAGCGTGACCAGGACGGACGGGACCGGGCGCGAAGTCCGATCCGACGTTTCGCCTCCCATGCCCACATTTGATGTGAGATGGAGGGATGGCAGCCGCCGAATGTCGGTCTGCCGGACCTGCGCTAAAACCTGCACGCTCGCGCATCTTCTCGGCGCAGTGTTCAAGTAGATGGACCCGCCCGCCGAAATCCTGTCCCCGCCGCCCCAATGGTATCTCGACCGCGGGCCGCTGCCCCTGCCGTTCCTGTGCGAAGTCCTGCTGGGGCGTCTACCGGCGGACCTGGCGCGCATCCACCGGGACTGCCGACGCTGGGACACCTCCGGGAAAGACGGCCCGCGATGGGTCTACCGCTTCCTGGCCCACGACATCGAAGGCGCGTCGGGCGCGGACCCGGAGCCGTACTCGCTGCGCTACGAGCGCCCCCGCATCCTGGTCTGCCAGGCGTGCGAGGAGACGATCCTGGTGGGGCTGAAGCTGCTGTAGCTCACGCGATCCGGTACTGCTCGCGCGTCGCCAGGCCCGCCCGCCGCCGCTCGGCGATGTCGAACGCCTCCGCCTCGACCCAGGCGTCCGGGAGTACGCTCGGATCGTGTCCGTGGCGGCCGTCCGGGAGGCGCCCGAAGTCGCACTTGTTCGGGTTGCCCGGTTGCATGCGGCAGCGTTGATCCGGCTGTAGGTAGGCGCACGGGCGGAACGCGGCGCGCTCCTGCTCGGTCAGGCCGCGGTTGGCGCGCTCGTAGCCGGCGAAGCCCGCCTCCACCTTGAGGAAAATCCAGGTGCCGTTGCAGCGGAGCGCGGGGCCGAGGGGGGCGCCCTCGCGCGAACAGCAAGACCCGCCGGCCGGCAAACGCTTCCCCGGAGCGGGCGTGCCAAACGGCACCTGTTCCCGGATCAGCACGGAACGGTCAACGACCGTGTGGTAGCCGGCGGCGCGGAGGCGACGTCCGAAGTCACCGTCTTCGAGCTGCCGCGAACCGTCGTAAAATTCGTCCCAGCCGTTGATCTTCTCGATTGCCTCCGCGCTGGCGCTGGCGTGCGCGTTGACGTCCAGGTCGTAGCGGAACTTCGTGGCGCCGTCGAACAGCGTCAGCCGCCCGTCCTGGACGGGACTCACCGCGTCGCCTTCCAGCCATCCGTGCAAAGCGTCCAGGAACTTGCCCTTGGCGGCCCAGGCGGCGTAGGCGCCCAGGACGTGCGGCTCGGGCGCGGAGAGGTCGTCCAGGAAGAAGATGTGGTCGCCGGCCGCGCGAATGAACCCCCAGTTGCGCGAGCCGCTGATCGCCCAGTTGCCACGCTCGACCCACGGCGACTTGACCGGCACGTGGTAGACGGGCACTCCGGCACTCCCGGCCGACAGGATCAACGATTCGACGTCGCGAAAGTGCGTGCCGTGCAAC
>Ga0209518_1002329_pt1 | contig 18022 bp, 3 predicted proteins | sample RifGroB1_FD_183993 | JGI IMG/M metagenome (GOLD analysis project Ga0209518, IMG submission 183993) | Groundwater microbial communities from Rifle, Colorado, USA - Groundwater B1 (SPAdes) (version 2) | ecosystem: Environmental > Aquatic > Deep subsurface > Groundwater | place: Rifle, Colorado...
CGGCAAAGAGGTGAGGGCATTGAGATGAACGCCTCCTTTGTTTTCAAACTTTGTACTGGCCGGCAAAGAGGTGAGGGCATTGAGATGAACGCCTCCTTTGTTTTCAAACCTTATACCTTCCGGCAAAGAGGTGAGGGCATCGAGAGAAACACCTCCTTGGTTTTTAATAAAATTATTTATTTCATCAATGGGTTTATTTTGTTTAATCATTTTAATTAACAATGAGCTCGAAGAAAGCATCCCATATCTTATTTTGCCTTTATTTTTTAAACTTGTTTTTTCTTTTATTTTTTTATCTATCATAATATCATTTTCTATAAATCCTGTCTTTATTTTTAAAAATCCTTCATTCATGGCGTTTGCCAATTCTTTAATAATATTTTGTTCCACCTCCAATTTTATTTGTTTCTGAAACTCTGGTATTTTCCAAGCAATGGATTTAAGATTGTTTAATTCTTGTTGTAAATAATTAAACAACTTAGGTGCTTTTTCTTTTAACATTGCTTTTCCCGTACCTATCCCATCGGCAGGAATTACAATAATTTTTCCGCTATCTTTAGCTTTTTGTATAGCTTCATCGACGTGTTGTTTAAATTGAGAAAAATCTGCATCCGTAAAATAAGAGTTTATATCAGTTCCTCTGTCTTTTTTAGTGTCTATTCCAATGGCATTGGGTAATCCCCTGATAACCGCTTGTGTAGAAGAAGGAACATATTTAGTATTTAACCTGTCATCAGTATTATCTCCAAATAAAAATATTTTATCCGTTTGTTTGGATACATATTCTTTTGTCCAAAATCCTTCATATTTTTCCACTTTAGTACCGACCGGTAAACCTGGTACTTTTTTAACAAATGAAGATATAGAATATAGATGTACCGGTTTTCCTTGTGCTAAAGATATTCCAGCCCATTTAGCTCCAATCTTTGGATCTGTAAATTCTTTCCAATTTTTCCATCCTTCCGCCTGTGCAAATTCATTCAATTCATAAGAAAATCCTTCACCGATAATTTGATTTTTTTCCTCGTTAAGAATTACCTGCCCCTGGTATTCTATATTTACCAAATTACCTCCACTGGTTCTATAAATACCATTTCCTTTATAAAATTGTTTATGGTATGAATCACTTCTGATGGTTGTTTTTGAAATTCCTTTTTGTACCTTTTCCTCAATAAGATGTAATGCTATTTCACCTTTAATATTTTCAATCACCGGCTTTAATTGTTTTTGAACGGGTTGTATTTTTTCCTCTTTAATAACTTGTGCCACACCCTTAATTATCGGAGACCCCTCTGCAACACGGGGTGTTCCAATCATGGTTTGTGGATTGATGATATTAGCATTATATTCTGCCCAGTTCTTCATTCCAAGTCGTCCCGCATTTTGATAGATAAAGTGTTTCCCTCCCAATGAATTATTAACATCATCATTTTCTGTTACCAATGGACGTCCTTCGTTATCGGTTTGTCTTTGTAAGACGGTAATGTTTTTTCCGCGTCCTTCTCTCATCCAATCTTTCAAACCACCCTGTACAGGAATGTATATTTTCCCCAAATTGGCCAACGCGTTCTTTTTTCCTTCAAGAATTTGAGCATCTTGTAACAAATATGAATTATTTCTGATAAACTGGTGTGCAAAAAGTTCCCCCTGTATATGACTACCTATGACCTTTTTAAATGTCTCATCATGGAAATATTGTCCATATCCTATGTTTCTTAACCAATATATGGGAACTATTCTCATTATTCCTCTTCCCGTCCTTGTACCGGAATTATGAATAAGTAAAGTTCTTATTAAATCTTTTGCGAGTTGTATTGTGTCATCATTTTTACTTTTTAACATAGAAGATACACCGGATATCATCCTTGCTATCATCATCTTATCAGAACTATTAGACATGAGATTAATTCTATCGGGATAATCAACCAATGATGCAATACGAATATCTAATCTGCCCGGACGAGCGAGAGGATTGTTCATTCCTTCCAGTGTGGCAAAATGTTTTAATAGTTTTTTCGCCACACTTGTACCTCCAAAAGAAAAAGAACGTATGTAGTTTTTCATGGAATTTATGTTTCCACCAGCCGGAGAATTAAGCGGATTATCGTATAAAGTATTAAAATAAGCCGTAATTCCGTTTAAAATATCATCTATCGTTCCCTCATTAAGCCATCCTAATTGTGATTCTATGTATTCTATTGCAGACGTATAAAACCGAGACGAATAAGGAAACATTTGTTTTCCAGACATGATATTCCACGAAAGTCCAATACCATGGTCTGCCGTTTTTCCAAGATGGTTATCTTTTAATAACCTGGTAATCCCTTTAACAAAATTAAAATCATCATTTTTTATTTTGTTGATGTTTTGAACGGTTCTTTTTATTTCAAAAAAACTCTTTTTGGGATTTACGTCCAGATTGATGGTATTGGCTATACTGGACATGTCCGATGATATGTTGTTATAAGCTATTAATCTCTTTAAAATAAAAAGATCGTTTTTGAGTTTTTCTTTAATTTCTGGTTCTGTCAGGGTTTTAAAAGATTGTTCAAGTGATTTTTTTAAATCATTATAGGAAAGTGTTCCATATATTTTGCCAACATTAAGAATATTTTCATTTTTTTCCCCAAGTTCCATAAGACGAAATGCTATCTGTCCATATAAATCATCTATTGCATTCATAAATCGGATCTTTTCATTTCCCTCATCTTTCCTCCAAGATAATTTAATGGCCTCTTTAATAACCGGCTGGGATATAAACATTAATGTAGTGTTTATATCTAAACCGGCTCTTAATAAGGTTCCTATGACTGGAAGAGTTAAAAGATTGATGTTGAGGGCTTCTATCATTTCAGAATGCTTCATCATATCAAGTGTCATGGACCATATAGCCAATAGATTTTCGCTCTTAAAATTACCATAGATATCTTTTGTTCCATTTAAGGAATCCAGGGTAAATTGATTATCGTTAATATCATTAAATTTCATGGCGGCGCTATATGGCGTTATTGCTTCCGTATGTTGAAATAATGAATTATTTATTGATGATAATGCCATAATAGAATTTCCATATTTACCAGACATGGCTATATCATATAATTTTTTTTGATCTACGGGGGAAAGTAATGATTTTTCCGCCTTATAGCCGGTTATTGAAACGATGTCATTATAAACTTTGTCAACGGTGTTTACGGAATTTTTAAATGTCAACTTTGGCAGAACTGATGGATGTAACAGTATTTTCCTGTATATCTCTAATAACATATTATTTCTTGCCGGGGTATTGTTATAGTTAATCATAGTGCCAGTCATTGCCTTAAATTCTTCCAAAGATGGCTTATTTTTAACTATTTTGCGGAGGGTGGACACTATATGCATCTTTTGTGAGATGTCCGTCGTAATGGCTTCTAATGCGTTTAAAAGTGCATTGTCCTGCACATCTGAGGCTAAAATCATCAGTTCATCAACCTTTTGTTGTATAAAAGTGTCATTTCCGGCACTTTCGATGGCATTAATCTTGTTTTCAATATCAGAATAGGTGGAATCATAAATTTGCTTAACGTCTTCCGTGAAATTGTAACGAAATACTTCTCCGTCTTTTCCAATACCATATTGTGGTAACATAATGACCAATTTGTCGCCATCATTATCTGAACCGCTAAAAGAATAAAATCCATCAGGAACGATTACCATGTTTCCCATAACTTCAGGAAGAAATTTAATCGTTACCGGGAGGGAAGAACTTACATATTGGTAGGGAATACGGACTATGACCCCCCGTAATAGTTCTTTGGGGACCGGCTTTCCCTCTGGTAAAAAACGCTGTAAATAATAAGGAAGATAAATTTCGGCACTTATAACTTTTATTTTATCATCTTTGTCTTTTTTCGTTGTTATATATCTAGGCATTCCTATACCATACTTTTTTAAAAGCGTCTCCCTCTCTTCTGTTTTCAGGTTTCCGTATTCTACAGAATCTTTTTTCTGGAAAAAAAGAGGCGATGTTTGCATGTTGAAAAGTCCAAAATTTCGTTTTTCTACTATAGAACTATGGAACAATGAATTGAGAAACATCATTAACGCCTTGCTTTGGGGCAACATAAAAAAGGGAATGGCAAATTGATCCTTGCCGGTTTTATCCTTGATTATGTCCAACGCATCATAAAAGAATATGTCAAATCTTGGCGCTGCACTTTTAGCAATCTTATCCCTTAATAAAGACAGGTTAACGATTTCATATTTCCCATCCTTAAACCGTATGCCGTGTGTCGCCATAAAGGAATTATATGCCGATTCTATATTTGCAGAATGAAGTTGTTGAAATAAGTTGTGCGCTTCTTTAAATGTGTAACTATTTTTTCCTATTCTGATTTTTTCTTTGGCATATTGGATATCTGACAGGTCTTCAAAGATTTTCTTAGCCATCTGTGACGGCGTCTTTATCATATCGCTTTCTTCATAGGGATTATCTATCTGTCCGCCCAATCCAGATAAGGGAAGATTAACGATGTTTTCCTGTTTTGTGTTTTCTATGGTAAAATCCCTTTGTTGTGTATATAAATTAATAAGTTTATTTGCTCCAACTTTTACCGATGTACCAAAAAAGAGAGCATCTATTGTTCCATCTTCCATCTTGTCCAAGATGCTTTCCATGTGATTAAATTGTGACGCAAGTTGTTTATGAAGTGGATAAAACGTCATCTTGAGAACCACCCTTCTCATATCACCTATCTCATTATCCCAAAAAGTATGTACATATATCGGTTTTATAGTTCTCAATCCCCCAGTTGCCTCTGCCATTTCCCCGGTAATCGGTTCACCACGTCTTGCCATGTCAATGAGCTGTTTCATGTTATTATCCTTTTTTCCCCATGCGGTAAGGATTTTTTCGTAAAGATCAAGAGAAACAATGGCCTGCGAATCTGATGGTATCGGTAAAGATAACGCTTCTTCTACGGAATTTTTTCTCTTAGTAATGAATTGAACATCATATCCCTGTATTTTTAATGTCTCCGCAACATCGTCCGGCAAGGTTTCTGAATTAAGTACCCTGAATGACGGGTCATTAACGAAAATTGCATTGAAACTATCGTTTTTATCGTGAGAAAACATATCAAAAGGAGATGTCCCGCTGGCAAGACGTTTCCATGTAGTTGTCGTGTTCCCATACATGGAGGGTTCTCCATATAAAAGCGGCAGGATGCTTCCATTTGCCAACATATAATTAGCAGTATAATCTATTGCCAGCATCTTTAAACGATCATGATAGGGAGATTTCGAATCCTGTAATGGATAATATTCATCTAATATTCCTTGGTCAAACTTAATATCTCCCATACCGACATCGATCCACATATTATATGTCTTTATGGCTTCATCCAGGACATTTACCGAAATGGCCGACAGGATAGCGGTTTTGTTCCCGGCCGGATTGGCAATCCATTTTTCTGCATCTTTATTGCCGTTTATGAAATTTAATCGTGAAAACCTGTTGCCAAAAGCGTTATCATAATCTTTTTTCCCGTCACTGATAACATAATGGTAATCTTTGATAAGAATATTTTCATTCTTTTCTCCGCTTTTAACCATAGAAACAGTCCTTCTTACCCGCTTAATTCTTTCTGCTTCTTCAATAAAAATGTTATAAAGTGCACTGACAACCTCTTCTCCGGCAATATAATCATTGGTGCTTTCTGAATATCCGACACCTTTGACGTTTTTCATATTTATAAAATAGGGGGTCTTTCTATCACCATGGGTGATAATACTTAAAAATCGTCCGGATCTTCCATGGTTTATAAAAGCAAGAATTTTGGTTTTTTCTATGTTTTTGGGAGATATATTTTTATATATGTCCCCACGGTTATTACCGAAAGAAACCCCGGAAAGATTAAAAAGATGAAAATTTTCCTTGTAATCTTTATCTTCTGCAAACCATTTAAGAATAATGTTATCGGGATAAATCTTTTTTATAATGTCATCGTCCGTTAATTCTTTGATGTCTTTTAACGCTAATTCCGCGGCATTATATTGCGATATGACGAAATAGTTATTTCCGGCTTCATTTTTAAATAAAAGCATCTCATCATTACGGCCGGCAGAAGAATCCATGTTTGCCAGAACGGATAAGCTCTTAATTCGCTGGATAAATGGATTGTTGATGTTATATGCTTTGTTTTCCCCCTCTTCAGCGGTAATGTTTTCTTTTTTGCTTTCCGTGGAGAGATTTTTAAATATATCATTAGTGGCATCCAGTATATCATTAAACGCCAACAACCTTTGTTCAGCAAGTTCTTCCGGCGTAGTCCATAGATATCTTTTCCCCAAAAATGATGGGTCATTATTAATGATGTTTACTATTTTAGAACTTAATAATATGCCGATCTTACGAAGAGAAAAAATAGCGGCATGAACAGCCCCGGTAACACCACGTTCTTTGTTGGCCACCTGTTTTAAGTTTACATATTCATCGGCCAGTGTTTTGCCGGTTGCAATATCTATAAAATGGTTTCCATTGTTGTCTTGTTTTATAATATCTGATAATCTGAAATTAGCCTCCCATGTACGAAGTTTTGTTACAACCGAAGTATAACTGTATGGATTGTATATTTCCTGCTCACCATCTTTAACGTTAACACCTATAAAGTGTTTTCTTCCCTTGGATAAAAAATTCATTAATTCATTATATAAATTATTTTTATTAAAATCATTTTTTTCTTTTAAAAGAGAAGATAGTTTGGCGCCTATTATCCTGTATGTCGGTGATGTTTTTCCAAGTTGAATAATCCTATCATAAATCTGGTCTCTGTTTAACCCGGCCATCTTTGCCGTCATGTCGGTATATATGTCATTCATGTTTTCATATCTGGGAAATCCAAAGATTGTAGGTACATTGTAATATTCATCTATCAGCTTATTATCTTTATTTGTTTTTTGTTTCTGTACTGGAATAGATGAGAAGAAAAGCCGTATTCCATGAGATATACGCGCTTTATTATCTTTTTCAAATGATTCAACACCCCATTGATCCGGCATATTTTCGGATTCCACCGTTTCATTCTCCATATTATCATCTTCGTTGATGTTTTTAAATACAATGCCGGGAAGTCCATGGATATCATGGGAAACGATTTTATATGCTTTGTCAAAATTATCTTTTTTTAATAATCTTCCAAGATAGTTGTCCCACCCTTTTATGATGTTGAGTACCGATGGACTAATCGTTTCATCAGATAGCCGGGAAACTATGTTTTTGTTCCTGAATTTTTCTATTTCCTCCATTATCCTGTCCCTAAGTGGTATCCCACGCCCAGTATCGAAAGTAATTATTTCCAATGCCTTGGCATACATGTATCCCACAGCATCAAAAAAATGCTCCTGTGGTATATCATCGGGGAAAAATTCGTCAGATACCATATAATCGGAAACAATATTGCGATTGCCATCTAATCTTATGTCGTATATTCCGCCATTAGATAAAATATTAACATATTTATCCAACAGGGAACCAATGGATTCATCTTGGACATTATAACCGAATAATTTCTTAATAGCATTAATGATGGCATCAAAGACGTTTTTAATGTTTTCCCATATTCCACCCCTTTTCACCGGTGGAGCTATTGATAATAGCTCATTCCGCAATAATGGTTCGCCGTAAAAACGGGAAATAAACTCTTTGGGATTATCCATCCAATGATTTTCTTTTAATGTTTTAACGTCATATTTTTCAGATAACTGAGTTTTTGTAAAATTAAAAAGCTGAGTGATTTCCCGGTTAAATAGTATTTCTTTGTCAGTAGTCGGGTTAGTAAGCGATTTAATTGTCAAAAAATGAAGCATCTCATGGGCAATAGCATATTCAATGGGATGGGAGGAACGTTTTATTTTACTCAGATTGATGAGGATATTCCCCTTGGAATATTCTGCAACGGCAAGTGGCGCATCTCCATGTATGAACCGGATGCGTATTCCTATATTTGCCAGACCAGGATAAAGTTTGTTTGTTATATTTTTCAAAAGAACATCATCACCCTCATTTATGATATCTATTATCCGTTCCATTCTGTCATTACTATCGAGAAGAACAAGGTTGGAAACAATGTCGTGATTACGTCTGTTATAATAATAAGAATGTCCTATTTCGTCAAGGGCATCCGTGTCATCAACATGGGCAGCCCCCTCTTCTTCTGTCTTTTCACTGTCCTCGTCTAATGGAGTGAGACCCGTGGGTAAACCCCTGCCGGTGCCAAGAACATAGTTGGATTGTTGAATTGCATCTTCAATTCCTTTGGCTATTTCCGTATCTTCCTGTACCATCTCGGTATCATATACTATATTGGGTTGAATCATGTAATAATATTTATCTTTAATAACACGCGGCGATAAATTCGTGGTGGAATTTTCAGATAAAAAGGTATTGTATGACATGACGTTGATGCCAATAGTTTTATCGGTTTCTACATAAGGAACGGGGAAGTTGTCAAATAATGTTTTAGAATGAAACACCTTTCCATTCAAATTATATTTTATTTGTATGGATTTTAATGTGTCAACAATATCACCATAAGTCATTTTTGCCGTATCTGATAACCATATATTCATCCCCTGTTCATTTTTGCCTACTTTGTCCACCGCCATGCCTACCTTATTGCCAAATCTTTTAATAAATATTTTAGAAGAATTTGGCCCTTCATAAATATATAAATTCACTATATCGTTAATGGTTTTTAAAGAAGATGTATCCACACCGGCATCTTTTGCAGCGCTGATGAACTCTGCGGCAGCTCCCTCTCTGGTAATAATGGTGGCTATAAAATCAGCCATATCATCAGAGATAGTATTTACATTTAAAAATGTAGGAAAATATAAAGTTCTATCGTCTTTGTCCGATGTAGCGGAGGGCACCATCAATACCGGAGCGCCACTGGCAGACCACAAAATTTCTCTACCGGTGGATGTTGTCATGGGAAATACAACGCCTACCGTTTTCGGCATATTGCTTACTACGCGTTCTCTATTACCATCTACGATACCAAAGAAAACCCTTCCATGTTCACTTTCAGGAATAATATCAGATGTCTTGCCGAACCCCTGTTTCCCGATATTGAAATTAACATGTCCAACAGTTTTTTCGGTAACATATACCGAAAAAATACCTTTTTTGTTTGTAATAAGTTCATCGTATAACTTCCTCCTTAAATCTTCTAGTTTGTTTTGTTCATCATAAGCCTGTTCAATGAGAAGATTTCCTTCTTTGTCCCTTTTAAGAATAAAGTTTTCCAAGTTATAATCTAATCCATCAGTGGTGATTTTTCTTTTACCATCTTCGGTATATGCTGATGAAAAAGTATGAACAGTTCCGGCTTGAACGCTAGTTCCGGCTTTTCTTATGCCATAAATTATTTTATCATTATTGATATCTGCCGGTATAATATCTGTTCTAACTATCTCTACATCACTAATTTTTTTTATACCTGGTGGGACTTTTGTATATCCAACCACATAAATATCTAATGTCGTCCCAGGTAAAAATTCCTTTGAATCAATGGTGGAAATGTCAAGTAAGGGATTTATTTCTTCTTCCTCTTCCGTAACATAGGCAATAGATAGAATGGTACGCTTTTTTCTTTCGGTGAAAGAAACATTAGATTCAAGCCGATCTATATTTGCCGGTTCTTCCCAGCTGCGAACATCAGATGGAATATCATTTTTTTCTTCTGTCTTTACCTTGGCTTTTTCCGTTATTTTCTCTTTTTCGGGTTTTTTGCCGACTTCTTTTTTCCTTATGTCGTCAAGCAGTGACGTAAGTTTCCCGATAGTTACATCGTCTAATCCTGTATTTTTAGACAATGTTACAGCTTCTAATATTTCATTCTTTGCATGGACGAAATCTCCTATATTCCTATCCGGAGCATATTTTGCCAAAAGTTCATTTATGTTTTCAATAACCCGTTTTCTTAATATCCCCATGGCTACATTAAAATCGGCATCCGTGTCAATATCGTTACGTTTTGCCATATTCTTTATTTCACGAATATCATAAATCGCCCGTTTGATGTTGTCGTTTTGCAAGGCATCGGAATATTTCTTTTTATAATCTTCCGTTTTTAATCCTTTTTTAATGTCATCATTTTTCTTTTCATTAGCCGGAACATCTTCCATGGTTTTTCTGCGAAATTCCGGATTAGCGTAATTTTTAAGTTTTTCACCAAAATACTGCTGGTTGTCAAGTGCCAGGCGTTTTCTGACAAGCGCTGAAATAACAGGAGACAGGTTTAATGATTCTGCGATATTTTTTATAATAGCATGGTCTTTCCCCTTAATAGCGTCATCTGCCTTATTAAGTGCCGTTCTTGATTCGGAAGAAGTTTTTTGAGCAACATTATTTTTTCTGTTTAACCAGTCAAGATATAAACCGGATTTATCAAATCTTTTTTTACCGGCAAGATAATCTAATTTATAGTTTGCCGCAACAAAAACATTTACTTGTTTTTCAATTAATGTTTCTACATATTTTTTACCGTTCTCCGGTATGTTTTCCATTTTCATTGCCTCCTTGATTTTTGCCATTTCTTCACTGGCTATCCCATCCCATTTAATGGCATCTTCATGGCTTATATTATAAAGCGATTCAGTACGCGCTGCAGTAGCTGCAAATAAATTTCCATATTTGCCAAGATAACCATTATAACTTTTTTCAACAGTTTCAAATAATTTAATATGATCGTCAATTTTATCAATGTACTCTTTGCTCCATCCTTGTTTGATAATATGTTCATCTGTAACATTTTTTAGCCCTCTGATAAATGCCATCGTTGGATTTATGGTATTTGTTTCAACTGCATTAATAGCTAAATCAATTGTTCCCACCCTTTTCATAAATTCGATCATCTCCGGAGATGTCTTTTCCGTGTCTATGATACCCTTGTTTATTGCAGTAAATCGCCTGCCAAGAGAAGAAATAGCCTCTTTTTGAACTTGGCCTTCACTTTTTTGTGGGGTTTTTCTGAACTTATTGGAAAGATTTTGTACAAACCTCGTTGTCCCATGATGTATGCCGGCACCGGCAGCGCCCCATGCTGCATTTTCCCAAATACCGCTTTCCTTAACATAGTCATGGAACAGACGATACCCGAAATCCGTCTGTGGAACCAGTCCCCTGTCCACGTCAAACTGATATTCGGCGTCTCTACTGAAAGCATATTGAAAAAATTCCTCACCAGCTTCCATTCCGAGGTTGGCGGTAACCCCTGCACCACGGTATAATAATGATGGAACAACATATTTTCTACCGGCTAAAGAAGGAATTAGTTTTGGCATCTCTTTTTCAGCCGTCCTGGCAGCGCCAAGTTTTAATGGTTCATATTTTTTTAATCTTTTGAATAAAGGAAGTGTCATCAACATGGATTGTGAAACGTTAGTGAGATAAAGCCAGTTATTCCAATTCTTGTCAATTTCGGCAGCATTGGCTGCTGCGATATTGGCTTCCGTGGGAGTATAAAGTTTGTTTGTCTTTGGATTTATTGATTGTATGGCGCCGTTAAATACCTGTTGATAAGTGTCGTTGGCTTCCCTTCTTTTTTCATCTTCAGTAGCCAGCACGCCGATTAGTCCCCGTTTGGTCAATGCAGCAGCAGTGGCATTTTGTATTCCCAAAAATGTCTCTGCACCCTTACCGGCTTTTCCTACTTTGCCCAATAGTCCTATCATGGCGAATACCCCCTCGGCTGGTATAAACATGGACAAAGTAGATGCCACCGACGGAAATCCCTGTGCAATAGCCGTGCCCGCAGAAGGATCATAAGGATCCTGATATTGTGGAAATTCCCGTGAGAAATAATTTCGTATATCTATGCCGGCCTGAGACAAAGGGTTTATATAATTCTCCTTTAAAGAATCCTGAATATCTTTTTGCTCGGCAAATAAAGAATAAATATAATTATAGGCATCTTTGGTGGCATCGGCAAGGTTTCCAAGTCCCTGTACAGTTCCACCACCAATTTCTCCCCCAAGAGTTTGCATTATTGTATTGCCAAGAAGATCTAAGGAAGATTGATTGTCGTGTAAAAGAGAAGGTATCTGGTTAATAGGATTACCGGGAACATATCCGTCTATCTCAAAAATTTTATCATTGGCAATACTTCCCTGAGTTTGCGGAATAGAAACCGGCTGCATAACGCTTCCATAGTTCTTATAGAAGAGTTCCATACTGCGTTCTTTGAGAATGGTATCCGCGGGATTGCTTCCCCCACCGGTATATTGCTGATATAATGCCATGATTATTTAATTTCAGGATCTGGTCTGAATAAATACTGGAATAAGACGTCAGATAAAGATGATATGTCTGACCATGTTCCGCTTTGTGTTGTTAAATCATATTGATAATTTCCCTCTTCTCCTTCTAATTTTTTCTTTTTTAAGGTAACCTCTTCTGTCCTGTCATCCCGGACTACAGGAAACGTAATTTTTGAATCTTCACCGTCTCTGTCCGTTTCAGGTCTTGTCGCCATGTCCCACCTTGTAAGTTCTTTTATGTAATCACTGTTTTGAAATATTTTAATCAAAGAAGCGTAATCCCTTCTCCTTTCTTCACTTCCGGCTATCCATTGAGAAGAAAGCTGCATCTGTAAGTCTGTCGTTAAATATGTTATTAATTCTTTTTGCATATCTGCTGACGGAAAAACAATATATTTTTTCCCCATAGTCGTACCTCCACCTACTCCATCAACAAAAAAACCATAGCCATAATCTCCAAATGGTAACAAGGTAGCCCTTTTTACCGTCTGGGGGTCTAATGTTTCAACCGCATCTGTGCTTTTTAATGGTATATAATTATTTTCTTCCATCTTTAATACAAGCTGATTGCCGGTGGCATTAGCTACTGCCTGTTGAACTCTTGGACGATTGCTTTTTTGAATACTTTCCGAAAATTCAGTACCCCTGGATATTATCCCGGACGGCATTGTCCAGCTTTTAAACATGGAAGATAATGGTTGATTCAATATATCTGAAAAAACCTCTATCGGTTTTGTCGTTTTTCTGGACTGAAGTTCCGATTTAGCCCGGTTCATGTCCTTGAAAATATTTCTTAATGTAACGATATCGGTATAGTTACCACTCCATACGGTTTTTTCTTTATCTTTTAATATTCCCCTGTCCACGAATTTTTTAAAGTCATATCTGTCTTTTGTTTTATCAATGGTTGTTTCATCCTCAAGGAATTTTCTTAATACCATTTTTTTGTCAAAAGACAGTTCCGAGTCCCTGTCTATGTTGTCTATGATCTCATCTAATTTATTATTGAAATTATTTTCTGCTTTTTCCACCATCCTAAATTCATATAACGTTTTTTCCTCCATCTCATTAATTCCATAATATTTTATTAAAGCATGATTAACCGCTTCTCCAAGTTTATTTTTGGCATAAAGATTTTCTCCGCCTGGAATATTCTGATATGACGCTGCATTTTGCGAATAAAGATCCGCCATCTTTTTCAGATTATCAAAAGTTGCCGTTATACCATTGTTGTCCGGTTCTTTTTTAAATGCCATTGCACCCGTAATGTCTATCTTGGCGTCGGTGGACACAAATAGATCTTCTAAAACAAAACCAGCTGTTTTTTTACCACCGCCCATAGCGCTCTTTTTTCCGGACATCGGAGAAACGTATGGTGTCGTTAATGTATGCCTGTATCCGCTGCCGACATTAATAACGTTATTAACTTGGTCGGTTACGGATTTTTTAAAAATATCAGAAGATAGCGGGTCTGAAAATAAATTGTCTTTTTGAATGTTTAACTTGGAATATTTCTCTTCGTAACCGGCGTCTGATGGATTAAGACCGGAGAGCTGATTGTATATGTAATCATAAGCCTCTGTCTGTGCTTTTGCTATAATGGTTTTTCCTAAATCGGTACTGTTCATATCCCTTAACATCTCACCTGCATCCCGTGTGTCTTTTATCCCCATGAAAGCATTAAGGATATTGGAAATGTCTTCCTGCCCTACTCCCTTTTTGGACAAAATCTTCATAAACTCCCTGTCGCCTATTTTTTCCACGTCAAACCATGTACCGCTCTGAAGCGCTTTACTGAGCTTACCATAAGATTGTAAATCTCTTTCCGGAAGGCTTTTGGCTATTGAAGCGGCCTTTTCCTGTATGTTTACATCTGGCAATACACCCGGAAACCCAACAGAGACAAGTGGAGAACGAATCGGAACTGTTTTTTCCATTTGTTCCACCATGGGGATATACCTATATGGTTCTGGAGTGCTTCCGGCGGTTTTTTCAACATCTTCAAATTGTTTTGTCCTTAATCCTATATTGTAGAGTTCACCAGATGTTTTGTTCTTTTTGATGTCGAAAACCAATCCCCATAATTCATTTTGCAGTCCAGGATTATCCAAATTACTTACCCCGCCATACCGGCCGATAACATTGTTCATTTTTTCATAATATTCATTTTGTATTTGTCCCACCCTGTCAGCATCAGGAACGTTATATTTGTATGGGCCAAGATTAACGGCTGAACGGGCATTGACATCTCCTAAAAGCCCGAGAACATCATTTTTTATTGCTTCCCCCTTTTCTTTTTTTGCCTCTTTCATGGACTGTAGTCTATACATATCACTCATATCCATCGGGGGGACTTGAGAGATATACTGTTGCAGCCGTTGAGGTTGATAAAATCGTGAAAGCGGTTTAGCCATTTTAATGATAAATTAATCCCATTCCCCTAAGCGAAAATTTCTGTTTTCAATACCACATCTTATTGCCAGTTCAACATCACAATGATAATGAATTATACCATCTTTACCTATCATACAAGTATTTCCATTCATGGCATCATAAAATTTCCCCATATTAATTTTGGAGAAATTTTTCAACAATTCATTTATTTCCGACCAGAGAAATCCTTCTGGATTTTTTGTCTTAAAATTATTAACAAGTTTTTTTATGTTCATGGAACTGGATAAAATTGGGATTTTTTATATGGAATCGTAGGTGTACCATATTCATCAATATCTGATCCTGAATAAAAAGGATTCATAGTATATGGTGAATAATAATCACCAGCCCCCCATGTCTCATTTCCGATTTCTACCGGCGCAGCAGCAAATGGGGATTTCCCGTATGGGAACTTTGCTGTATTGGGCTTATATCCACCGGGAAACATAGTCGCCATATTTGTTTCTGTCGTTTTACCGACCGATGGAGAACTATAATTGAAATGCTTTTCATATATGTCCATCTGTTTCTGTTGTAGATTTTTAGTGGCAATATCTCTGCCTATTCCACCGGCAATGGTTCCCAATCCATACAACCCTTCTTCTGCCGATTTCGTCTTTACTGCACTTGCCTGGCTCCTTGCCTGCTCTTCTGCCATCTGTATTGCCGCGTTCCTTGCCGATACCTCGTTTCTTCCTTGTGCATTGACATTGGCAGCCCTTTCACCGGCACCAGTGATTATTTCAGTCTTTTTTCTTGCAATATCATAATCTATAGCTCTTACATGGGAAAGGTATTGTTGTGCCGAGGTGGCGTTCTCCCTTGCAGCCCGTATTGCCGCTGTACGCTGCATATCAAGCTCATTAATGGCACTTCTCGTTTCTTTGGAATAATCTACCGGCTCATAAGAGATCCTTTCAAATTGAGGCGTTTCTGTTGGTCTGGTGGACTGCATGATGTCAAATATAGGCCCTGCTGCCTGCAAACCATATCCCAACGCATCCCAACCCGTTACACCACCACCTTGTAATACTGGGCCGCCAAATTTATTACTGTGACCAGGCCCTTGTTTTAAGAAAAAATCCCAATAACTTGCCTTATTTGGCTTGCCGGACATAACTTTTCCCGCATTAGGATTACCATAAGATTCACGTATAATCCTTGCATTTTCCAAACTGTTAAGTTTTTCCCTCTTGAGGATTTCTGATGTGGCTTTGGAAGACACTCCCCTCATACCCATCTGTTCAGACGTAACACTTCCCAACGGGACTACCCTTTTGCCCCCTGTTATAGCCATCTTCGCTCCTATTCCAATACCAATTAAATCAATGGGATCTATAAAGGGATATCGTAATGCTTCGTTTTCTTCTTTTAATCCTGCACCTTGTTTCATCATCATCTTGTAACCGGAAGATTGTGTTATTTCCGGTTCCCCGGTGCTTCCACCAAATTTCATCAGCCTACTGCCCATGCTTCTCATCGTTTTTACCATGTTATCATAATTTTCGTCCACCTTTCCACCAAGTTCTTTTTTCCGCCCTGCCGCAATTTTTTTAAAGGTAAGCGCCAACGCCTTTGCACGTCCAGTGCAACCTGGTTTTGTGATAGGAGTGCATTTTCCTTCTGTCCCCCTGCGTTTTATGGAAGCAGTAGCCTTCTGTATCCATCCACCGCTTTTTTTTACCTGTCCCATACCAGCTTCCGCAGCCGGCCTCATCACCTCTTGTTTTGTCCGTAATTCACCTAGTTTGTTTTCTATCCTTTGTAACATTCTCTTATATGTCCCACGTAAAAATCTATCGTTATTATCGGAATATAATTTAGTTATCTTGCCAAACTCTTTGTATAGTTTTTCCGCTTCCTGTGCAAAGGTGTTGCCATTGCCGGTATTCATCTTATCTGAATAAACATATTGCCCGCCAACCAAATCAACGCCACCGTTACCGTGGGAAGGGCCTTCTATCTTTGCAGCCCCCGGTGCTATCTGTTGTACTGCCCCCTGGTCTCCCACTACCTGTGGTACGCCACCCTCTACTACCTCGTCACCCTCGGCAGTATAGGGAACACTGCCGCCAAAAGCCTTATACCATTCAGGATGTGCAAGTCTTGGATCCGGTTCATTGGCTTCCTCACTGTAATATCCAAGTATTGCGCCTGGAACAGCACCAAGTAATCCCCATGGGCCGGCAATAGATGCTCCGGTAGCTGCTCCGGAAATACCACCCTGTAATGCACCTCCCCATCCCATATCTGGGTTGGAGAAATAAAACTTTGTATGTGTCATAATTATTGCAAAGATAAGAAATAATAATATTTTTTATATATCAGTAACATAATTTGTTATAACACCATTATCCTATATCCGGTAAGTATGTTTCCCAAATAAATCCTGCGATTGGTTATGTTATCATAAGATAACATCGTTTCCATCCAATGACCTCTCATCCTGACGGGTGGCCTTCCACCGGTGTCAGATGGGCTTTTAGGAACATTAAGGTGCCATGTTCTTAATCGTCTTCGTATATTTACCCCAGGCGTTAATAATACAGTCCCGGTGTCCTGGTAATTGGAACCGCTACAACTAACTGTATTAAAAGTTTCATTGTACTTATCCGCACCTAAGGTATCCGTAAATTCACTGTTATAGTTCATAATATCAAAAATCTTAGATGCTTCATAATCTGGATTTATAATAAAACTTAGGGATGTGGGACTAATTATTCCGTAAAAATTTCCCATATCTCCTTTATCATGTATCCATATAGTACTTGGACTGTTTTTATAATCTATGGAAAACAAATTCCTGCTGTCTTCCATCCAAAATGAAGGATATGCCGTTATCTTATTCTCCCAGGCATTAATGATTTCATTATACCCAACCGTAAGTTCAGATGTTCCCTTAAAAGTAAAGATGGGCATATTATACGCCGTATCATATATGCCATGGACTCCAAGGTTACTTAATATATTATCTGTTTCACTAACTATCTGTGAAGACACAACAGATTTGATACCATCTATGTCGGAAATATCTCTTGTTCCCTGCTCGTTATCAAATTTTACGAGCCTTTTTTCTATCCCATCCCAGAAATAGATGGCGCCAGGAGACTTAAACACGCTAAACTGATGTTTTGTCCCGCGTTTTAAAGAAATATAATCAAAACCCTGTAATACAGTACCCGTTTCTATGGCAACAGAAGAACTGGATGAACCAATATCGGGAACGGCAGTCCTCGGATAAACATTTACCCTTCCATACGCCCTGTCCTGAAAAAAATAGAGATTATCGTGA
>Ga0209518_1002332_pt1 | contig 18004 bp, 6 predicted proteins | sample RifGroB1_FD_183993 | JGI IMG/M metagenome (GOLD analysis project Ga0209518, IMG submission 183993) | Groundwater microbial communities from Rifle, Colorado, USA - Groundwater B1 (SPAdes) (version 2) | ecosystem: Environmental > Aquatic > Deep subsurface > Groundwater | place: Rifle, Colorado...
GGCCATAATGATTACGTCCTGCAAAGTTTTATTCTGTTTTTTAATTTCGTTTAAAATTTCCGGCGTCAGTTTTTTGTCAAAATTTTCCCGCATGCGCGCTACAACCTGCGACGCACTTGAAGTTTTATAAAATCTGTAGGTATCCGGAAAAAGATACCCTTCTTCCCTTTCTGCGATTTTGGCAAATTCATTTTGCGAAAAAAACCCCGCGCTCTCCAAAATCTCCCCAATTTGGCTGGCGTTTAAGCCCTCGGGAATGGTAACGGCGACTTCACTCACGGCAGTTTTTTCCAGCGCTTTTCTTTTAATGTATCCGGGCAATTTGATTAAAACGTAAAAAACTAGAAGCGCCAAAAACAAAGCTCCCGCCGCCATAAACAATTTTTTAATTTCTTGGGATTCCTTCATTTTAATCTGATACTAATGGGACAAACGCAAAACCCGGGTGTTCAATTTCTTCAAATTTTCCGCCTGCTTTTTTTATAAATTCAAAAATACTGTGCCCGATGGGAGTTACGATTCTCCCTCCGGCTTTAAGCTGGTCTTTCCAGGCTGGAGGCAGTAAATCCGCGGTCCCGACGTGTGTCGGGATCTTCGCCGCGCCAAGCGCGGCTGCGACAATAATCTTATCAAACCCACCTATACGCTCGGCGATTTCAGGCAGGCCCAATGTGCCATCTTGGCAATAAAACCTTACCTTCCCTCTCCCAAACTTCTTAAAATTTTCTTTTCCGAATTTACAAAGTTCCGGCACCAGTTCAATCGCGTAAACATTCGCTCCAGTTGCCGCCAAAAGCGCCGTCTGCCAGCCCGAGCCGTAACCGATTTCCATAATATTATCCCCGGGCTCCGGGCTTAAAAGTTCCAGCATAAAAGCCACCGTCCACGGCTGGGAAATCGTCTGTCCTTCGCCTATCGGCAGGGGTTCGTCAAGATAGGCGGATTCTTTTAAATTTTCCGGCAAAAAATTTTTTCTGTCCACTGCATAAAAAGCCTCAATCAGCCTTTTACTTTTTAACACGCCTTTTGTGATAAGTTCGTCCACAAGTGCCATATTTGTAATATTAACACCCAATGCTAAAATCAGAGTAATATGGAGGTTCCGGATATTAAAACAAAACTGGTTCTGGGGACCGTCCTGGTTATAGTTATAGCCGGGGGGCTGTGGTATTGGTATAGCCGGCCCGAGCCAATCAAAACGGCTAAAGATGTCATTGAAGCGGTAACAACGCCGACTCTGGAGGTGCCGTCAAACCCGGTTCAAAATAAAATCCCGGAGCTGAATCCGATTGACCGCGCGAATCCTTTTAAAGACGCTTATAAAAATCCCTTTGAATAATTTTGATAATATGAAAAAAGCGATAATTTTGGCGGGATTATTAATCGCCGCGATGCAGGTAAGCGCCGCTTCCGGAGGCAACGCCTCACTTACTCTTCAAAAAGACAAAAGCACGGACCTTTTCGTGTTGAATATGCGCGACTCCCAAGGTATTCGCAGCTTCGCTTTGGTTTTCCCGACGGAAAAGCTCCCCTACAGCGGAGACTTGAGCGAATGTCCCCCAAGCCGCAAAATAGATAACATTTTAATAAACGAAACTTCCGATTTCAATCCATCACTGAAAGCCGTTATTGTTGACTGCCGTGGAGAAGAAACCGAATTTGAAATTTCCCAGCCGCAAAACGGAATAGCCCAAGTGAAAAAAGTTGAGCTGCCTCTGCCTCCTCCGACGACCGCCCCCGAGGGCGGTGTCGGCGCCCCGACCCCGGAGGGCGTCGGGGCCGCCCCAGCCACACCGGCAACTTTACAATATCCGATCAAAGAACTTGGCGGATGCGAGAGCGCGGAAGCCTGCAAAACTTATTGCGACGCTTCGACAAACATTGAACGCTGCGTTGCTTTCGCCGAGACAAACGGCCTCTTAACGAAAGGCGAAATTGAACGCGGTAAAAAATTTGCTGAAATAATAAAATTAGGCGGCGGGCCCGGGAGCTGTAAAACAGAAGCCTCCTGTAAAGATTACTGCAGCGAAGTCGGGAGGCTTGATGAATGCGTGCAATTCGCGGAAAACAGCGGGCTCGTTTCCGGCGCGGAGTTGGAGGAGATGAAAAAAATTCAAAACGCAGTCAAGCGCGGGACTAAATTTCCAGGCAACTGTACAAACCGGGCCGTGTGCGAGCTTTACTGCAAAACTCCGGAGCACGCGGACGAATGTGTCGCTTTCGCCAAAGAAGCCGGGTTTATAAGCGAAGAGGAATTAAAAGAAATGGAAAAGATTCTTCCGCTTATGAAAAGCGGCCAGATGCCCGGCGGATGTACATCAAAAGAATCGTGCGAGGCGTACTGCGAAGATGAAGGCAATTTTGACGAATGTGTCGCGTTTGCGGAAAAAGCCGGGCTAGTGTCCGAAAAGGACCTTGAGATAATGCGAAAAACCGGAGGCAAGGGCCCGGGCGGTTGCCGCGGAAGGGCATGCCAGACGTTTTGCGAAAATCCGGCGAACCAACAAGCGTGTTTTGAATTCGGCAAGAAGTATGGTCTTATTTCGGACGAAGATTTAGAGAGAATGGAAGAAGGCAAGCGTATTTTACGCGAACAGATTGAAAGCGGGCCTCCGGAAATTCAAGAATGCCTTAAATCTGTGATAGACATAAATCAATTGGAACAAGGAGGATTTGCTGGCGGACCGGAGCTTGGAGAGAAAATGCGGGAATGTTTTGAAAAAATGATTCCGGAGGGCATGGAGGGCCAATTTGAATTTGGTGAAAACGGGCAATTTAATGGTCCGGGAGGTTGCAATTCGCGCGAGGAGTGCGAGGCATACTGCACATCAAATCCGGAAGCTTGCGGCTTTAGTGGCGGCGGAGACCAAAGCGGAGGAGGCGGTCCGGGTGGCGATTTTCCCACCGACCCTGGTACGAGTTTTTTGGAGTGCGTAAGTAAAGGTATGAGCGCCTCTTATGTCTGCGGAATAAATGGTAGAGGCACGCCGCATGGAGTTGAAACAACGTATTTTAATGAGTGCCACGCAAAACAACAGGGCGTTGAGATTATCCATGAAGGCGTATGTAAAGGACAGGAACCAATATGCTCGGATATCGCGGATCCGGTTTGCGGAAATGACAACAATACATGGGTAAGCGCATGTCATGCCGAAGAAAGGGGCGGAGGAGTAAAGCATGAAGGCGTTTGCACAGTTGAGGACTTTGGCGGAGGTGGAAGAGGAGGCCCAGGCGGGTGTCAAAGCCGAGAAGAATGCGAGGCTTATTGCCAAGAGCATCCCAATGAATGCGGTGTAATGCCGCCGCCGCCTCCATCGCCGACACCTCCGACTCAAACTCAAAGCTGCGCCCCGCTTCCATCGGGCTTAGTCAGCTGGTTAGATGATGACAATACTTTGTCGGATGCTAGTGGCGGCGTAACCCTCGCTCTAGGAAAAGTTGGGAAAGCCATAAAATTTGACGCGTCCGGCGGTTATGTTAAAGATGAAAATTCCGAACAATTAAATTTTGGGACCGGACCATTTTCATTGGAAGTTTGGTTCAACTGGGACGGCGGCGGGTCGTCCAAAGGCAATATCATCAGAAAAGCAAATTATCCGGTGAGCGGCGACGGGGCCGGTTATTGGCTAGCTATAGGAAAAGATAACAGCACGCTGGAATTTTTTGCGGGAGAAACTGTCGGCAACCCCGGCAAACCCAGAGGCAGTGTTTCTCTACCAATTAGTTCCGGGGTTTGGTACCACACCGCCGTCACAAGAAGTAGCAATGACACAATGAGTTTGTATATAAATGGTCAGTTAAAAGGCACCGCCGAAGCCGCAAACGCCAATACGACAAGCGCGGCTCCATTCACGCTTGGTGCGTGGGACGATCGGTTCGGTGTGACAGAGCTTTTCTCCGGTCTGATTGATGATGCTTCCGTATACAATAGGGCGCTAAGCGCGTCCGAGGTTCAAGCCATTTTTAACGCCGGCGGCAACGGCAAATGCGTCGGCTCATCAGAGCAGCAGTATCAACAACAATATCAGCAGCAATACCAAGGACCTGGAGGATGTAAAACTCCGGAAGAATGCAGAATTTACTGCACTCAAAATTACCAGGATCCGGCGTGCCAGCAATTTGCTCCGCCGAGCTCTCAAGCGCCCATGCTAAGCCCATTTGCAACTGTTTTAACGCCATTTCTGGAACTTTTGAAATAGCCGGTTAAAATTAAAAATGTGGAACATCAAAAAAAGCTTTTTACTCTTTGGTTGCCGGTGGCATTCGCGCTTTCGGTTATAATCTCAATAATCTATATCTTCAACTTTGGGGACGTAACATACTTAAACTCTTCTCCGCTCGGAAAGGCGGCGTTTTGGGAAATTATCGTCTTTATGTTTTTGTCCGCGATTCCGGCTTCCGGCGGCTTGATCACAATTGTTTTGGTATGTTCCTTGGCCCATCTTTTAACCGTAGAAGCTTTTTCTATTGTCAGATTATTCAAATTGCGGAAAGTTGAACAGAGAGGGAATCTAAAAATGTTACCCAGATTTCTCATGGCGCAAGTGACGGGAGCGGGAGTTTTTGCTGTTAGCTTTATCCTAATATTCGCCGTTTCGTTGGGAGCCTCGTTTATCTACGGATACGGAGATTTAAAGATGAACGTGAAAGAGGCTTTAAACGGAACTATCGCTCAAGATCAAGAAATTATAAAAAGTATTCAGGTTTCTCGCTCGACTATTGATGTTTATGACGCTTCCGATGAAGCGGGCGCGGTGCTGGCAAAAAGGAATTTTAAAAAGAAAGAAAAATTGACTGTCTATGAAGGCGCGGTGCTTCCTTTGCTCGCTAAATTTAAAAAGTATTCAGGTTTCTCGCTCGATTATTGATGTTTATGACGCTTCCGATGAAGCGGGCGCGGTGCTGGCAAAAAGGAATTTTAAAAAGAAAGAAAAATTGACTGTCTATGAAGGCGCGGTGCTTCCTTTGCTCGCTAAATTTAAAAGGAAAGATCCGGAAGGCAAATTGTTCTTTATTCCAAGCGCCAACAGCGTTGTCTACACAAATTTCAGCAAAGGCAGGACCGATCCGATTATAATTGAATTGGCTTTTAACCATTTAAAATATCATCCTAATCCCGCCGTATCGTCGTTATTTGAAAAAACGCGGAAACCCGCCGCGGTTACCTACCTTGACGATCAATCTTACGCTCCTTACTTGGAGAAAAGGCGCGATGAAATTAATCAAAAAATGTTGAGTTATAATCAAAAAATATTGAGCGACTTCAAAAGCATCATGTCCTCAAATGAAAAAATCGTATCGGAATGTAAAGCCCAGGACGCCGCTAATGCGAAATTGGTTGCCGAGCAAGAAAGCGACTATCAGAAAAATTGCGTTCTTAAAGTAAATTATTCTAATTGCGCAGAATTTAGGCAAGAAATTAATGAAAATAAGAAAATAAGCCAGGAATCAGCCAATATTTGTCAGGAAAATAAGGCGGCGCTTGCGTCCCAGTATAAAGAATTTGAGCAGCTTAAAGCCGATGTTGAAAAAGAGGCATCAACTGTTCTTGAAAAGCAACATAGCGAGCTAACCGCCGGTTTATATTCTCCTGACACGAAAAACGTATATATGCGCGTAATTCCGGATCAAGACGCGTTTTTATATCTAAGCACCTTATTGCATGAACTATTCCATCATTATTCAAACGCCAGCTTGGCATTACCAACATTTATAAATGAAGGTATTACCGACTATTTGACATATAAAAGCTTTAACTTAAGCGATTACGAAATAGCCGGCGCTTCCGGATATTTTAGGGAAGTCCAGGCTGTTATGACTTTATTGGAAAAAATACCGGAATTGGAATTATTAACCGCTTATTTTACTAATAATCCAGCGGCGCTTGAAGCGTCATTCAAAAAGTATTTTCCGGAAGCTGATTATGAAATATTTTTGAGCAAAGGCAGCGATATGTATAAAGAGACGTATCAAGAAATTGGTCCAAAATTTAATCTTGGTTTCTGGGACACCGACATTGACCATCCGGCCGTTCGGGACTTGAGAACCTTCCTGGGATTAGAGCCGGAGAAATTCTCTACATATTAGTTAGGCGTTGTTTGCAAAATTTCTCCTATTTTTGTACAATACCCCTATGTCTCAAGACAACCTGATAAAACTGCAATGCCAATCCTGCAAACGCGTGGGCTATTGGTCAAGCAAAAATAAGAAAAAAGTGGAACGGAAAATTGAATTGAGTAAGTTCTGCAAATGGTGCCGGAAACATACTCTCCACAAGGAAGGTAAGAAATAAATTCGGGGGCACTAGGATTCGAACCTAGATCAGCGGTTTTGGAGACCGCAATTCTGCCATTGAACTATGCCCCCATCAAAAATATTATAACAAAAAACAAGAGGCCTGACTAGAGGTTGGCAAGGGTTTTTTATTTTCTACGCATACCCCGGGAAGAAGTCAGTTTTGATTTGGCTGTTTTTGACGCCGATATTTTTTATAATTTTTTGAAACGTCGTCACCATCGCGTGCGGGCCGGAGATGTAAAACAATCTTTCCTTAAAATCCGGGATTGTTTGAATAATCATTTCCTTCGTTATAAATCCTATCGGGCAAACTACTTTTATGCCAAGTTTTTCTTCGGCCGTATCCCAAATATAGGCGTAAACTATATCTTCCGCGCTTTTGTTGGCGTAAATTAAAACGATATCTCTTTTTTCGTTTTTATCCAAAAGATATTTTATCATGCTCCGAAAAGGCGTAATACCGATGCCTCCGGCCAAAAATGCTATTTTTTTATTTTTATTTTTTGGCAAAACAAAATCTCCCGCAAGTTGTGAAGCCGTGACTTCGTCTCCAATTTCCAAGGCGCCCAAAGATTTTTTGAAACTACTGGCATTTTCATAAAATTTGACTCCGAGCCGAACATCCTCCTCCGTGGGGGAAGACGCGATAGTAAAATAGCGTCTCACTCCTCTATTGTCGGAATGCCGATGCCCCAAGGTCCACTCCAAATACTGGCCGGGTTCGAAACTCAAACTTCTCTCCGCGGAAAATAAAAAGTCATAGGTTTCTTTGGCAATCAGTTTTTTCTCTTTGAGTTTTAAAACGTATCTTCCCTTGGGGCTCGTTAAAAAAGAAAAAATGTTTCCGAAAAGCAGAGCGAGCTCCGGTGTGGAGTAAACCGGCCCAATGTGAAGTTGCGGGGCAAACGCCAAGCCTACTAAAATTCCATAGCAAATACGCAAAAATTTGGTTGGTGGGGTTGTAATCGGCTCGATAAGCATTATAAAAGCGAAAAACAAAAGCGGCGACTCAAAAAGCGTTTTACCGACTATGGATACGGGGTCGGATTCTCTTAAAAACGTGAACCCTAAAATGGAAATCAGGGCAGCGATGAAAAAACTAAAAAACAAATCCCATCTCAATAATTTTTTAACAATCAATAAGCCGCCTAAGGTGATAAACGGTAGCATATATAAATCCCCTACCCACCAACTGGCCGATTGATTAATAGTGAGAGCGGTGAGCACAACCGCGAAAGCCGCCGGATTAAAAATGTGTTTTTTTCTGAAAGATAAAATAAATTTTCCGGCCATTGCCCAGACCGAAGCCCAGATTAAAAAAGGAAGCCCGGCTGAAAAGTTGGAAATTAGGGGAGGATTTATAATCAGCGCTAAAATCAGTGCCGTTATATAAACGGATTCCACGTTGGCAGGCGCTTTAAAAACCCGCGCGAAAATGTAATTCACAACCGCGCAGGAAATTATAATAACGGCGGCCGAAGCCAGAAGCGCGAATGGGCTAAACGGCAAAAAGCCTAAAAAACTTATTGCCGTAGCGACTATCAAAAGAAACGCCAAATAATAAAGCGCTAGGCGGTACATCGTGGTCCTGTTTAAAAAATTGTCCATTTATCTTAGTTGAGTCGGCTGGAAATTTCCATTGATTATAACAGTTTTGGGCATAATTTTTATTATTTGTCCGTTTTCCAATTCCACCTCAAGAAGCAGTCCTCGCATTGTATCTTCCGAAAAATCTTGATCAAAAATAAAATTGCCAAGGCTGTAAGCGATGTAGCTATTTTTATATTGTTCAATGGGCTGGACAACGTGCGGATGGCTCCCAATCACTAAATCCGCGCCGGAATCTATGGCAAGATGCGCAAGTTTTTTTTGATTCTCATTTGGCTCCTGTTTATATTCATCCCCAAAGTGAAAATAAACTATAATGACATCCGCTTTCCTGCGCGCGGCTTTGACGCCGCTCTCTATTTCTTTTTCAAAAGTTAAAGCAACAGTCGGCTTATCCAGCGATCCAGTTTCTTTAAAAGCTCCTGATATGTCTGTGAATGCCAAAAAGGCGATTTTTACGCCATTTACAATAATGTTGTTTGCGCTATAAGCGTCGATTCTAGTAAGGCCTATCCCGGCATATTTAATGCTTGCTTCCGAAAAATGCCGTAAAGTTTCCATCGTGGCCTCTGCTCCCCAATCCCAAATATGATTGTTGGCCACAGAGACCATATCAAAGCCAGCCCAGGCTAGGGCATTTGCTGTTTCTGGGCGCATCCTGAAAGAGTAAAAGGATTCCTGGTCTTGGCCTTTGTCTGATATTGGCCCTTCGAGATTCCCAAAAAGAACGTCGTAATTTCTCAAGTTCTGATAAATGTTTTCAAATATATATCGATAATCGCCTCCTCCGTTCTTTAAAATAGATTCTTTTACCCCGCGGTCAAGCATTATGTCGCCAACAAACGCCAACCTAAGGCGATCGCCGCCGGCGATTTTAACTGGGTTAGTGGCAGAGGCAAGATTTTGCGCTTCTACAATCTTTATATCCGAAGTGTAAAACAAACCAGATATTAGATTTGCAGAAATTCCAACAAATAAGAACGCGGACAAACAGGCGGCGGCAAATTTTATCGCAAAGTAGAGCCCTTTCGTGTCAACATCAATCATCTTCCAAAAATCTCATTCAACTTGGCTCTGGTTTGAGGACCGGCAAGTCCGGTCTGCTCTATTCCGTACTTCTGCTGGAAGCGTTCAACGGCTTTTCGGGTAAGAGAGCCGTAATAGCCGGTGATAATACCTTCCGGATAAACGGATGAATCTTTGGCAAGCATGGTTTGAAGAAGCTTAACTTGGTCATTTTGATATCCGAAGGCGAAGGGTCCCGTTAGAAGCCGCTTCGCTTCAGTTTCGCCAGAGGCGAAACTTGCTTCTAACGGGATAAATCCCGAGAGTTCGTTTAGCTTGGCTCTTGTTTTAGGACCGACAATCCCCAATTGCTCAATGCCGTATTTGGCTTGGAATTTCTTTACGGCACTCGCGGTAAGAGAGCCAAAGAAGTCGGTTTCCTGACCTTGGGAGCCCGGCCCTTGGGAAGCAACGTTAAGGCTTAGAGAGTTAAGCAACGTTTGAAGGTTTTTGACTTCCTCGTGTCTGGAGCCCGATTGCAGAAATCTGGTGAAGACGAATCTAAACTTGGGAAGAGAGAGAGCTGGAGTAGAAACAACTTTAGCAAGTGATTGTTCAATGCTCTGATTGCTCATCTGGCCAAGAGAAGCGCTGGCTTGAGCAAGAATGGAAGAAGAGAGATTTCTGTCTAAGGAGAATACTGCGTAGTAGTATTTGACACCGGGTTTGGCTGTGGTGTCAGTGAACTCTTCTTTGTCTCCTTCATATATTATCTCTCCGTCGTTTGGCGAGATAAGCGCGGAGTTAGCTTTTCTGATGACTCTTGCTCTTACGAAGTTAACATCAACAGGGTTCTTCCAAGTAAGCACTATCTGGTTTTCTCCGCCAAGAACTTGGAAGTCGGATGGAGCGGAAACTGCCGGCGGAGCTCCTCCTCCCCCGCCTCCTCCGCCAGAAGGCCCGGAGGAAGCAGGTGGTGGTGGAGGAGGCGGGGGAGGAGGCGGTGCGGCAGGAGTGACGAAGATGTTATCTTCAGACACGACGAAGTTGCCGGCAGGATCGCTGGATCTCGTGCGGTAATGGTAAATTGCGCTGGGCGAAAGACCGGACAGGGCAATTGAGTGTGAAGTCGTAAAATCCGTTTCTCTCGGAGTCTGGGAGACGTAAGACAATGTAGGGCCGTATTCCACGTAAGCGTCAGCCGGCTCATTCGTAGTCCAGGTTATTATAGCTGAAGACGAAGTGATTGAATCGGATGATACGGAGGAGATAACTGGAGCTGTCGTGTCGGAAGGAGTTCCAAAAAGAGCAAATGGAGAAAGGGAAGAAGTGGGGCAACTTACGGTTTTGGCCAGAGTATTTTTGAAGCATCCCGAAAGTTCAACCCAACCTGTCCCATTCCAGTGATACGTGGAAAGAGATGACTCATCTATTCCGGAGATCTCCGAAGAATCATAGGAGATGGTAATTGTAGCTGGGCTTGAAAGAGAAGTGAGGCTTGTTGATGGCGAAGTGAGCGCTTTCAATTCGTAAATATGTCCTCCTATGGACGTTTTGCCTGCTGGAGCCGGAGCTCCGGTAAAGGCAGCTGTTTTTTCCAGTTGCAGGGCTTGTAAAGCGCCGATAAAAGTACTTGGCGGAATATTCACTTTCAAGCTTTTTCCGGGAACATTAACCAACTCAAGCTCCCCGCCCGATGAACTGGTAATGAATCTAGAGGCGTCTTTGATTACTGAAGCCGAACCCAAGCAGGCTTTGGTGTAGGTTTTCTGAAGAGAACTTTGGGCCACAATGTCTCCCCTTCTTGATTTGGCTCTTAGATGATAAATGGCGCAAGAGACCAGATTGGGAACAGCAATAGAGTGATTTCTCCTTAAAGTAGTATCTTCGGTGGTGAAGTCTCCTGGATCATCATCGGAGTCGTAATCGCTTTGGGATGAGGCGTCCTGATTTGTATCCCAGTTAATCGTGGCTGAAGTATTATTCGTGGTTACCGAAACATTGGAGATGGTAAGCGACAAAGAAATAGTTGTTGCGCTTATCACGTTGGAAAGAAGCGAGATGTTGGGAGGAGAAGCGGAATCTTGGGATTTGATGCCGACATAATAAGTGGTCCCCGGGGAAAGTCCTGCCAAGATGTATATTTGGTTTGTTCCCGGAGATGCCGTAGAGGGTTCTCCCGTAGCTTGAATGGCCGAAGCGAAATTAGAAGAAGTAATCGGTAAGGTTGAGTACCTGATGTCGTACGAAGCCGCGGCGCCTCCGGATGGAGGATCTGAAGGAGCCGTCCAAGTTAAAGTAAATGAGTTCGTTTGTAAATTGGAAAATTGTAAATTGGAAATTACCGCAGGCGGTTGTGTGTCCGGAGCGGCAACAGTGGTGAAAGTGTTGTCAATCGAAGTAGCCAAAAGCCCTGCAGCGTTTCTGGATTTGACTCTGTAATGATACAAAGACCCCGCCGATAAGCCGCTGATAGGCACGCCATGCGAGGTGACCAACGCTGATTGCAACGCTGAAGATTGGCCGTAGGAAGTTGTAAGTCCGTATTCAGCTTGAGAGTCAGCCGGCTCATCCGTGGTCCAAGTTATTGTGGCTGACGAAGAAGTAATAGAGTTGGCTGTGATTACCGAAAATACTGGAGCAGTTGTGTCGGCTGGCGGCACGACAATAAGTGATGCGCCTAAAGCAATCGTTCCCCAAAGATTGGGCCTGGCGTATGATCCGGTGTTAATAAGACCGAGCCAATCAAATTGTTTTCCAACTCCGTTATCGCGGTCATTATTGCCCAAAAGAAGCCCCATTTTTTTACCTTCTGCCGGAGTTACGCCTAAAACGGTCCACGGAATAGCAATCTCCATGGTATATCCTGTTGAGTTGCGGGCTGTTTTGACCGTGGCGCTTCCGGCAAGGTTAACTAGATTATTAATATTGGTCATGAAATGTCGGTCGTCCAAATCCGTACTTGCGGATTTGTCGTTTAAAGTATCTAAATATATCTCTCCTCCGTCATCCTCCCAAAGTTTGAGATTCGCGGCTTCCAAATTGGCGTCTTTAACGTCGTAGGCGAAGTAAAGATTTGAGTTATCCCAAAGAGAATATATTTTTACCTGATTGTCGCTTCTTAAAGAGTTGGAGAAAGAAACGGAATTGGCTTGCGTCCAGACGTTTTCATTCAAGAGTCCGTCTAAGGCGATTAAGGCAGGAGTCTTTTGAGCGGTAAGCAGGTTTGAAGGAGCCGTGGATTGGGTAGCGGCGGAAACCGAAGTTGATTGAGCAGAATTGTTCCCCGCCGCGTCATACGCGGAAACAGTGTAAGAATAAGTTGTTGCCTGTGAAAGTCCGGTATTTGAGTAAGAAGTTCCTGTGGTAACTGTGGCGATTTGAACGCCTCCTCTGAACACTTTGTATCCTGCTACTCCAACGTTATCAGTTGAAGCAGTCCATGAAATATTGATTTGGGAAGAAGAGACTGCTGTTGCTGTGAGGCCGGTGGGGACGGAGGGAGCGGAGGTGTCGGATGGGGTGCCTGTAGTATATGAAGCCGGTAAGGTACAGCCGTTTGTATTTACATTGAGACGCTGATGGACATCAAAGAGGGATGCGCCAGCCACATCATTTACTCCGGTAATAATCGCTCCCGCAGAAGCCCATGCGCCGGTAGTTGTGTTCCAAAGTTTTTTGGAGGTATTTAAAACTCCATTTTCATAAGCGTAAAGAACATTAGCTCCGATATCTGCCCCGTTTTTACCAGCTCGTTTCATCGGCGAACTGTCAGGTATGAATACGCGGCAGGAGCCCAGTAACGGATCAACATTCCCGGGAGGAGTTGGTGGAGAATTGGTGCGGGTTTCCGTCCTACTGCCCCATACAGCTATAGTGTCTGTTCTCCAGCCATGGGAATAGTCAAAGACGCGCCTGGAAAATTCGTCGCCATTGTTGACATTATAGCGCCAAGTCAGAGCATTGGTGATTGAAAAACTTGGACTGTGTTGCAGGGTGCACGGAGTAGTGTATAAACAGTTGTTGGTCAGTCCCCTCCTTACGTCCATAGAATTAGATGCGCCAAAACCAGCATTAATTCCCAGAAAATTTTCTACGATGAGATTTTGCGGGGTGTTCGTGCGTATTCCGCTGTTGCCTATTGGCGCGACAATTGAGATTTGGTCTTTCACTATCGCATCTTTAATTAAATCAGTTTCGCTTGGTCCGCCATCTATGGATATACTGTTGGCAGCGTTATTGATAGCAATATTGCCGTATACTCTAGGGCGCTGTCCGCTAAGGGAAATACCAGTTTCGCCCCCTTCAACAATATTGTTTTCTATCGTATAGTCATCGCCCCAATATGTCGTTATTGGATCGTTCGGTCCCTTGTAAGGAGCGGAGGTTTTGGCGCCTTGCGGGTTTATATAATTTCTTCTTACCGTATTGTGGTTGCATGTGTCGCAAGCAGAACCAATGCCGTTTCTGTGAAAATAGTAAAGTTCATTGTCTTCAACCAAAATGTTATTGGTGCCGGCAGTAAATTCTACGCCGGCATTATTGCCGTATCGATTCGGGTTTCTAAGCAGCGATTTTCTAAGAGTAATGTTGTTGGAATTGCTGAACCAAACAATACCGCCACGAGGTTCGGTATTGGAAGAATTATCTCTGTTTTCAATACGGAGCCCGTCCAAAACCCACCATGCGCAGTTCCTTATTCGTATAGCCGCCTCCATGCCATCACCTTGTATAAATGCCTTGCGTTCATTTTGAGCTTTAAAAGTAATTGGAGCCGAAGCGTTGCCGCTTTTAGCGCCGGCGCCGCAATCAGAAAGAAGTCTGCCATTAGCCGCGGGGGTGTATGTTCCGTCAAGCAAAATTAATGTATCTCCCGGCACGAGCATTGAAAAACCTTTAGCGAATGTTTTCCAGGGAGATGTTGCGGAAGTTCCAGTGTTCGTATCCAACCCAGTTGGAGAAAGATAGTAGGTTTTTGCTCCGGTTGTACCAACGAACTCATAAGCCCCGATATCGTAGGCAGAGCCTTGCGGGCGGGTTGTGCCGTCAAAGTCTTTCGTAACTTCGGCGAGGGTCGCTCCGGTGTTGATGGCCGGAGAGGTTGGCTGGAGGTGGAAATCATTGGTAGAAGCGCTTACAAATTTTGGATCTGCAACTATATTGTTTAATAATGTAAAGCCGGAAGTTACTGCTGGATTTAGCATACTAGCTCCGAATACAATATTTTTTTCTGCCACTATGTTTGAAGCTATGCGTCCGGCAAGTAAAAGAAGCGCATAATTTCTGGGCTGATAAAAAATGTTATTTTTTATCGAAATATTGAAAGTATTCCCGATTATTATGTGGCCGTCGCGATTTGGATTTGGATCCGCAAAAATATTGTTGTAGATTTCCCAGTTGCTTGCTCCATCATCAACAGCTATCGCCCAACCGCTCTTGCTGTTATAGAAAATATTGTTCACAACCGTGATGTCGTCACTATGTAGGTAGAGGGCGTGATCATGATTCCTGTAAGCAATAAAATCCGGGGGATAACTGCAACCCTCGCTAGGATGGAGCCGCCCGATGGTGTGGAGGACGTTGCCGTCGTAGGTGACTCTCTGTGTAGTGCTTTTGTCGCGGAATCCAACGATCCCGTACGGAGTTTCGGCGCAAAATCGCCCGATGTTGTGGACTAAGTTTCCTTTAAAAACCAAGTCGGTTGTGCTCTCCCCCATGTTTACACCACCCGACGAATACCCCTTGATTTCGAAATTTTCTACGCGTACCCATGTAACGCCGGTGGCAATCACGATCCCGGCCACAGGTGCGCTGGAACCGCCGCCCCCGTCAAGGATTGCCAAATGTTTATTTTCCGCCTTGAAAGTGATCGGTGCGATCGCGGTTCCCGACCGATTAATCGTAAAGGTACTATAAGTGCCGTTTTTGACTATGACGGTATCGCCAGGATTGACCAGATCCGCCGCCTTCTGAATTGTCTTAAATGGAGCAACCGAAGTTCCAGCATTCGCATCATTTCCGGTTGTAGCAACATAATAAGTCTTTGCTCCTGTCGCAAGCGTCGTCGCGCTCACTGATGCTGATTGAGTAGAATTATTCCCCGCGGCATCGTAAGCGGAAACGGTGTATGAATAAGTTGTCGCGGCAGTAAGCCCGGTGTCGCTGTATGACAATTGACTTGTGACAGTTGACACCTGACTGCCGTTTCTAAATACTTTGTATCCGGCTACTCCCACATTATCAGTTGAGGCAGTCCATGAAAGGTTGATTTGTGAAGAGGAGATGGCAGTGGCTGTGAGGTTGGTGGGGATGGAGGGGGCGGTGGTGTCGGAAGGAGGAGTGCCGCCCGTACGGCATTCAGAAGGGATGGAGCCAAACATTGTTTCAATATCCTTGGTTACATCAACCACCGCGTGAGGATCGGTTACTAAAGTCAATACCGGAGGATCGCCCTGATAAATCCAGTGTTTGTGGTCCGAAGCCGCAGCAAAAGTTGTGGCATCTAAAATTCGCTGATTCATGGGCCAAGGCCATAAAGGCTCATTGGTTAGCACTCCATCCTTGTATCGATAACAAATATTGGCGCCATTTCCAACATACACAGAATCCGGAAGATTGGATGCAGACGACGCGTGCTGGATATCGCTCGTTTGCCAAACAGATGAAATACTGTCTGGTTTAACTCCGACCGATGTGAGATCGGCTGCAACAAGTCCTGTAAGACCGTTGTCTGCCCCTAAAGCAAATGGCGTTTTGGTGTCATATTTACCCGGCTCAACGAAAGCCGCAGTATTTATAATTTGGAAATCATTATCTCTCGTCGTCGTATCAACCACTGCGCCGGGCGGATAAACGCTGCCGCCTTTCACATACGCAATAGAACCGTATATCCTTGCTCCTGTTGTATTCGCATATTGCATAGCGTCGCGAGAAAATACTCCATAAGGCTGGTCTGGATAATTGCCGCTGAAAGTGCCTGCTGGAACGCCGGAGGATCCGGGCCATTTTACGCCATTATTTTGACGGGTATAGAGAGCCGGCATACTGCCATTGTCCCAAGTGCCAATTATGTTCTCAAACTTGCCGCGAAAACTATTATAATACATAGAAAATGTCATTTTGGGCCCTACGTTGGTGGAACCTTCCCATCGACCCCAGCAACGTCGACACGTTGTGTCATCCCCACCTTGAGAAAACGAAAACGTTTTCCTAGCTATGCCAAAACCAGCCACATCCTCCAGAAGATTAAAGTCGCCATTGTAGTGAACCCCAAATATAACTTCATTCTCATCCCGTGCATCCCAAGCTACTACCCTGCGGATTATGTTGTAATCAGATTCTCTACTGATCACAACCACAGTTCCATCACTGTTATGGGCATTAACCCCCTCAATTACAAACCAATTGTTGTAATAAAGAAAAATTGGGGTGCGCGCATTTTGTCCGTCAATTCTTACTTTTCCATCATTCAACGCTTTAACCGTAATGGGCGCGGAAGCAGTACCGCTCAAGTTATCTGGCGGATTAATCATGCTGTTCAAACCTGTATATACTCCGTCCAAAAGGCAAAGCGTTTTTCCAGGCCCCGCAACTGGCCAGAAATTTGCAATCTGAAATGGTGAAGATTGCGAAAGTCCGTTGCCGGTTCCGGCTGGAGAAGCGTAGTGGGTGCAGTCAGCTGGTGGTGGAGGCGTTACGCCTCCCTCATTATATATAGCTTGCACTTCCGTAGCCGATAATGCGCGGTTGTAAACGCGGACATCATCAATTGAGCCGGAATAATTACTCACATACCCCCGGCCAATGTAAGCATTCAAACTTGAAGCGGTTGCCGAAGAATATGACGCCGCGGCTTGATTTGTTTGTACTCCATTTTTATACCACCTTAAAGTCTTGTTGGTCAGATCGCGAACTATTACCACATGGGTCCATTCGTTAAGAACGAGAGGGTTCGTCATAGTAAAGCCCTGGTAAGGGGTAGCGTTGCCGCCTGCGGTGCCATAGTAGTAGTTGATGGCGCCGTTGGTTTCTTGGGTAATTGTTCCTTCGCCTCCGTAAGCTTTTGCGTAAGGATTGCGTCTTGCCGAAAAAGAGTTCGGCTTAAGCCACATTGAGATCGTCTGATTTCCGGTTATTTGAAGCGCAGTTGGGTTTCCGAGGCCTACATTGTCATCCGTTCCGTCAAAAGAGAGGGCGTTGCCCATCTTCCCCGTTGTCCATGTGGGGCCGTTTGTTAGAGTTCCGTTCTGCGCGCCGTTGTCCAAAGCGCTGTCAAAAGCTGTAGTTCCCGAGCCTTCGTCAAATTTCCAGTGGCCCACAAGGCCGGTTGTTGTAACAGGAGCGTTAACCGTAAGAGTAAATGAGGTTGTTTTAGTTAATCCGCCAGTCGCTGTTGCTGTGACTGTGATTGTGTAAGTTCCGGTTGGAGTCGTAGAAAGAGTAGAAATAGTAAGAGTAGTTGGGCAGGTTGGAGAACAAGAAGTCGGAGAGAAAGAGGGCGTAGCTCCTGTAGGAAGTCCGGAAGTTGAGAAGGAGACTGATTGTGAGGTTCCTGAAACTAGAGTGGCTGTTACAGAATTGGTTACAGACGAACCTTGTGTGACGGATTTATTGCCACCATTAGTGAGGGAGAAGTCAAAAACCGTTGAGGTAACTGGTTCCAATAAATCTGCTCTGACCCAGCCGTGACTATGTTGGGTGGGGTCAAGATCATTTGTATCAAAGTTGACAAATCTCCAAGCGACGCCGCTCACTATCACTGGGTCGTCCGGACTTGAGACATAACCAATTGACCCGGCAGGCATGGTGCGGGTGGGTGTTGCAGGAATGTAAAATGGACTACAGGTTCCACTTCCGGGAACTGTACCGGTGCATGCAAAAAATACTGGCGCGCTTGCTTTGGTGCGAACCTTAATGGCGTTCGCTGGCGGCCAAGTCCGCGGATTTTCAACGATGCGCACTTGATTCAAAGGAATGCCCATAGGAGCCCAAGTGCTTCCCCACTTATCTGGTTTGTCGTCCAGCAATTCAGCATAAAATCCACCAGATCCCTTCCCTGCGTTTTCAACAAAGATAGCGCCATATTCCTGAAGAG
>Ga0209518_1002333_pt1 | contig 18001 bp, 51 predicted proteins | sample RifGroB1_FD_183993 | JGI IMG/M metagenome (GOLD analysis project Ga0209518, IMG submission 183993) | Groundwater microbial communities from Rifle, Colorado, USA - Groundwater B1 (SPAdes) (version 2) | ecosystem: Environmental > Aquatic > Deep subsurface > Groundwater | place: Rifle, Colorado...
TAGACATAAAGAATTTGAAATGGCTAAAGCTCATCTGCCAGAGTCTTTTTTACAAAAAAGAATAATTTGTACTAATTACAAAACTTTGAGAGGTATTATTTTTCAACGTCATACACATAAACTGAAGCAATGGCATTACTTTATAAAAGAAATTTATAAACAAGCAATAGATAAGCAATTTTTGCCAACAGAAATTTTGGATAAATTATAAAATGCACTATCTTAAATTTGATAAGAATTTTAAAACTGACAGACAATGGAGAATAGTATCTATAGATTATAGACAATTGAATGAAATAAACATTGACCCAAAAAGATTGAATTATGATTCAGTCAAATTTTCTAATATACCAGAAGATGCACATATAATTGCTTGTTGGTTAGATTATTTAAGATCAACTTGTAATTTTTTAATAGAACATGGAAGTTTTCTAAGAACACCTGAAGGTTCTGAAATAGAGATATATAAATCTAAGATTCTATATTATACAAGTTTAATAAAACTATCTTGGAGTTTAAAATGAGTAGCTTAATGTTAACTGTTGACTTCCCTGCTGGAATAACTATAAAGGATGCTTGTATAGATGCTATTGAATTAGCAACTAAGCTTAATATAAAGATTAAATTTGAATTTAACGACAAACTTGTTTACGCTTTGCCCCATACCAATGTGGATTCTTTAATATCAGCTTTCAAAGAAGCTATAAAAGAAAATTCTAATTTTGTCTGTAGTCTGGAAAAGGGTGGGTTATAAAATTACTTAGAAATTTACCTACAAGATTAATAATATGAGTTATTATCTGCATACATGTAAATGCGGTTGTGGTGGACAAATAGAAGTAAAAAAACACCATAGTTGGTATGGTGTTCCCAAATATATGAAAGGGCATAATAAAAGCAATTTCAAACATGGATTTACAAAAATAAAATTATATTCAGTTTGGACAGATATGAAAACAAGGTGTTTAAATACAAAACGTAAATCATACAAAGATTGGGGTGGAAGAGGTATAACAATCTGTCCAGAATGGACAGATAAGTTAAATGGTTTTATTAAATTTAGAGATTGGTCACTAAATAATGGGTATACTGAAGGATTACAAATACATAGAGAAAATGATGGTAATTACGAACCATATAATTGTGAATGGGTAACAAATACAGAAAATGCAAGACATAGGAGAGGACAAAAAATAAAGAATATAGAAATGGCTAATGAAATTAGAGAGTTAGAAAAAATAGGAAATCATACACGGAAAGAATTGGCTGAAAAATATGGTGTCAGTCAAATGCAGATTTCAAATATTATAAATAATAAAAAATGGGTGTGAAATGAGAGATAATAAATTAGTTAATATTACATATGAAACCGATTCTGATTATGATGTTTATATAGGAAGAGATTCAAAATGGGGAAATCCTTTTTATATAAAAAAAGATAGAAGTGGCTGTGAAATAGAAGGTAGTAGGGAAGATGTAATAAAATCATATGAACAATGGATAAGGAAACAAAAATATTTAATAGATTCTTTGCACGAATTAAGAGATAAAAAATTGGGTTGCTTTTGTTACCCTTTGCCTTGTCACGGAGATGTATTAATCAAGTTAATAGAGGAAAAATATGATGAAATATAAAGACCTTTCTGATACAGAAAAAAATGATATTGTATCTATAATAGATACTACACAAGACCCAAAAGAAAGAAAAATAGAAGGCTATGGTTTATGCGGGACTTGCAAGTATTTTCATTTAACAAAAACAGAATTTAAAGTAATTAGGTCTAAATGCACGTTACAGAATTTTGATGTTTCAATAGAGGAACCTACAAAATTTTGTAATAATTATGAGAAAGCAGGAGAATTATCCTTATATGAAATGTCACAAATAGCACTATTTATTAATTTAGAAGGTGAAAAAGAAAGAGCAGGATTCTAATTTAGATGAAATTGATTACAAGTAATAAAAGATGGAAAAATAAATAGGAGGTATTGTAATGCAGGTCAAAACAATTGAAAAAAAGTTAAGAAACAAGATGAATGAATGGCTTTTAACTATAACCGATGAGGAACTTCGTCAAAAAGTAGGGAATAATCTGTTAGTTAGTGGGGGTTCCATTACTTCTATGTTATTAAAAGAGGATGTGAATGATTATGATGTCTATATTAAGGATATGGACGTATTAATAGAATTGGCTGCATATTATACCAAACCCCATTCACCAATGATAGATATTTTAGACGGCAGAAAAAAAGATTATTATTTACCAATTTGTGAAAATAGGATGGGCCTTTACAAAATTAGTATAGAAAATTTAAAATCAGACCAAGTTAAATTATTTTTTGAAAATAAATCAGGTGGACTTGCTACTGAGCATAATAAAGAAGATGTGAATTATGTCTCTCTGTTTTTCAGCCCAAATGCAATTTCTTTATCCAGTAATATACAAATTGTTACACGTTTTCATGGCAATAATGAAGAGATACATAAAACATTTGATTTTATACACGCCACAAATTATTTCACATTTAAAGAAGGTCTTGTAACAAATAAAGAAGCATTGGAATCTATTATTTGTAAACAGTTAAAATACCAGGGTAGTTTGTATCCATTAACCTCAATTATACGCATGAAGAAATTCATTAAAAGAGGATGGAATATAAACGCTGGTGAAATATTAAAAATCATGTTCCAAATATCTGAGCTTGATTTGAAAAATCCTAATATTTTAGAAGAGCAACTTATTGGAGTTGACGTTGCATATTTTGCACAACTTATTGAAATATTAAGAAATGTGAGTCCTGAAAAAATAACAAGTTCATATATTAATGAGATTATTGATAGAGTATTTAATACTGCGGATGAAGATATTGAGGAGAATACTAAACTAATTGGAGAGTAGATGATTGATCTTGAGCCATTGAGCAAAATAAATTTGGATAGTATAAGAATTTTACAAAATCCCCATATACCTAATTATGTAGATAAGCAGATTTTTGTCCCAAGAAGTAGAAAGAAAAGGATTATTAATAAATGTAAAAAGAAATACACAATGCCTGTTATAAATGACTCCACGTTTTGGTTAGATAATACAAGTGTGTTTTGTTCCGAATTAATATATGGGAAAATACTAAATTTGAAATGGAGGGAACATGAAAAGATTTAGTTTGCTATTTAGTGATGGTAAGGACTTTGTATTTATTCCTAATAAAGAAGTATGTAAAGAATTATTTGGAAATAAGAAAGATGCTGTTGTTTATATTAAAAAATATAAGAATACCTATAATTTGGAAAGCTTATCTGTTGGTCTATATGATTTGGAACAAAGTGGATTTAAGCAAGTTAAAGAAAAAAATATACCAAAAATGGTTCTTACCTTATTAGATGAATTTATATGAAAAAATTAACCGAAGTAGATCTTGCCAAACCTGTAATTGCCTATCTTGAGGAAAGAGGATGGGATGTATATCAAGAAGTATTGATATATGGTAAAATAGCTGATATTGTAGCTACTTTTGGTAAACTAACCTACATTATTGAGTGTAAAACTTCCTTATCTTTAAAATTATTGGAACAGGCTTATAATTGGAGAGGAAAAGCAAATTTTGTATCCATAGCTATCCCTGCATCCTCTTCTTACGGTGACTTTACAAGAGATTTACTAATTAGAAATAAAATAGGTACTTTTTCGGTTAGATATTCAGAAGTATATGAAAATATTCATCCTCAATTGAATAGAAAAACAATAAATATACAAAAATTTATACGACCAGAACATAAAATATGGGCTGAAGCTGGTTCACAACATGGGTATTACACGCCTTTCCAGAGAACGAAACAAAATATAGAATATGAGATTAAAAAACATCCAAATGGTATATTATTTAAAGATTTTATTAAATTAACTGAGCATCATTATAGTACAGAAGCAACTGCAAGGTCTTGTCTTAGACAATGGATAGATTCTGGTATAATAAAAGGTGCTAAGATTACTTATCAAGGTAATAAATTATTTATCTATCCAATACTTATTGACAAACCTAAATAATATGGTATATTAAAGATATGAAAACAAAAAATAAAGAAATATATAATGTACAACAAAATCTTATCTTACTTGAGAAGCAATTAAAAGAAAAATTGACTTATGTATGGATGAATATAAATAAGTGCAGAGAAGATATGTGTGATGTGGAAATATATCTGGAAAAATTTGGAGAAATAAAGGAACAGATTGATGCTTTCTCAGGAAGGGATAAGAAATGAACTTTTATGAATTAAATATGCAAGCAAAAGATGGGGATAAGGCATATAGAGAATTTTGGAGTGGTAGTGTGTCTATCATGCTAAAAACGTCTTTTTGGTATTTTTCACAACAGATAAAAGATCAATATTATACACCTTGCCAAAATGATCTTATGACAGACGATTGGATATTAGAGAAAAAGAAGGAAAGGCAAGTATTAGTTATAGAGGATGTCAAATTTTATGAAAATGATTTTTTAGCAATCCCAACATCTGGAAAGATTGTTGATTGGCTTACTCTTGTAAATAACCCAAAAATGAAAATGACACTTGAATGGGAGGAATAGTAATGTTAACAAAATTAGCGGTTAGATATTTAACTTACAGATTAAGAAAGGATGAAGGATTCTGGATAGGCTATAAAGCAAATATAGCAATGTCCTTTTTTGATAATTTCTATAAGTTTTTTCCAAAAACAAAACATTCAAGATTATCTATATCCAAATTTTGTAACACAAGTGCTGAAGAGTTTCTAAATCTATGGACAAGGAAGGATGTAAAGTAAATGGCAATAAATCCATATCAAAGACTTTTAGATAAAATTGTGTCCTTTTGTGACAGTTTAAAAGACAGACACCCCAGAATAATGTTTACATATCCAAAAGAGGAGTTAAACACTAATTGGAGTATGCCTCAATTATATGAAAGAGTTGCAGCAGCGGATCAATTAGGTTATGATGTAAAATTGAAAGCTACCACTGAAGGACTTGAGGTTTGGTATGAAAAAAGAGTAGAAATTCCTATTGAATGGAAATATTTATAATGGACATAATAGGAATGTTATTGGCTGCCTATCTCTCATATTCTCATAATAAAGACATTATTTGGGCTATACTACATGGTATGTTTGGTTGGGGATATGTAATTTATTATATGATTGTAATATGGTGAATAAAATGTTAATTGATACTAAACATACAATAAATCCGGTATGCCCTTATTGTGGATATGTGGAGCGTAATGCATGGGATATTAATTTTGGCCCTTACTCAGAAGGAGATACTGAAGTAGATTGTGGTAAGTGTGAAAAAACATATAAGGCATTTAGAGAATGTGAGATTACATATACTACGGAGAAAATATGAGTGAAAGAATAGTAACTTTTTGTGATTTCTGCAATGAGCATCAATCCACTAATAATAATGGTAGAGGTATAGTAGAAGTCTCTGAAAAGGAAGCTATAGAATTATTTGACTGGTATAGGACAAAAGATGATAAAATAATGTGTATTCTATGTATGGATGAAAAAGATATAGAATATGAATAAAAATAGGTCTATTGGTAAGAGGTAAGAATGGTTAAGACAATGCTACCTTGCTAACTATCACCTATAGGAGATATTGTAATGAAAGATTGGCCTGAAAACAATCAACCAGCTAATTTTGAAGATATAATAGCACCACTTAAAAAAACATTGAGATTTGCTTATAAAATGAGGAGGCAGAACCAAAACAAGGACATACCTTATGATGGGTTTGATATAGGAGCAAGACAAAGAGTAACCTGTTTTCATGCCGATGAGATTTTATCGGTGGAACTTCTTAAATTCTCAAAAGAAGATCAGGGGCGAGACGCTCTTGATGAAATTTTAGGAATAGCGGTTCGGTTAGGTATTGAACAAGGTAGGAGGTTGTGATGATACGAATTAATTTAATAGATGATATATGGGAAAAACAGGTAAAGAGACAAATTATTAGACATCACAAGGAAGCTAAGGAGTATGCAAGAAAAGAAATGGAAAAACAAATATCTAAAGATGTGGATTTACTACTAAGGTTTATTTTAGGAGTAGCAGTAGGTTTTTTTATAGGATACATAATTGGAGGTAGCATATGGTTTTATATATTATATTAATATTTTGTTACATAGTAGGAATACTTTTTTTTATCACTGATAGATTGGAGACAATGAAAATTACATATCCTGATTATGCTATTAGGAGAGAGGTTAGAGAAATGACTACTAAGGATGCTTGGTTAGGATCAATCTGGCCTATACTATTTGTATGGCTTATTATTAAATGCTTAATTTTTTTGCTAAGTGAAATAGCTTATTTTTTATGTGTTCTTGCAGGATATAAAAATGTTAAGATACACAATAGAATAAAGAAATGGAGGAATAAATAAAATGCATTGGATAGAAGCTTGTAAAAAATCTCCTATAGGAATAGCTGAAAGAATAGATTTAGGCATAGTAGAGTCTATTTATTATAGGTATCAAGAAGGACATATAGTAGGTAAGAAGAATGGTGTATATTACTATAATAACATTCCTGTACTGAAAGTAGAAGGCTTTATGGATTGGCAACCTTGTTATAAATATTAAATTTTTCCTAATTTTTTCAATAACTTAGATATACCCCCTACCATAATATAATTTATATCCCTATGTAGATTCAAAAAATACTATCGGTATATTTGGGGTCATTCCGGTAGTTATCTCGCCTCCAATTAAAAATAATCACTAAACTATTGATTTTATTAAGATTTTTATCATGCAAGGTGTTAGTAATTTTTTGGTATAAGACTTGCATATTGGCATGATACTTGCATAAAAACATAAACTATTGATTATATTGATTATTTCAATGGTTTACTTTTCTATTATACTGTAAACCGATATTTGTATTGTTTCACTTTGAAACGTTTTAAGGTTAGTTATTTAACCGTTATAATTGACAGCATACCATAATAAAGTTAATATACTACCCCATAATAAAGATAATAACCTATATAATAGGCAATAAAAACAATAATATCTGATTATATAAATAACTACACAATGGTATATCAGATAAAAGATCTATGTATATCATCTTAATCTACTGATACTCACAACAATAAATTCTAAAATGATTATTCTATAGTAAGGTTCCTGCGGGCCTTGTTGCGTATACTGATACTCATATATATCATTGGAATAAACCTCGTTTAAATCGGTTATTACTATATAAGATATACCTTAGTAACCCCTATTGTAAGGAACCTGCTATATGGCCGGGCAGGTGTATTTAAATTAATATATAATAATTATTTGACAAATACAAAAGAAAGTATTAGTATAATTATAGTAGCATTAATTGGAGGTGCAAACATGGTAACAAAAATAAAGGGGGGTAAAATGACAACAATAGAGTTTTTTAAAAAATGGGGTCAGGAGAAAGCTACTTGTAATGATACTGAACTATTGCAAGTAGTTCACATATTAACAATTTTTGAGGATAAAGAGGGGGGATTAACAAATGGTAACATGCAATAAATGCAAGGGAGTTATGGAATATATAAAAGAGATTAGTTCATCGGTTTTCATTTGGATAGAATATTTTCGATGCATAAATTGTGGGGCAATAATATATAAAGGGGAAACAAATGATAATAAATAACTTCTGGGAGGGGTTACAAATTGTTGTAATTGGTAGTTCCGTCTTGTGGCCGTTTGCAATGATATACATTTTGGATAGATTTAAAAACAAGGGGGGCACAAAATGACTAAAAAAGATTATATAAAGATTGCAAATGTAATTAGGGGGGCCGTTATAAGGGAAAATTTGAGTCCTGCAATTGAAAGTTTAATATCAGATTTTTGTAAAATGTTAAAAAATGATAATATTAAGTTCAACGAGGAAAAATTTTTAAATCATATTGTTGGCAAGGGGGGAAAGTAACATGATTATAGAAGAAAACCTGAAAACAAGATTATTAAGATTGGAAAATAAATAATTAATGTATAGGAAAAATACACCGATAAAGTATATAGTAGGATAAAGGGGGGCTTAAAATGGAAAGGACTTTTAAAATTGAAATTTTACTACCTGCTAATAGAATTGATTGTTTCCATATTAAAAATATGATTTTTACAGTAACATTATTAGAATTACAGGAATTACAGATAAAAAGAATTGCTTTCCGGTATGCTATAGGGGGTTAAACATGAAAACAATAAATATTAAAAATGATGGGAATGAGGCATTGCACTTATATGACATGAATGAAATAGCAACAAAAATCACAATTAACGGCAAAGTTATGACAGTAAAGGGGGTAAGTAAGATGAAAAATATAACATTAACTTTAAATCCTGAAATGTTAAAAGTGATAATACAAGATGTTAGCAATAAAGTAACTGCTACAATAGCAATATTAAATCAGTTACAAAACAAGTTATCAGGAGGGTTATAATGAAAATAATCACGAAAACAATAGAAGTTTATGGGTTTTCTGAACTGGGGAATGATGCAAAAAAACAGGCAATAAATGATTGCATTCATTGTATGTTAGAAGACATTGAGTATGATAATATGACAGAAAATATGAGGAAAGCAATTGGTAAAGCGGAAAATATGAAAACTCCCTGGTTCGCTGGGAGTTATGTCTATGAGTATTGTTTGAATGAAATAATGGAAAATGTTAATGGGTATAGTTACTTAATAGACGGCAGCATTTATATTGATAACTAAGGGAGGGGTAAAATGACAATATACGAGTTAAAATGGGATAGTTTACCAATAAATGATAAAATGCAATTTTTTATTCAAACATACCCATTTTATTACTTATTACAAAAACAAGTCTTTATTGATGCTTGTAATTTACCATTTTCAAAACTACCTGAAATAACACAAAATAGAATAATCATAGAATTTTCATAAGGGGGGTAAAATGACAATATACGAGTTAAAATGGGCAGTAGTTTTTTAGCAGGAAAACAATGTCATTTTTTGGTGACACAATGAAAAATTTTGGTGTTACTGATAACGGGGATTGTTGGCGGGTGTATCGTAAAAAACCTGTTAAACATGGCTTGCAAAGTTCTTTTAACTTTGACAAAATAACTTTTAAACAAGTCTATAAATAGGGGGGGTTATATGGAAAATCATGTATTAAATAATATGCAAAAAATAGTGAAAAAAAAGCATTCTGAAATATCTGATAAATATTATATAGAAAATAATAATAATAAATTTTTTATAGGATATTTGACCGCCCTTGAGAGTGAGCTACCTACTTATAGTGAGCTACCTACTTCAGTTACAAAAGTGAGATACCAATTTGAATAAAAGTATTTGACAATTAATAAAATTACTATATACTAATAATTAAAGATAAATAATAGGAGATACCAAAATGGAAATACTTACATGCAATACAACTAAAGAACACTACGAAAAGTTTAGAGTTATGGCAGAAGAGGCAGGTATAACATTGAAAAGATTATCAAAACCTTTGGGTTATTCAGTAGAGGAGTTGAGAAAGCTATATATAGAGGATAATAACCTGAATAATATACCATTGATTGAATTGGATAGTTTTTATCTATGTTTACCATCATACACAAGGAAGATAATAACTAATATGGCAGATAATTGTTGCGTCTATAAGCACCTACTGATCCATGAAGTTTTAGGAGTTGTGCCTGTTTTTACAGACACCCCCCCTAAATTTTAGAGATTAAAATATTTGACAAATAGAAAAATTAAGGTATACTAATAATTAAGAACAATAACAGGGGGTGTTAAAATGGGATTTACAACTACTACAAATGGAAAAGGCAGACAAGTTTTTTGTTGTGATAAATGTGATCAACATCCTGCAAGAGTTCACAAGTGCCCCCATAATTATTGTCAAAGATATTATTTTTGTTCAAAGTGTTGGAATGAGATAAAAGGTGTAAAGTGGGGCGAAATACATGCAAAATGTGAAAAATCAAGCAATGAGTATGAGGCAAGGAAAATACAAGAAAAGGAATTGTTAGATAGTGGGAAGTTTATTAGATGTTCAGCTATTGGATTAGATAGTGGTGGAGATATTAATGGGGATGTTCAGGTCTGGTTCAGAAACAAGGAAGGGATGGAAATAAGTTTCATAATGACAACAACAGCTTATAGGTCTATACCGTTAATAACTCCCGCAACAGTAGAGGATTATCAGAGGATAGAAAATGCTAACATGGTGAAAGTTTACAGTAGTGTAGATATATGTTGCAAGATGTAAAAAACAATATAGGAGATACCAAAATGGAAAACATTATTGAACAGGAAAATTATAAAGGTTGTGAAATAAAGATTGTATATGATACAGACCCCCTTAATCCAGTAGAAGAATATGACAGTTTTGGAAAGATGATATGTTTTCATAAACGGTATATTTTAGGTCATAAACATAATCATAGCATTGAAAGTTTTCAAGCATTTTTGAAAGCAAATGAGAAAAGTATTGTAGTATTGCCTCTTTACTTATATGACCATTCAGGAATAACAATGAAAACTACCCCCTTTAGTTGTGGATGGGATAGTGGTTGTGTAGGTTATATTTATGTCACATATGAAGATATAAGAAAAGAATATGGAATTGAAAGAATAACCACTAAAATTAGAGAAAAGGTGGAAAATAGGCTTATAGCTGAAGTTGATACTTATGACAAGTATTTAACAGGAGAAGTTTATGGGTTTATTATTGAGAAAAATGGGGGAATAGAAGATAGTTGCTATGGTTTTTATGATACATCAGAAAACATTATAAAGGAATGTAAAACAATCATAGATACTTATGATGAACAATTAGTATTAGGAATATAGGAGAAAATCTAATGAAAACACTTACTATTGAAAAACAAGACCAATTAGGAAAAGAAATTGCCTCAATTTTTCATTTGAAGAAAAATAAAAATGGAAGATATAATACAATGTGGGGAGAAAAAACTACAATTGGCCTACTAAATGTAGTTTATAGAATTGTGGAAGGTATAGAAAAGAGGGGAGAAATATAAAATGTACCCCACGATAAAAGATAAAGCATGGTTTAGCATTAAAGGTAATGAGTATCTTAAACGAGCAATAGAAATATCTTTAACCGGACAACATACCATAACTGTTATTGGTAATGTTGACAATGGAGAAGAATATATTGAAACAATATACAAATCAAGAGATATTCAGGATGGGATATTCAATGAGAATTTATTAACATTTGTTGAACCTTGCCTATGCGGAAATAATGTTTATAATTTTGAATTAGTGGAAGAGTTTGTTACTACAATGAGGAGGGTAAATAGATGAGAAAATATTCTTTAGAAGATAAGTTGCTGTCCCCTTATGATGTGAATTGTGAGGGTAAATATATTTGTGATTTATGTGGCAGTGTTATGAATGAGGAATATTGTGTATATTGTGAAGTAATGGAAAAGGAGATTGACAAATGTTAGGAATAAAACAAGAGGAAGTTATGAATAAGGTCATGTTAATGATAGAAGAAAAGAAGGATGTTGAAATATCATTATCAGAATATATGAGTTTAAATGAACAAAACAGACAGTTAATATGTAACTACTTAAAGGGGAAAGAAAATGGAAATTAAAGAAAAAGATACCAAAATCAACATTAAAATGGAAGAGTTACGCAAAGAATTGTACAAAAAATATCCTGCTCATCATTATGCTCATACTCAAATTTTCTCAACTTTTTGGGGTTTGTATAATTTACTAATAAAAGAGGGGGCATTAACAAATGAATAAAAAACTAAGTGATACAGTAATTACAGAATTATCTTTCCTAACCTCATGGGAATTGAGAAAGATTTTAGAAAATTTTGGGGATAGTTATGACAATGATTATTATGAGGTATTGAAGCATGTAGCAAAGACCTACACCGACGAACAGATAACCCCCTTGCTACCTACACCCCTTAAACATATAGCAAGTGATACACGGACAAGGGAAGAGAAATTGGCAGAATTAAAAAGCTATTATATAAAGGACAATGTGGACGAAACACGGATCACAACAAATGACATACCTATTTTAAAACGTGGTAGGTCAAAGAGTAAAGATGGGACATTAAAGGACAAGATATTTGAGGCCTTGAATGACAGTTTTGATACTGAAAATAGAGAATTATGCTATGATGAAATATTAAAGTCTGGCATAATTAATATTGCTGAAAACACCTATAAGACCATCCTTAGCCAGTGGAGAAAGGAAAGAGGGGTTAAGGTAAGAAGGGGGCGACCTTCTAAGGGGGTGAATAATGAGTAATATGGATAATTTACAAGAGGTCATGGAGGATATTAGCAGGTTAAGAGATAAGTTGGCAAATATCCCCGATTATATTATGGGTAAAGAACAGTATAGAAAAATTGATAATAAAATGCAAAGTAGCTATGATAGTATTAAGGTTTTATATGATTGCTTAGTAGTATCAAAAGAACAGTATTTGTTAGATAACCCCACAAAGTCTTTCAGATTTAATAATAAATAAAATTAGCATACTTTAATTATTGACATACTCAAAAATAGTGGTATACTAATAATTAAAGGAGGGTATGAAAATGAAAAATGCAATAATATGGGATGAGGAAACAGTTAAAAAAGAATTGATTAGACATTTTGGTAATGAGTATATTGAGGAGATTGAAAATAGCTTTGAATACAACAATATTTTAGGAAATGGAGGGAATTTTAAGAAAGATGGGGAAGAGTATATTTTTATTGAAAGTGAAGAGATTGCTGAAGGTAAAGCAATTGATCAGGTCAAAGAAGATTTGGGGGATAGTCCTGAAATGTTTACACAAACATGGTTACAGGATTTTTTATATATATCTGATACAGACAAACGTATTATGTGTAATGATGAAGAGGATTATATAAGAGAACAGGTTAGGGATGAGAAATTAGATGAGGAAGAAAGCCCCGAAAAAGAGGAGGAGATAGAAAAAGTTGTTGAAACAAGATTAGATGAATACAGAACTTCCTTAGAAAATCCCATTGAGTATTTTGTTAATGAACAGGGGATATATTCAGTAGAGGATTTAATGAAGCAAAATTGGATCAATATCAAGATAGATGAGGCTGCTGAAGATGCTGTTAGAACCGATGGATGGGCACATTTTTTGTCAAGATATGATGGGGAACATAAAACAACGGAGAACGGGATAGTTTATTTTAGAGATTAATAAAAAGGGGGGGTTATAAAATGGAAAGATACTTAGAAAATGGGGATGTGGTATATACAACAGGAGTTTATTTGATATACCGTGATGGTAAATTTGAAGTTCAGGAGATAGACGGGGACACCTTTTTTGACGGGGATCTTGTCAATGACCTTGATAGCAGACCTTATACAGATGAGGAAGATAGGGGAAGAATAATATGTATTATGTAATTATAATAGGATTATTCATTATACTTTATGGAATATTTATTTACAGTTTATGTAAAATTTCAAAGGATTGTGATATAAGGACAAGTAAACTATTTTATAAAATGGGGGTAAGAAATGAAGACAAAAATAATTTATAGAAAATACAAAGATGGTGGGGAAGTGATTGCAGTTTTTCCTGAACTAAAGTACCCCGGTTTTGTAAGCCGGAAAGGTCTTGTACTAAGTTATGAGCATATTGGACAGCATGGGGAAGCTGATTATGACCATATTATGAAAATAACTACAATTGCTTTCCCCAAAGAATATGAAGGATTGAAGATTGAGTTAGAACGTGTAGGATATGATTTAGAAGTTACTACTCATAAAGAGTATCAAAAATTATTGACAGTTTAACAAAATTAATGTATACTAATAATCATAGGAGATTAGAGATGATACTTAAAAATTTAATTAAAACAATAGAAAATGAATATGTGGTTGTACATACTGCAATACATTTTTACAAGTTGAATGGTGTATCTGATATTGATCAACAATTAGTTTACTTGCATGGTAAACAGGATATTTTAACAAATCTTTTAAATTCTTTGGGGTATAATTCAACTGATTTTGCTAATTTATTATCAACACAAGGAAAGTTTTAAAATATGAAAAAATACAAAAAAGGTGGTATAGTGTATGTCAAAAATCCTATTGAGGGGTATTATTCCAATTATGGGATAACTCCATTTTTTTGTTTAACCCCTGATACACCTGCAACAATTATTAATCCTGAAGTTCCTTGTGTATGGGTTAGAAAAAATGGGCCTAAGACATTCATGTGCGTTGAATTCTTTTCACCTGTTACAAATGATCTTGAAAGGGCAGCTATATTTGACAGAAATGAAATTAAAGAATAAGATAACTAATTATGAAGACAATCCATATTAAAGATAATATATTAATTATTAAAATACCATATGATATTTCATTAGTAGGTCTTATAAAGACTTCCTTTTCCGGCAGGTCATGGGATAGTAATTTAAAGGTCTGGAAGTGTCCTGTAAGTGAGAAGAATCTATTAGCTACCTACTCCATGATAGAAAATCACGGTTTTACTGTATTTCCTGAAATGATGATTGAACTTGAGAAGTATAGAGGACAATTTGAGATACAGAAAGTGGAGAATGAGAAGAAGATAGCAGCCTCGAAAGCTATAGATGCAAATATTGAGATACCTAACTTGAAAGGTGAATTAAAACCATTTCAAAAAGCGGGTGTACAATTTATAGAAAATACCAATGGAAATACCTTACTTGCCGATGTTATGGGATTGGGCAAAACGGTTCAATCCATAGCATGGTCTTTATTGCATACTGAAAGAAGGCCCATTTTAGTAATTTGCCCCGCAACATTAAAACTGAATTGGAAGAGAGAATTTGAGAAATGGTCAAGTATTAAAAGTTATGTAATAAACCCTGAAGACCTACAATACCAGCTACCTACTACCTATGAAGCATATATTACAAATTATGATATTTTAACAGTTAAGAGGAAGAATAAAGAAACCAATGACCAATTGAATAAGAGGCAACAGGAAAGATTAAAGTTTTTCAAGAATTTGGGTACAAAAATCATAATTTTAGATGAATGTCATATGATAAAGAACCCCAAAGCACAAAGAACAAAATCTATACTTGAATTAGTAAAAAATATCCCACATAAATTAGCTTTATCAGGGACGCCGAGTTTAAATAGCAGACCAGTAGAATTATATAATGTTCTCAAAATGTTGTTACCTATGAAATATGGTAATTACTTTGAATATGTTATAAAATATTGTGGAGCTATAAGAGGAAGATATGGATTAGATGTATCAGGAGCTACCAATATACAAGAATTAAGCAATGAGTTAAGGGCAACGGTAATGTGCAGGAGAGAAAAGAAGGATGTTTTAGCAGAATTACCAGATAAAACAAGAGTTGTTGTCCCTCAAATATGTGATTTAAAAGAATATAAGAAAATTGAAGATAATTTGGTAAAGTATTTGATAGAATCAAAAAATAAATCAAAACTGCAAGCGGAAAGAATTAGTCAAGTAGAACAATTGGCTAAGATCGAGTATTGTAAGCAAGAGGCAGTAAAAGCAAAGTTACCCCTATTCACGGAATGGTGTAAAGACTTTATTGAAGAGAACGGAAAATTAGTAATTTTTGCACATCATGGTGAATTCATTAAACAATTGATGATTGAATTAAAAGAATATAATCCATGTTGCATAATGGGGGATGTTAAAATTGAGGATAGGCAGAAAGCCGTTGATGCTTTTCAAAATGATGTTAATTGTAAAGTTATTATTTGCAGTTTAAAAACAGGTGGAGTTGGAATAACATTAACTGCAAGTAGTTATGTAGCATTTTTAGAATTGGGATGGACACCTGGGGAACATGAGCAAGCTGAAGATAGACTACACCGTATAGGGCAGAAAGACAATGTTACTTGTTATTATTTTTTAGCTGAAGGAACTATCGAGGAAATGATTTATAATTTGATACAGGAGAAAAGGAAGGTCTTTACTCAATTAATGCAAGATAAAAATACAATTTGCGAAGAAAGAACAAACATATTAAATGACCTTATAAATAAATTGGCAGCTTAAAAAATAATGGTATACTGATAATTGATATGGCCTTTAATAAATTAGTAAATAATATATTCAGAGATAGGAAAAGAACAGTAAAGAAGATTAAAAACTGTGAAAGTCAACTACCTATTTTTGAAGCAAAAGTTAAGAAATTATTATGGACAATAAAATATACTCAATCTCCACAAACGATGATAAAGAGCTTTGATACTATTAAGCAAGAGTTTATTAAAATTATGAATTATAGTCCCCTATATGATATAGAACTGAATGGGCAGGTAATAAATAATGTAGACAGCATAGATGCTATCAGAGATCAATATATAAAAGATTTTATAAATAGTAAAATAGATGAGGAGTTGAAAAAGGGAGAAATAGTTACCTCCCCCTTTTTAAAAGAAAGCCTTATTAAAAAGGCTTTAAATAGAGCATTAACAGCATTTACATACTTTCCAGAAGATGCTGAGATAGTGTGTAAGATTGCAGAATTGGAAGATATGCTATTGGATTGTTATAACAAGGAGAACACTTGATGGGAAAGGGGGTTAAGTAATGGTGAAGAAAGGTAAAATATTTTTAAAGAAGTTTAATGATTTTAAAGGAGAATACACGGAAATTGAGTTGAATGCTGATATTATAAGATTTTATACTCATGAACATGACTATATAGATATTAAATTTAAAGGTTTTGATTTAACTCTTAAAGGAATAGGGCAATTTAAAGTAATCCCCAATTCCTCAAATTCAATTATTATAGAACAGGAAGAACCATGAGTATTAAAAAATTTAAAATGGGAGTGGATTTAGGAAAAGGTGACTATTCAGTTAGAATTCTATTTGAAAAGGTGGAAAAGGGGGAATATGTAATGGGAACGTATGAAACAGGGTTCAAGGTGGTCAAAAAGCAAAGTTTAGTATCTGCTATAATACAAGGAAAAGATTGTACTTTACAATATAAAGTGAATAAATGGATAAAATCAAGAAAAGGATGTGGGCCTTTATGTGTGTTTAATACTATTGAGAATGCAAAGGATTTTAAATGGGATAATCATACTATTTATGAATGTTTATATGAAAAATCGAATGAACATAAAGTATACTGTGGTAATGAAGAAAGAAGTATATTTAGCCTTCCACAAGGTACAGTATTAGCAACAAAGGTAAAACTTATAAGGAGAATTAGGTAATGAGTAGAGAATTGGAAGAGGCTGTTGAATTACATACAAGATTGGATAAAATACAGGGATTAAAATCGCCAAATTTTAAGTGGCCTCCTGAATTAATTATTTATTATAATAACAAAAAGGAAAACGAAAATGAAAATACATGTGGGTATGAGAAAGGGGATTGAAACTGTATCAATAATTATAATGATACTTGATACAGAGGACATTACATTAGTAAATAAATTGTTTAGATCTCCATTAGACTACCCCTCAAATAAAGATTATGTCTATACAGAGGGTATTAACAATTATGATTATATAGAAAATATATTTACTTCAGAAGAACAAGCAAAAGGTTGGGCAGAACAAGAGATTAAATCCTTAAAAAATAAATTATGCATATAACAATACAGGAAATTAAGGTATACTAATAATTAAAGGAGAATACAATGGAAAATGGATATTATAACATCACTTTTGCACATGAAGCGGAAAGCATTATAGAAAGGGCTATTAAACCAACTAATTTTTGGCATTCTTTACAGATACCAATAAAGACTTTAGATGATGCTTTACAACTAATTAATGACTTAGATAATTATGCAGTAAAGTTTACACGGTTTTGGGAAATAAAAAGATATAATAGTAAAACTTTTAGAGAGGAAGTTGTGGAGAGAAGTGAGGCATGGAAACAATATTTAGAAAAGGAAGAATTGACAAGGATTGCTTTTGAACAGGACAGATATAATAAAGT
>Ga0209518_1002334_pt1 | contig 18000 bp, 22 predicted proteins | sample RifGroB1_FD_183993 | JGI IMG/M metagenome (GOLD analysis project Ga0209518, IMG submission 183993) | Groundwater microbial communities from Rifle, Colorado, USA - Groundwater B1 (SPAdes) (version 2) | ecosystem: Environmental > Aquatic > Deep subsurface > Groundwater | place: Rifle, Colorado...
TGCGATATGGGAACATCCACTTTGCGAAACTTGTGGAAAGGCGATAAGAGGAGCGTTTACGGTTAACGGACAAGGGAATTTGTGCTATAATTGTGAAAGAGATGAAATGCAATGCAAAATAGCTAATCATATTCCAACGGAGGATGGCGAAAAATGCGAGTGTGGATATTTTAAAAGATGCTAAAAAGTATATTTGCAAAAATTGCAAAATAAATAAACGAGAAAAAAAGCAAATGAAAAACATATGAAAATAATCAACGAAAATCCACCTGAAAAATTGCTCAACGCCATCATCAATAACGGCATGCGTCCACACGCGAATGTGATATTTACATACGGCGACACGATTTACAATCCAGGTGGCCAAGACATACCCGATCACCTCATTGAGCACGAGGGAACCCACTACAAACAGCAAGGTAACGACCCTGACGCATGGTGGGGCCGATATCTGACCGACCAATACTTCCGTATCGAACAGGAATCCGAAGCCTATGCCCGCCAGTTCGCCTATATCTGCGCTACGGTGAAAGACCGCAACCAAAGACACCGAATATGCCTCGACCTCGCTGGTATACTCGCAGGCCCCCTTTACGGCAATGTAATCGGTCAAATGAACGCTTACCAAAAAATTAAAAGCCTATCAAAAGTAAAACCATGAGATACTGCGACCACGAATTTATAAAAATCAGCACTGAGAAAATCCACTCAACCGAAGAGTATGCCGTGATTGTCTGTCACTTCTGTGGTCGGGTGAAGCAGGTTTATCGCGACGGTCGTGTCTTTGTTCTTAAAGAAGAGGGCGAAGTCACAAAAACATATGGCAAAACCAGCGATACCAGCAATTGAAGCTGATAACGGCATTCTTGATTGGATGGCCGAAAATCGCATTAAAAACGAAAAAGGTGATCCTATTACATGGGATGACCACCCTTTCCTCATTGATATTTATGATGATAATTCAACAAATTTGACTGTCATGAAAGCGGCACAAGTTGGCATGTCAACACTGCAAATTCTTAAAAATCATCGTGATTCAAAGCGTCACAAAATGGATATTATCTATACATTACCTACAGACGGTGATGTGAGAGTTTTTGTAAGCGGAAAAGTAAATCGTATTATTGCCAACAATAAAAGCATGATCGATGATGTGGCCGATAAAGACAGTATCGAACAGAAACAAGTTGGCAATTCAATGATATACTTCAGAGGAACTTGGACAAAAAAGGCCGCTATTATGGTCACCGCCGACCGGCTTGTGCATGACGAAAAAGACAGCTCCAAGCTCGATGTTATTGCCGACTATCAAGCCCGAACTCAACACTCAAAATTTAAACAAACGCACACATTCAGTCATCCCTCACTGCCTGAAACAGGCGTCCACAACGACTGGTTGCAAAGCGACCAAAAGCACTGGTTCGTCAAATGCCCACACTGCGCTCATTGGCAGTTTCTTTCGTGGGATACCGAAAACCCACGAAAAATGTCGATTGACATTGATCGTGGTATATTCGTCTGCAAACGATGCCGAAACGAACTGCCTGACTGTGTTCGCATCACAGGACAATGGGTCGCGCGCTACCCCGAACGCGCATGGTCTGGTTACTGGGTGCCACTCTTGATATGCCCATGGATGAGTGCCAAAGAAATCGTCGCAAAGTTCAAACATCCCGACACCACTCCCGAGTTCTTCTACACTAAAATACTCGGCTTGCCATTCGCTGACGGTTCCTCGAAATTGCTTCGCCAAAGCTTTTTCCAAAATCTTACCAATCAATCGTGGGCACCAGCTAAAAATGAGCGCGTTATCATCGGCATTGATACAGGACTTCGACTCGATTATGTCATTGGCAACAAAAGTGGCCTCTTCTTCCATAGTGACTGCACTGATTACGGCGACCTTGATGCGCTCATGGAACGCTGGCCTCGCGCCATCGCAGTAATTGACCAAGGCGGCGACCTCATCGGCTCGCGCAAGTTCTTCGAAAAATGGACTGGTCGAGTCTTCCTCTGCTCCCTCGCTGGTGATCGCAAAACCAAAGAGCTCATCAAATGGGGAAAAGGCGCGGAACACGGCGCATGCACAGCCGATCGAAATCGAATGATTCAGCTCGTCGTCGATGAGTTCCGCAATAAACGAGTTCCTGTCCATGGGAACGAATCAGATTGGTTCGAATACTGGCTCGACTGGAACAATTTATCAAAAATGAAAGTGCTTGATCCTGATACTAACCAGACTAAAGGTTATAAATGGGTAAGAAGTGGTCGGGACCACAGAGCAATGGCCACGGTATTCTGGCGTGTTGGAATGTCTAGGTTTGCTGGAATGGGCTCAATTATTGAAGCGCCGGCATCATCAACAACCGCACAAAGTTATATGATTGAAACAGACGATAAGGTGAGTTTCAATCCGGACGAAATGTTTAATAAAGGAATACAATCATCCCTCGACCGGCTCGAGGAAGAAAAAATCGAATGGTAGTAGAAACTAAACAATCAAAAATATTAATTGCCACTGAAGACCCGCAAATTATTCTCGCCTTTAAATTACATCGTGAGAAGTTTATAATTTTACTTAAAGCGGGCGTATTTGATCTCCAAAGTGGCAAAGCAGAAATCAATATCAATAATTGCGTTATTCAAAATATCCTGCTTATTAATCAAACCTACAAACGAGATACAAAATTTGATAGAATACCAATATAGCGAGTAGTCGACTTGGCTATGAATATTAATTCAATTTTAAAAAATATGTTAAATCAAGAAGAAAACTGCGGTGTTTGCGGAATGTTGGCTGAAGAATGCGCATGTGAAGAAATTGATGAATGTGATGAATCAGTCAAAACCACTGAAAATGAATAACATTTGAGTTATCCACAGTCCACTGTTTGACTTTTTTAAAATATGCTATAATAAAAACGTTCGCATATTTTAAATAAATAAAAAGCTCCAACTCCGATGACGAGCGGGCTACATTACCGAAAGGTGTGTAGCCCTCTTTTTTATAATAAAAATAATGGCATCAGACACAGACATAAAAGGATACGCATCGCTCGGCGATGATATCAATAAACAAAAAGCCGACGGCAGTGAAGAAACGAAGCAAGGTATCGTTTCAAAAAAACTGCCCGAGCTCACGCTTGATATGTCGAATGCCGATATTATAAAACTCACTGACAAGTGGGAATCCGACTGGAAAGATTCGCCGAAAAAAACCGACTGGGAAAAGCAAATTGAAGAGAATGAAAAATACTGGCTTGGCAAACAGCACGACTTGCCCAAAGAACTCATTGATGGACGGCCTGACGCCGACAACCTTATATTCGAATCACTCGAAACATTCCTGCCTCAATCAACTCGCAGAAATCCCGAACCTTTGGTCTCTCTTGATAATTCCGAGAAAGACGAAAACGGAAACGAAAATCCAATACACTCAAAATATATCCTCAAAGTAAAGTGTCGTCTTGCCGATCTCGCCGACAAAAATAAACTGCGTCTCAAACTTAAAAAAGGAGCGCGCCACTGGGCTATCTACCAGCTCGGCGTTGCCAAGTTCGGCTGGGATCTCGACAAAGACATCCCGATTGTCCGTATTATTCGCCCGAAGCGTATGATCCTTGACCCTGACGCGACCATTGACGAGGACGGCTACAATGGCGATCGCGCGGGAGAATACCGAAAACTTCCCGCATCTAAAATCCTCGCTCTTATCGGCGAAGACGAAACACCCGAAACTACCGAGGCCAAAAAAGCAATTACTGACAAAGTCGGAATCGATACTGGCACAAGCATCAGTTTCGTTGAATGGTGGACTCCGCAATACATGTGCTGGAAGCTCGATAAAACAATCCTCTTCAAAAAGAAAAATCCGCACTGGAATTACGACCATAACGCGACAAAAACTCAAGTTGATGATTATGGAAACGAAACAACGGGTCAGGAAGAAATGGAAGGTATCAACCACTTTATGACTCCACAGATGCCATTCTCGTTCCTTTCAGTATTCAATCTCGGCGATCAGCCAATGGACAAGACATCGCTCATTGGCCAGAATCTCGCCAATCAGGACCGCATCAATAAACGAAATAAACAAATCGACAAAAATGCCGATGATATGAATGGCGGCATGGTAGTCTCTCTCGGCCGATCAGGACTGACACAACCGCAAGCCAAAGGTGTGACTGCGTCTTTACGCAAGGGCGGCACAGTTCTCATCCCTGACGGCGCCCCACGCGAAGCAATTGACCGCTATCCTGCCCCAGGTCTACCTCCTGACGTATATAACCAGCTAGCTGATACTAGAAACCGATTACGCGATATTTTCGGCATTCGCGGGTCAAGCGCCGCTGGCCTTGAAACCGAAGACTCTGTGCGCGGAAAAATACTCAATAGAGGTTCAGACAGCGATCGAATCGGAGGCGGTGTAACCGAATATCTTGAGCAATTCGCCGATGACATTTATAACTGGTTCGTGCAATTGCTCTACGTCTACGACACAGGTTTCCAATTCGTCGCTGGCGCTAAACCGCCAAAAATTGTAGTATCTGTCAAGGAGGGTTCATTGCTTCCAAAAGATTCAACTTCAATCGCAAACCAAGCGCTTGAGCTTGCCAAGCTGAATCGCATCTCGAACGTTGATTTATACAAACGACTCGAATATCCGAATCCCGAAGAACTTGCGGCCAATGTTTGGCTCGAAGCGAATGCTCCGCATCTGCTCTATAAAGACAATCCAATGGTTCAAGAAGCAATGGCAATGGCGCAAGCGGCCGCAGTTGAAAAAAACGCAAATGAAACAGCCGAATCCGACAAGTCGCACGCAAGAGGTATGGAAAAAGAACAATTTAAATCAGATTTAAAAAAAGAACAAGGAGGGCGGTCGATACTCTCCGAAGTACCAGCCAATAACGCCGCAGGGCCTTAAAAATATGCCATTCAAATCCAAGGCCCAGGCGGGCTACATGTTCACAAACCACCCGCAACTTGCAAAAGAATTCGCACGAAAAACCGCAAACATAGCTTCTCTTCCTGAACATGTGAAAAAGAAAAAAGGAGAGAGGCCAGCTAAACCAAAAACACAATGAAAATGCATAAAATACAACCAAAAACAGAAGAGATGATGACATCGATGCCATCTAGTGGTAAAATAAAAAAAGGAGAATCCACAAAAACTTATCCACATATTAGAATGGAGCACCAGTTCTTCCCTGAAACAAAAAAGTGGGAAGTCGGAAAAGAATACACAGTCTGCTTGAAACTGAAAATGACAGGCTTGTCAATTGCGAAGTATCAAAATGATTCAGAGTTTGATATAATCGAAGCAGACATGGAACACGAAATGAAAAAAGAGTAGTCGAATTGAGCGCTAATTATTAAGGAAATCGCTCACCCTAACTTTAACAAAATTATGAGTGAAGAAAATGCAATGACGCAGTTCAATACGGAGGGTAAACCAGCCTTTCCTGTTGAGAACAAGGAGAATGACAACTCCGCCGAATCGTCAACGGTAAAAGACCAAAAAGACACGAACGCCGACCAGACTGGTTCGTCTGACCAGAATAAAAATCAGACGGAGAATAAAAATGGCGGTGCGGATAACTTTGCCGATCACCCGCGCTGGAAAGAGCGCGAATCCGACTGGACAAAGCGTTTCAACGATCAGGAGGAACGCCACACCATCGAATTGACAAAGATACGAGAGGATATTGATACGCGTTTCAATGCCAATAAAAAAGGTGATGAATCGCAAATCGAAATTCCTTCATGGTTCGGAGGTGATGAGGGTCAGTGGCGTGAATTCCAATCATGGAATCAGTCACTCGTAGGAAAGGCGAAAGAAGAAGCGCTTAATGAAATTGAAGCCAAGAGCACTAAAGAGCAAAAAGCGATAGATGACGCAACGACTTATTTTCAAGATCAAGTCGGCGTAATTGAAACCGACAAGACCATAAATCCTGACGGAGTCAAAATTGATCGCAACAAGCTTCTGAAATTCGTCCTTGATAACGATCTCGTTGACAGTAAAGGCCGCTGGAATTATCGAGCTGGCTTTCAAATGATGAAAGCGGGCGCGACTAGCACAAAAGCCGATGCTACCAACGATAGGAAACAAATCGCCGGCGCAACCACATCCGAAAATCGCGCCGAAACCAAAACGCCTGCTTACGCGACCTCAACCGACTTCAATAAGCCCGGCGCGAGGCCATGGTAAGCATTAAGTCGAAATTATTAATAGATAAATTAAAAACAAAATTATGGCAGAATTATATGGACAACGAATCCAATCCACGGTTCAAACAAAATACTTGCCTTATGTGGTTGATACAATTCTCAACTCCAACGTCTTATTCCAGCGCGTAGTGCGCGGGTCAAAGAAATGGAGCGGCAGGACACTTCGTGTGCCGTTTAAATACGCAAAGAATACCACAGGCACTTCGTTCCGAGGATTCGATACATTCTCGGTCTCAGCGACCGATAATAGGCAGGTTCTTGAGTTTACACCTTCTTTTTATCAGATTACGTGCGCTCTTCCAGGCGATGAGCTTTCTGTGGCCGATACTGAAGATAAAGTTCTCGACCTTATGAAGCTAACAATCCAATCCGATACGGAAGATATGGCCGACGACCTCGGTACAATTTTCTATGCCGATGGGACAGGCAACAGCTCCAAAGACCCGTTAGGTCTTGCGGCGTTGGTTGATGACGGTAATTCCGTCGCAAACATCGGCGGTCAATCGCGCTCAACTTACACGACTTTACAATCAACAGTTACGGCGTCTTCCGGCACCCTCACCCTCGCTAAAATAGACACTCTATGGGCGGCAGTAACCAGTGGCGCTCAAAAGCCGACTGCGTTCTTCACCACTGAAACAGTCTTTAATCTCTATGGCCAGTTGTTACGCCCGCAAGAGCGCATCAACAAAGAAGCCAGCCGGATGAAAGGCGAGCTTTACGGATCAACAGGTTTCACCGCGTTGGATTACAACGGCAAGCCACTCATTATGGATGAGAAGTGCACCTCTGGCGCATTAATAGCAGTAAACGAGAAATTTGTCGATTTCTATGCGCTCCCGTTCTTTAATGCCAAACCGATTGGCTATAAGAGTCAAGTGGAGGGCAACGACTACGAAGCACCGGTCGGTCTTGGATTTTCGTGGTCTGACTGGATTATTCCTGCTAACTCGGGTTCCGTCGTCGGCCACATCTACTTCGGTGGTCAATTTATAACGACCAACCCAAAAAGACACGGGAAATTGACGGGTATTACTGGAATTTAATTAAACCACTATGACTAAAACAGCAAAAATAATCTTAGGGCTATCGATTGTATTTGTCGCCCTGTCAGTGCTGTCCGTAGTATTGATTAAAATAGCGAATAATATCAATGGATTAGGTATCCCATCGGGTCCCGAAATTGAGAATTATGTGCCGAGTATAATGTACAATGACGGATATTTCAGCAGGAAAGGAATATATACCACTTCAACGCTCCAAGCCGACGGTGCAACAACACTAGCAGGAGCGACGACTGTTTCAGGATCGGCCACTTTTTCTAGCACATTAACTGGAACCGGAGCGACTACCCTTGCCACATTTACGCAAGGCGGAGGCATACGAGCGACATCTACTGTCAATTCAGCAGAAACGCTTTTGGCGGCCGACTTTGATGTTGAAAATGTCATCGCATATACCTTAAATGTTCAAGATGCGACTTTGACTTTACCGGCGACTTCAACCTTGTCGTCATTTATCGCAACTGCGGGACAGACAAGAAGTATCTTTATCCGAAACGCCACCACAACCGCTTCAATGGACTTAACCATAGCTGGCGGGACTGGAATGAATTTACTTGTTGCTTCATCAACAAAAGTTATTGTTGGAAATACATCGGGTTCAAATTCCACCAGATTGGATTTTGTCCGCCGAGCCGACACTGACATTGATGTTACGATGAGCATATTCTTGAAGTAGCACAAAAGTCGAAATTATTAATTAATCTTAAAAACAAAATTATGTCTTCATTTCTTTCAGGACCGGTACAAGTCGCCGCCCAAACGCTTCACAGCTCAAGCGCCGATAAGTACCACAATTTTGGAGAGTTGATTTTCTCCAACGATGGCCGAGCATTTCGTTATTGCAAGGCAGGAGAAGCGCTTGTCGCAGGTAATCTTTATCAATCCGCGGCCGAAGATACTGGAACTCAGAATATGACTGCCGTTGCCGCTTCTATTGGCGACACATTAATTGCCTCCACGACCACAGTTACTGTCACGGCCAATGAATATGCAGAGGGCTTTATTCTTGTATCAGTCACGCCAGGTGTTGGCCGACAATATAAGATTAAAGGTCATATCGCGTATACGACGGCCGCTCCGACATTCAATCTCGCAGAAGAAGTAAAAGTTGCCCTCACAACCACTTCTCGATTGGATGCATTCGCTAATCCTTATAGCGGGGTGATCGTTTATCCGGTTACCGAAACTGGCGCGGCTGTTGGGGTATCGGTACACCCTATCGCCAGCGCTGAGTTCGGTTGGATGCAAGTAGGAGGAATTGCTTGCGTAGAAGCTCAAAATGCTTTAACAGTAGGTCTTCCCGTTGTTGCGTCTGATGATGACGCGGGATGTGTTGAAACGATTACTGACGGAGCGCACGAGCTTCTTGCCAGAGTCGGAACAGCTCTCACGGGCGTTGCCGATGGTGAGTTTGGTGCGATTAAGCTCGAACTCATATAGAAAATTTAATCTCATTCTCGGCCTCCTTGCGGGGCCGGGAGGAAAGATTAAAAAAGACCAACGCAATAAATAACTCGGAATCGTTGGCGCCGATTGAGCCTAAAAAGCAAGTGAATGCTCCCTTGCGCAAACAAAAATGAAAACAGCTTTATTCGTCAATTTTACTAATCAAGAATTCATAGGGTACTGGGACGGCAAAGGCCGGACATATCCTCCAGGCGCATCAGAATACATGCCCGATTATTTGGCGCAACATTACGCCAAGCATCTTACCAACCGAGAATTATTAAGGACAACGCTTGATGGCACTCTTATCCATAAAGGCGGGGATAAAATGACCTCGCCAAAAAAACCAGAGGACACCCCTTTGTTTATGGAATTATTTAATAAAGCTTATATCCCCGATGATATTGATGATATTGGCAATAAAAGAGATGACCTTGATTCATTAATTGGTTCGGCCAATAAAAATCGAGCGGACAAAATCGCTAAAGTCGAAGCGAAAATAAAAGATGCTCCCCCAATATCATCTCCTCGCCAAGCTAAACCGCAGGAAGACGAAAATTTTGCAAAACCAAAAGGTCAAGATCCTATAGGTCCGCAAGTTGTTCTTCCCGCCGATTGGAACGAGATCGACGAAGAAGAGGGTTCATTTCAAGGCAAGCCCGTAGAAAACGTGCCTGCCGCTTAAATAACACAAAATTATGGCAACTAAACAAGCAAAACATGGACAGCCCGCGATTTATAATTCAACGGCGCCAACTCTATCCGACGGCGATGCTTCCGCATTAAATGTCGACTCGAGCGGTAATCAAAAAATCACTCTAGCCACGACTATTGCGGGCGAAGATATCGCTAACGATGTCACAAAGGTCGAGCAACGATTCAGTTATCTGAATATCACTCTGGCTGCTCCCACAACCACAGTCGTAAAGTCTGGCGCAGGTTTCTTTCACGCGCTTACGATAAATACTCCCGCTGCCACTGGCGTCATTACGATGTATGACAATACCGCAGGTTCAGGGACTCTGATCGGAGCGATTACTCAGCCCGCCGCCTTGTTGCAAAATAGTAATACGGTAATTTACGACGTGTCATTCGCAGTCGGATTGACTATAGTGACCGCGACTGCCGCGCAAGATTTGACAGTAAGTTATCGCTAAAATAAAAAAATGGCTACAAGATTCACGACAAGAGATCTTCCAACGGCTCTAAAAGCCGACGGAAGCGATGACAGTATCGTCTTTACTGGCTATACAGTGCCAACAACCGCTTTCACGGTGGCTTTTTGGTACTTCCATGTGCCAGCAGATGCCAATGATCGCATTTTAGATTGGTCAGGCTCGGGACCGACAGATGGATTCACATTCAATATGTCATCAGCGGCTATAATGGCTTTCTCCATAAAAAACGGTGCTACAACAGTCGCAAATATCTCAACGCCGACACTAATCAATGGCAGGTGGTATTTCATCGCGGGAACTTACGAAGTAAATTCTGTAAAATTATACATCAGCGATCGCGCCACAGTCGCTCAAACTGGTTCAACCGACACATCGGCTACGATGACAAATGCATCGGCAGAATCATTGCGACTTGTGCGACGTTCAAACGCATCGTCAAACTTCTCGCAATGCGGTATGAGCGACTTTATGATGTTCAACGCAGTGTTAACGCTTGCCGAAATAGAAGCGCTGTTTTTCACTCGCACAATTCCATCAAGCTGTCAGATTCACTGCCCGCTTACTACTGATGGCACAAACCTCATCTCTGGAGGCGTTGCAGGGACAGTTGCTGGCACTCCCGCATTCACATTGACTGGAAGATTCAAGGCGAGGTCTGCGGCTTAAAAAAATAAAAAACCATGTCTAATTATGAAATCCAAGCAGGCACTCTGTTTGAAACATTTGAAACCATAGGCGATTGGACTGGCGCAGGCACAGGAGGCGGGGCAATCGCGGTTGATACATCAATTTATTCGGTGGGTTCGGGTTCGCTTAAAATCACTGCTCCCGCAGCGGGAAACTACTACGCCACGAAAACAATCAGCGCCGACCTCTCAAGGGCTGGGATTATTTCCTATGACGTATATGTTGAAAATACCACCAACCTCCCGAGCATTACGGTCTACATCAGTTCAACCACTGGATTCACAAGTTACTTCTCAAAAGGAATAACCTCAACTCCATTAAAACAAGGTTGGAATCGCATACGCTTATATAAGAATTTCTGGGGCAATACTGGTGTCGATGACTGGGCAAATACAATGCTCCGAATAAGAGTGCGGGTAGACGCTCACGCTTCCGCAGCGGGCGTGGTTTATTTTGACCAGATGAGATATGGCACATATCACCGACCAAAAATCGTGTGGACGTGCGATGACGGCCGAGTAACGCAATACTCGGAATTGTTCGCATACATGAGTCCGCGCCGAATGCGAGCAACATGCTACGTTTACGCGCAAGGAATTGCCTCAGGCGCAAATTACATGACACTTGCCAATCTTACGGAACTATACGGCGCAGGTTGGGATATTTGTAGTCATACATATAACCACACCAATCTGACGACATTGTCAACACAAGCAGAAATGCAAGCCGAAATAAGCAATAACAGAAAATATCTTGAAACAAACGGGTTCACTCGAAACAGCATGCAGAATCATTTCTGCTATCCGAATGGAGGGTTTAATCCTACAGTATTACTGGCACTGCAAGCTGAAAATGTATTAAGCGCAAGAACAGTAAAATCATTAACTGGCTTAAATACCGCAACACCAGTCGATGACCCTCTTCTCCTTATCACAAGAAACCTCGGCGCTTCAACCACGCTCGCTGTCGCAAAAGCAAGCGTAGACAACGCAATTTCCGCAGGCGCAACGCTGGTGATAGAATCGCATAATTTCGTAACACCTGCCGTAGAAGAAACCGAATTTCCAGTCGCAGACATGCAGTCGTTAGTCGATTACATTTATCAATACAAAATGGCAGGCATCCTTGACGTAGTCACAATTTCCGAGTGGTATAGAGGTCTTTCAGAGGGGCGAAAATCCGCCGAATTATCATAATTTTATGAAGCTACTCACACCCGAAGAGGTAAAAGCCAAAAAGACAAAAGAGGAAATTGCGGCAAAAAAGCGAGTCGATGACCTTAAAATTGAGGAAGCTCGGCTCATCAAATCAATCAATCAGAAACGAGAAGAGTTGGAAACTTTAAATAAAAATATCAAATGAACGAAGATAATTACCAAAAAATAATAAATATCTTGAATGAACATCAAGAACATTCTATTGCTTTTAGAAGCGATACGACATCGGAATTAAAACAGATAGGCAGACGACTGGATATTTCCAATGGGCGTATGGCGAAACAAGAAGAAGCGACACAGAAATTAAGAGAGGAAGATATTAAAATGTCCGAAGGATTGAAACTTATAAAAGAAAATGGGAGGTTTGTGAGAGATAGATATTGGACGATTATAACCTCTGTTGTTTCGGCATTGATTATTTCGGCGATTATTTCAACAGTAGTGTGGGTAATAAATAGATGATACAAAAATGACACAACCACTCATAATTAAAGATTTTGATCAAGCCATTGCGAGTTCGCCGCATAAGGGTTTTGGCTTAATTCGCAATGCGGACATTGAAGCATTTGATGGCGCCATAAAAGTAAAACCGGCCGTTGCCACCATTTTTCACACCTCCACATCAACAACTTTCACTGCGGATGCTTCTACTGACATTTGCACTGGCGCATCTTTTACGGGAAACGCCGACACAACAGGTGTAGCGGTTTATTTAACCACAACAGGAACCCTCCCTGCTGGGTTATCGACTAGCACAGTTTATTTTGTCATTAGAGTAGATCAAAATGCAGGAACATTTAAATTGGCCACAACCATTACTCTTGCTGAAGCCGGAACCGCTATTAATATTACTGATGCAGGTAGTGGTTCTCATACTATTGTAACAGTCAACCCATCCACAATAAATCATATAGTATATGATACTAGATCATCTTTTTATTTTTTACAAGATTCTAAAGGCAGGGTTTGGTTTTATAATGGAACATCAACAAATCTTCTCCATAATTCAGCGTTAGATACGGGGAATAATACCTTTACCAACGCCACTGGAAATGGTCTTGTGCTTTTCAAACAAAATGATACTGCCTCAACTTATTATTTATTAGCCTTTAGAAACGCATTAATTGATATTATTGATATATATTCTACTGCTGACTTAAAAACTCCTGTGTGGTCTAACGGCTGGCAATCTCTAAGTACAGGGTCAGGAACTGCTAATAGACACCATGCCATTATTGGTCAAGATGGAATTGTTTATTTTACGGACAAATTCTATGTGGGCACCTTGAAAGAAAATTCAGGTCAAACTTTTGACCCCGCCAATGGCGCAACCTTTACTTATTCAAATGCATCATTAGACACGCCATCAGATGAAGTACTAAATCATTTGGAAGAATTAGGCATTAATATTTTAGCGGCGGGGAATTCCTTCAATAAAATTTATCCATGGGACAGGACAAGCGATTCATTCAATACACCTATCGAAGTCCCAGAAAAATCAATTAAAAGACTAAAAAATATCGGCGGGATTATTTATATTCTTGCTGGCACACTAGGAAACATATATACGACACAAGGAAGTTATACCCGCTTTTTTACAAAAATTCCCGATTATTTATCCAATAATTCTGGAACAGTTCAATCCAATGTTGTTACATGGGGCGGGATTGCTTCCTTGAATGGTAATTTGTTGGTTGGGGCTAATGTTTTAACAAGCGGGAATAGCGGAGTATTTAAGATTTATGCCGACGGCCGAATAATAATAGACCAGATCCCATCATCTGGCGCCGCTAATGCCACATCTATTAATGTTCAGAATAATTTTTATGTTTTTGGATTTGCCAATGGCGCCAATTATCATTCTACAGACAGATATTCAAGTTTTGAAACCGTTATTCATTCCGCCTTTTTCCGAGTGGCAACTAAAACGAAAAAAGGGTCGTTTTCTGTGTTGGAAGTGGTAACAGCCAAACCAGCCAGTTCTGGCAATATTAGAATAGGATATAGAACAAACACATCCAGCAGTTTTACAACAATAGATACTTTTACCGCTGACGGATCTACGACAGTTTTCCAAAATGATAGTATCGGTTTGATTGATATCGAAAACATCCAAATTCAAATTGAAATGGATGGCACTATTGAATTAGTGGAAGTGAGATTTTTATAAAAATATGGAAGAAATACTAAAATTAAAAAAGGAAATTGAAGATTTAAAAAAGGAAATTGAAGATTTAAAAAAATCGCTGGCTAATTTTATGCTTCATACCCACACGGGTTTTGATTCATCCAAAATTAGAATACAAGATTTGGAAAAAGTTATTTACAAACAAGCTACGATTAATCCGAGCAATTTAGCCGATGGAGCTGGCGAAACAATACAAGTAACAGGAGTAACAGGCGCAACCCTTGGCGACTATGTATTTATTTCCGCGCCTTATGACCTGCAAGATATTACAGTTACCGCTTATGTGCAATCCAATGATACAGTAGAAGTAAGAATCCAAAATGAAAGCGGCGCCATAGTTAATCTTGACAGTGGAACATGGCGTATTTTAATAATTAAAAAAATAATATAAAATAACAATATGAAGAGCTATACCACCTTACGAACAGATTACGGCATAGACACAAAAAACACTTCGTCTGCTAATTTAACTTGGGGAGACAGAATAATGAATGATTTTCATAAGCGGTTGCTTTCCAAAGCTAATTGGCCGTTTTTGCATAGTTCACGCACTCTGACGACATTCGACCCCGACTCCGCATTTACGGCCGTAGCTGGTACTGATGTCTGCACCGCCACTGACATCATCCTCACTCTTACTGGGACCAAGGTGACATTTTCATCAACCACCACACTTCCTGCTGGCTTGTCAACAAGCACTACTTACTACCTGATTTATCAAAGCACAACGACATTCAAAGTGGCGACCTCTCTTGCCAATGCTCTCGCGGGAACGGCAGTCGATATTACTGACACTGGAACGGGAACTCACACGGTTACGGTCTCAACGAAATTTCAACCACTGCCATACGATGTCGACCTTGTCGAAAGCATATCGGTCACAGTCGGCACAACGGTCTATACTCCAAAACCATCTCCTAGTAAAAAACACTGGGATGAGCTTCAATCATCGCCATCAACATCCGACACTCCATCGTGGTGGTTCATTCAAGACGGAAAATTCGCACTCTGGCCACGACCGGCAACAAGCGGCAATATTATTGAATTAAATACAAAAATACGCGTACCTGATTTGAATGTCGCCGATTATACCACAGGAACGGTGGATATTATCACGAACGGAAGTGTTAAAGTTACCGGCTTAACCACAGTATGGACGACTCCAATGGTCGGCCGATGGATTCGTGTTACACACTCCGACACGGCCGCCTCTTCCGGTGACGGCGAATGGTATCGCATTGATTCGGTAGAAAGCAACACGGTGCTTTATTTATCGCGGCCATATGGCGGGCGTTCACTTACCACTGGCGCAGGCGCCACATTTATCGTCGGCCACATGCCGAGTCTTCCTGAATCATTCCACGACTTACCCGAAATATATGGCGCATTTAGATATTGGCTCAAAGAAAAAGACGAACGCGCCGTTGGCTTCAAAGAACTTTTATTTGATGGCATAAACGAATTATTCAAATCATATGGCGTTAATGACCTGTCGATGGTCATTGATGATGGTGAAGATGATTTTTTTATAAATCCTAATTTATCAATAACACTATAATAATATGGCAATTCTAGATTTTTTTTCAAAAACAAGGTCGAGTATGCCGACTCTGGAAAGATTCGGTTATGGCAAGAAAAAACCGCCTGTATCTCCCGCACCAGGCATGTTCCCTACTGTTCCTAATCCCACTCAATATTCCCAACCGATAGGTCCGCAAATAAATCAAACGCCAATAATTCCACAAGTAAAACCAGTAGTTGCATCGCCAATCTCACCCGTTACCCAAAAACCTGCAATAACCCCTGTTTTGCCCCAAATTACCTCGTCCACATACACCACTCCATCAGGAACCAATGTTGACGCTCAAGGACAAGTGGTTGCACCTCCTCCTGTTCCCTCAACCCCTACGGGAACTAACCAGGCCGCCCCAGGCGCGACTTCTACTCCCACTCTACCCCAAGTATCCCCCGAAACCCTAAAATCGCTGGGATTGGCCGAATCCGTCTATCAGCAGAGTTTAAAAATCAGCCCCGAGGAACTCTCAACACAGGAAGACATTGATAAACTTGTCGATTCGACTAAAACCGCTTATCGAAACACTTCAGGTCAAGCAATTCCACTCGAATTTATTACAGGCCAGTTACGGTCTATAGAGCAACGCGCCACAGGCCTTGCAGAACCTCTCGAAAGAAAACTTGCCCGCATGCAGGCCACGCGCCAGTCTTCGCTTGAATCCTCGAAATTCGCTCTAGACCGCGCCGAAAATAAAGTGCAAACCGAAAAAGAAGCATTGAAACCAATCTCGGGCACATCATTCTATGATCCAACAACCGGCAAATTCATCCAAGCGCCGTCAGTTACCACAGAGAAAGAAAAAGGATTTACTCTGCAACCAGGAGAAATCAGATATGACGAACAAGGAAAACCCATAGCTCAAGGAGGTCCCAAACCGCCATCGGCAACAGCGGAAGCAAAAACAATCGAAAAACAGGAATCTATAATAAAAGGCAAGAGTGATGCTACGGGTGGGCTTGCTCTTGTAAATGAAATTCTGAACTCTCCGTACATCAATCAAGTATTCGGTGTCAAGAACCCATTTACATATTGGGCACCGGGAAGTAATGAGCAATTAGTAAAAAGTCAAAGAGATCAACTCACTGCAATGTTGTCCCTCGAAAATCGTTCAAAGTTAAAAGGATCGGGCGCAATCTCCGATTTTGAAGCGAGAACACTTGAGAAAGCGGCGAGCGCGCTAAATAAGTCATTATCTGATAGTGATGCAAAAAGAGTATTAAAACAAATCAAGGGAGCATTCGCTACATCATCCGGGATTGAAGCAGATGTAAAAGTAACCAACCCAAGCGGCGAAGTTATATCCGCAACAGCTACTCGTAATGAGATTAATCAATTAATATCAGAGGGCAACACAGTAGAATATCAATAATATGGCTACCGCATTTGAAATATTAAAACAAAAACAAAAACAAAGTGGCGCGCCGGTAACTACGGCGACTAGCGCTTTTGATGCACTGAAACAAAAAGCCGCAACTCAACCGTCTGTTGCTCAACAAGAAACACAACCTCAACAACAGGACGGATTTTTGAAATCTATCATTAAAGCCCCGATTGAATCATTGGTGGTTAAACCGGCCGCCCGAACAACCGAAGCCCTTGGCCGACTTGGCATATTCGGCCAAGAAGCTAAAAAGGGTTACGAATTGCAATCCGAAACTGGCCAAGACTTAAAAACTCCTTTCGGCAGATATCAAGTGGAACCAGTTAAATCAGGAATTGCCGGAATCAAACAAATTGCCGGCGAGGCGTTAGAATCGGCCGCATATCTTGCCCCTCAAACAAAAATAGCAAAAATCGCAGGCGCTGGAATTAAGTCATTAGGCGTTGGTGAAAAAGTCGCCACCAACCTTGGCAGGATTGCTTCTGGCGCAATACCAGGGTATGCATTTGACGTGAGTAAAAATATCGCAGAAGGAGAAAAAGGCGCAGAAATGTTAAAACCAGGGTTGACAACACTTATCAGTGCCGCCATTCCGACTGCCCAAATTGCGGGAGGCGCCCTAATCCGCAAAACAAAAGGAGGTTTTGCTACACGCGCCGCCAAAAAAGCAACGCAAATAGCCGAACAAACATCTTTACTCGAGGGATCTGTTCCTGATACTCGCATTGCCTCCCAAAAATTACAAGCTGGTAAAATTGTTCCTGATAAAGTCGCCAAAGAAGCTATCCGCCAAGGCATACCGGAAGCAGATGTCGCGCTTGTTAAGGTTGCTACTCCAACTGATAAATCTAAAATGATTAAAATGCTTGATGTTCGGAAACAAGGTTTGACCAATAAAAGATTTGCCGCAGTCAATCGTTCAACTGATGTGGTCGGAAATACTTTCGTAGAAAAAATCGCCAAACCGATTGAAAAATTAAATCAAGAAGCGGGTAAAAAATTGGAAATAACCGCTTTAAGATTGGCGGG
>Ga0209518_1002337_pt1 | contig 17973 bp, 15 predicted proteins | sample RifGroB1_FD_183993 | JGI IMG/M metagenome (GOLD analysis project Ga0209518, IMG submission 183993) | Groundwater microbial communities from Rifle, Colorado, USA - Groundwater B1 (SPAdes) (version 2) | ecosystem: Environmental > Aquatic > Deep subsurface > Groundwater | place: Rifle, Colorado...
AACTCGTGAGCAATGGCACCGGCTCTGTAATATCAATGCTAATGACCCGAAACATATACCATACCGAGACGCCGTTAACCGGGTGCTTTATGAACTATCTTTAGTAAATGAAAAGAAGCTCATAATAAAAGAGGGTAGCCGTTTTAAGGTGCTGGATAGTGAGCGTGTCCCGATTGACTTCCGAGGAAAGAAAAGTAATAAGGTTGACCTCATTTTGCCTTTTGGCATCCATCAGTACTGTTTTCTTTACCGTAAGAATATAATGATTGTCTATGGCAGTAAGGATGCTGGTAAAACAGCATTCCTGCTAAATGTGGTAAAGCTAAATATGAGCAAACATCGGATACTTTACTTTTCCTCTGAAATGGTAGATGAGATAGCGATTAGGTTGGGGAAAAATGCAGAAGGTTTGCCGCTGGATGATTGGTGTTTTGAGCCTTATGAGAGGTCTTACGATTTTGAGGCGGTCATTGAACCAAATGCTATTAACATTATAGATTATTTGGAGCTTGGCAGTGACGAGTCCGAATACTACAAGGGCGTGGCCCTTGTCCGGAAGATATTTGATAAATTGGATAAGGGGATTGCTATCATTGCTTGCCAGAAAAATAAGAACGCTGAATTGCCAAAAGGTGGCTCAGGATTACTAGAGAAAGCCCGCATTGCTGTATCCCTCGACCCTGGTATTATAAAGCTCACAATAGCTAAGAACTGGGCTGATGGGGTTCAGACCTCCCCAAGAGGAAAAACTTGGTCTTACAAGCTGGTCGGTGGCATTAACATAATCAACCCCCAAGAGTCCTTTGACGAAGAATTATGAGAAAGTTTGACTTTGAAGTTTTGGGTATGGGAATGAATACATCGGGTTATCCCGGTGCCTTCACTAAGCCTGTTCAAGTTATTATTAAATCAGTAATTTACGGCAAGGTTTTACATCTCTATTCAGGTAGTAGCCTGCTTGGGGATGAAAGAATTGATATTGAACATTCTAGCGCCACAAGGAATTGCCGTGTTGAGGATTTTATCAAGGAAGATACTAGAGAATGGGATTGGTGCTTGCTTGACCCGCCATATGCGATACAGAGAGCGAATCTAAAACTAGGTGCTTATGGCGAATATGGTAGCTTATCAGGTAATACCCTTTGGCGGGCAGCGATACGGCAGTATTGCCAAAGGCATGTTGATAATATACTTTGGTTAGACTTTTGTGCGCCATCAATAAAAGGCTTCGGTAGAAAGAAACTATGGCTCTTATTGCCCGGTGGCTTTCACACAGTCAGAGTCTTATCCTGGCTCAAAAGAGAAATGAAGCCTCTACTTTAACACCGATACTTAACATAACTACATCAATTTTAGCCTCAATCTTGATATTCTTGATATGACTTGCGTTCCTTGATATTCTTGTTATTCTTGATAAAACAAGACTAAATACCACTTACCAACTCCTTCATTTAACCTCTTTTTTACCCCTTTTGTTTCCTTCCAGCTTAAATAAAGAAATAATAATATAGGACCCCTCCCCTCCCCCCGGGAAAGTTACGGTTTTTTATTTACTTTTAGATTACGACTTGACAATCCCCTACCTCTTGTGCTATCTATTTAACTATGACTACTGTTACCGATGCCTATTCGGTCAAGATAGCGAAGGATGGACGCAGAATGAATCTAAACTCTCTGAAAAACCTTAAAGCGCCCTGGCAAAAAGGCACTTGTGGCAATCCTGACCCTAGCCGAAATGGCTATTCTGTTACCTCTCGTGTCAAAGACCTTCTCGCTGAAGTTTCCGATTTTATCCCTCCGGACGCTAATCCTAATGATAAAAAATACCGAGACCAGATAGCCCGGCAAATGATAATCGAAAGTTGTCGTGGCAATGTCCCGATGATTAGAGAGCTACTAGACCGTACCGAGGGGAAAGTGCCTGACAAGACGGCTATTATTGGTGATATTTTGATTGAGGTAGTGTTTAGTGACAACCGCAACAAAGCCGCAGACCAAAATCCAAATAGCCTTACCGCTCCCTCACTCCCGCCAGGCTGAGTTTATTAACTCTACTGCCAAGCGGAAGGTAGTGCGTGCTGGTCGACGGGGTGGAAAGACGGTTGGTATTGCCATCTTAGCGTGTATGAGGTTCGCTCAGGGACGCCGAGAACTTTATACTGCCCCGACCAGTGAGCAGACTGATGCCTTTTGGTTTGAGGTCAAGCGTGCCTTAATGCCTTTAGTGGATACAGGCGTCTATAAAGTGAATGAAGCGGAGAGGTATATCGAGAGAATAGGGACTAAAAACCGCATTAAGGCTAAAACCGCTTGGAACAGCGACACTCTAAGGGGTGATTACGGCGATGACCTTTATTTTGATGAATACCAGCTTACCAGCGAGGATGCATGGGAAGTAGTTGGAGCTCCCATGCTTCTTGATACCGATGGGAACGCTTGTTTTATCTACACTCCGCCTTCTCTTCGGTCTGCCGGCGTCAGTAAGGCACGTGACCCCAGACACGCTGCCAAGATGTTCAAGATGGCTCAGGCGGACACTTCAGGGCGATGGGCAGCCTTCCACTTTACGAGCCAAGAGAATCCATACATTAGCCAGTCGGCTATTGGTGAGATGCTTAAAGATATGTCCAAAGAAAGCTATCGCCAGGAGATTCTAGCCGAGGATGACGAGCTACAACTATCCTGGCTGGTTTACAAGGCGTTCAACGAGGCTATTTGTAAGATAAAGCGCTTTGAGATACCGAAGAACTGGCTGGTATTTTCAGGACACGATTTCGGTAGCGCTAACCCGGCGGCACTGTTCTTTGCTCAGGTGAAGTTACCGCTTCCTCCTGGTGCGCCGCCATATATGCGTCTCAATGACCTGGTGTGCTTCAAGGAGTATTTACCTGGCGGTATGGGTGCGCCGCAGCATGTCAACGCCTTCAAGGAGATATGCGGTCAGTGGTTAGCTGATAACAAGGACTGGCATCCAGCTAGGAGTGTCGGGGGCAATGTTACTACCGAGGAGCAGACCAGACAGCTTTATGGCATGCACGGATGGCCGATTAGCCCACCGGCTATTACTCGCATTAACGCTCAGATAGATAGGGTCGTTGGCTTAATGGAGCTAAATAAGATATACTGCTTTGAGGACAACTACAACTGGCTGGGGGAGCTGATGAATTGCCTCTGGGAGCTAGATAGCGAGGGTAAACCGACCAACAAGATTAAAAATGAGACAAACTATCATTTATGCGCCTGTGCTAGAACGCTTTTGAGTGGCTTGACTCCGGAGACGGTAACCAGTAACCATCCCAGGGTTCGGACATCATCTTGGGCAGTGTAAAGAGGAATGAATGCGTGTTCTTTTAGTGCCCCCGACATTCAGATATGCTAGGGAATACCCTGCGTTCCTATCGTTCAGCGACTTCCCTAGCGCTTTTGGGTATTTGGCATCGTCTCTAAAGCAAGCTGGGCACGAGGTTTATGGTTGTAACCCAAACAACATTGTTGGCTATGCTAACGCCTACAGTATGCTCCAGAGCGTCCTTAGTCAAAAAATAGGCGTTTTAAAGCCTGACTTAATAGGATTGGGTGGGTTATGTATTGATTACAGGTTCTTGAAGGATGCGATAGGTATTATAAGACAGATAGACGCTAAGGTCCCGATAGTGCTAGGCGGGCAGATAGTTACTAATGATGCCGAGTTCATCTTCAACGACCTGAAACCTGACTATGTTATAGTTGGAGAAGGAGAGCAGGCAATGGTTGAATTAGCCACTAGACCCCATGAGAACGGGACATTGGCTATTAGGACGATTATAGGCAAAGGTTTGCCTATTGACTCGCTTCCTTTCCCCGATTACTCCCCTTTTGGGATAGATGAAATGCTTGACGAATACTCGATGGCAACACGAGTGTTATACCGGTATTCTCGCCCTGACCCTCGTCCTTTTAACATCGTGGCTTCAAGGGGATGTCCCTATGCTTGCACTTTTTGTATCGACCATCATCGGAGCTATCGTGCCCGTTCAATAGAGAATATCATGGAAGAAATCAAAGTGAGTTATGAGCGGTATAAGTTCAACATCCTGATACTGCTGGATGAGCTTTTTGCTGTTAGCCGTAACAGGCTGAACGATTTCAGTCAGGCAGTTCTTCAAGGCAAAGAGCAACACGGCTGGGATTTTGATTGGTGCTTTCAGACACATGCTCGAGCTAGGTTTGATTTAGAAAGTCTGAAATTAGCCAGGCAAGCCGGGTGTTATATGTTCAGTTATGGTTTGGAGAGTGCCAGTCCGACAGTGCTAAAGAGTATGGATAAAAAAATAGAGATTGAGCAAGTAACGGAAGTGATAAAGATGGTAGAAGAAGCGGGGATAGCCTTTTCTGCCAATTTAATCTTTGGGGATGTTGCTGAGACACAGGACACAATTTCGGAGTCGCTGTCTTTCTGGTTCAAATATGGGCAGCGGTGTTGTATCTTTCTGGCTGAGGTCAAGCCCTACCCTGGTAGTGCCTTGTTTAACGAATGTTTGAAACGAGGGCTGATAGCAGACAAGAAGCAGTATTATGAGACGATTGACACTGTGCCAATCAATATGACGGCTATGGACGACAGGACTTATGCGGCAATGATGAGTTTACTTGCCCAATTAGAGCAGGGTTGGCTGTTTCCTCAAAAGGCTATGGATGTTCATTATGAGGTTGAGTCGAACCATCGAGGCAAGTATCAGACTTATGTAGGTGGTGATTACTATACAGTAATGGCAAAGTGTCCTTACTGTGGAGAGGTAAGTCCATATCGGCAACTGATGCCTGGAGTGCCTTTTATGCTAGGCTTGAGTTGCCTGAAATGTCAAAGGAAAATAAAGGTGGAGGTGAGTTAAATGGAAGGCAACTCGTTAACAAAGGAACAACTTCAAGCAGGCATAAAATCGTGTCGAGAAAATCCGATGCCACCAAAGATTCGCTTGCGTCTTCCTTTCTGGATGGTATTAAAGATTATTTTACTAAAACCGCTTGGGCGTTATAGAGATATAAGATTAAAGTGGAGGTAAGCTAATATATGGACGACAGTAAGTTTATCAATACTCTATTTTTTCTCATGATTATGGTCTTTCTGATTGGTGTGATTATTTTATCCCTAATGGAGGTAAGCTAAAAATGCCTGACTACCCCAAACTCATCAAGGAGCAAGATGAAGAATTATCCGAGCTAGACGCACGGATGCAGACAGACGCCGACCTGCTTTATCTGGTTCCCTATATTATGCAATCATTGCCTGATATAGAAGGGAAAAGACATACCATTCCAGACATTATCAACACTACTCTAAATAAGCCGGCTATTTTCGGGGCTAATGTTGTTTCGGCACTCGGCTCGGTGAAAGAGCAGATTATCATTGAAAGTGAAGACCCCGACTTTGATACCCATGAAGTGGAACAGTTTTTTGAGACTGTGTTTGCTGCCGCTAATAGGAGATTGATGGAGAGGGGTTTTGCTTTGCTTAATCCATTCGCCGATGCCCAACTTTGTTTCCGGGGCAGGACGGCACGGCGTATTTTAGTGAGAGAGGAAAAAGGTCTCTTAGTGCCGGATATTACACTCTGGGATGGGCGATATGTCAGACATAAATCGGGGGATAGCGGTTTGGAATGGGCTGCCTTGAAGATGCGCCGCAGTAAACGGGAGATAGAGCAAGATTATGGTATTGTTATCACGGAGAACCAGGGGATAGTTCTTGATATTTGGGATAAAGAGCATAATGAAGTATGGGTAGACACCAAACAGGTCAAAGAGCAAGAGCACAGCTACGAATTTGTGCCAGTAGTCTTAGAGATTGTGCCCCTTGGCTATGGTAATATGCTGCTGGATAAGGGGCGGCTAAAGAATGAAGGGGAATCCATTTTTTTTCTAATCAGGGATATAGTTCCCCAATTAAATATGTTGGTATCCATTTTAGCCACCTTAAATTTCCTGACAGTAAAGAAACCAATTCAGACTCCAAGTGGGCAAGGGGTAACGGCCGAACCCCCAGAATATGATAAAGCAATGAAGCCAGGGTCTTCGACATCGGTTGAACCTGGCAATCTGATACAGACGATAGAGTTTGGTGATGCTATCAGGGCGACAGACCTGCTTAATCAAAAGCTGGAGAAGGCGTTACAGGAAGGCAGTTACACTGATATTGATATTGGTAATGTGCGTCAACCATTCTCGGCGGTGGCGCTGATTACTATTGGTGAGAGTAGAGACCAGACTTATTTACCGAGATTAGCTAGTAAAGAGCTATTAAACAAAGCTAGTGCCGAAATGGTGAGGAAGCAATGTCAGGCTATAGGTGGGACATTGAGGTTTGGTGAAGAAGGAGACAATAAAAGCTTCAGTAGTGCTATCTTAGACAAGCAATTTCATATCGGTTACAAGTATTTTATTAAAGACCCCAAGCGAGATATCGCCAGAATGGCGCAGGCGGGGCAAGCGAAAGAATGGTATCCCAGGAAGTATATCTATAGTGAGGTTCTACAAGTGGAGGACCCGGATGGATTAGAGCGGGACTGGTATAGTGAGTTGGCGGCTCAGATAGACCCGAACATCCTCAAACATCGTATCATAATGTCTTTATTAGCTAAGGCTGATGAGGGAGATGAGAATGCTGCCAGAGAAGCAATGATAATGGCAATGGGGATGGGAATATCCGTAGAGCAGATGAAGGCGGGGATAATGCCACCAGTGCCAGAACTCCCAATGCCTACAGAGCCGGGGGTGCCTTTGCTACCCGAAGGTGGTCGGGTAGGGGGAACAATACCTAGTTCCGCTAAGAAAGCAGGGGAACTAACTCAAACACCAAGAGAACAGCAAGGAGGGTAACACTATGAGATTTCGTTTAATAATAGATGACTTCGATTTGATGAGCGGGAAATTCTCTCGCTGGTATGGGTTCTCTTATTGTCAATTTGAAGTAAGACGAAATGTCTTGTATATTATCCCCTTTCATTTGATTATCAGATATGCTCTGAAGATGTTTTGGCGCCTTAAGTATTGGTTTTATGCTGGTGGATGGCGGGACGAACTAGACAAAACTTATTGGCGAGGCTATAATGATGCCTCCCGTAAGTTTTTTGATAGCCAAGTATCCGATTATAAAAGGGGTCGGGAAAAGAACTGCCAGCAGGATTCAGAACTCATCAACTATAAGGAGGGTAAAGATGAAGCAGCAACCAATAAAGAAAAAGATGCCCTTTACCAGGGATGATTATTATGCTCAATTAGATGTTATGCTGGGCATGACTGGGCAAACGGCGGGGCCAGGCGATTCATTCTTGGGCAGAATCAGACAAGCCGTGGCGAACAGAAGGCCCCGGTTACCTGGACTATTAAAGAGGTAGCAATATGGTTTTAGAGACCGAGCCTAAAAACTATATTAACTGGGAGCAGTTTGAGTTCCTGAAGAGACGGAAACGAGAAGGCCCGCTCCAGAGGCTTCAACTTACTGCCCCGTTATGGCTTAATGCTCGGCAAGCTAAAGAGCTAGGCTATAATCAAGGTGAAGAGGACTACCTCTTGGAAGCCGGGCAAAAGCTCCCCACAATCCCCACAGTCCCTACAGTCCCTACTGCGATACCCGAAACAGCTTTAGGTGGCGATTTCGGCAAGCTCTACCAGGAGTATCTCAGAACTGGGGGTAAATTGGATGTGGTGCAATGGGGAGCGGCTGGTGCGCCGCTTAGAGAGGATATAGGACAGTCACCGAGCCAAGAAGGGTTAGAGCAATTTCTAGGACAGTTAGCTGAGGCTGGGCAAACTTCTGATATAGAAACTATACTCCGGCAGATAGGATTTAGTGAAGAACAGATAGATGAGGCAATAGGGATTGAAGAGAGGCAGAGAGAGTTTGAAGACTTAGTGGCGAAGACATTCCCGCTGTTGGATTTGGCTTCTGTTTATAACCTGATGGAAACCAAACCAGATGAGTTTATTAGGCAGATAAAAGCAGGTGGCTGGACGAAAGAAAAAGAAAACCTGTTGCGGTTAGTAGGTATGCCTGATGAAGAAATAGCGAAAACAATCGCCCCCCCGTGGACTTTAGACTTCTGGAAGAACCAGTTTTTCCAGCCCTATGGCGGTGAGGATATTAAGGGCAAGCTCGCTGCTTCGTTCATTGCTGGTATCGGTGATGTCATCAAAATTAGTGGCGGAACAGCAAGATGGCTGGGCTTTGAACAAGCTGGTTCTGTCCTCTCAACGATAGGTTCTACTCTTGGTCAAGTTGCTCCGCCAGATACTACAGGCGAGTTCGAGATTACAGACTTGCTTAATCCAGACTGGTATAACAAGATTGCTAGAGCAATCCCTTTTAGTTTGATGCTCTTGCCTTTAGCTATTGGTGGTTTTGGTGTCGGTAGTGCTATTGCTACTGCTCTTGGTGTAGGTAGGCTCGGCTCAATGATTATTGGGGGCTTTGCTAGCGCTGGATTAAGTCGTCCTCTGGAAAGTGCCATGGAAGCAGGAGGAGTGTTCGACGATGCGATGGCCCGGGGTAAAACAGAAGCCGAGGCTAAGAAAGAAGCCGATGAGGTATTCCGTAATAATATGACTTTAGCCGGTGCTGATGCCTTTGAAATAGCTATTGCCCTGGCACCAACCCCTAAATGGGTGCCGACATCCTTAGTTAAAGCAGGATTGGTTAGAACGGCTAGGATTAGTGGCAAGATGGTCATCGTGGGTCTATCTGAAGGTGGGGAAGAATTGTTCCAAGATATGATAACCCGCCATGCTGCTGGTGAGGAATGGAAATTAGACCCTGTAAGTAAAGAGGTCTTTGCTATTGGTATGGTCATGGGGGTTGGGGGTGGTCTCGGTGGCGATGTGATGAGCGGTGTTGTAGATAGGGCGCAGGCAAAAATGTCAAAAGAATTAAGAGGGCAATTTATCAAAAGGATAGCAGATTTCAAGATGGAGGGATTTACTATTGAGCAGGCTGAGGCGAGGGCGTTAAATGAGATAGCTCAAACGCCGGAAGGGGAGAAGGTAGTCAGTGAGGCAATCAAAGCAGAAGCACCAGAGTCAGCTGTTCTCCGACCGAAGGAAGTGGCAATCCCCACAAAACCGACTGAACCAGCCCCTACACCGACAAAAGAGGCTGTGGTAACGCCTCCTGAGAAGGTTACACCAGCGGCAGAGGAGATAAAACCTCCCGCTCCCGAAGCTGGGATGCCACCATCAATCTCGGTTCAAACAGGACTGCCGGGAATAGGTGTTACCGCAGCACAAGCCAAGTTCTTTGAGGAAGTATCTGGCAAGACTGGGCGTAAAGTTCCCTTAACCGAAGTGCCTAAAAAGCAAGCTGAAGTTTTGGAAGGGCAGCAGAGATTTGAGGAAGCCCAACAAAAAGCTGAGGAAGCTTCTGAAGCGGAAAGAGAAGCCTATGAAGCGCAGGTTGAGATTGAGGCTCTGAAAGTAACCCACAAGCTAGACCCGGTAGCGAGTTGGACTACTGAGATAAAGATGACACGGAAAACTAAACAGCCAGACGGCTCATACAAGTTAACACAGTATACAAGGCGGGTTGGCTTTGATTTCTTTATAAGCATTAAGGAGCAAGAGTTCCCTGAATACTTTACGGTGAAGCAAGCCCAGATGATAGACCCTAACGCAGATTGGAGCAAGTATACCCAAAAGGGATTGCCGACCTATAATAAAGTGCCTAGAGATTCGGTGCTGGACAGTGTGGTTCAAGAGCTTGGCTTTGATTATACTGGTGGTAAAGATGATTTAGTCAATAGGATTATGGCAATCAGGCGGGAGAAGGCCAGGATAAGAGAGCTAGAGAATTATGTCCAAACTGGTTCGCAAGAGATATTTCCTGGCATTACTGCGGTTGAGCCAATGCCTGAAGCCGTAGAAGCGGTTGAGGGAGGTGTGCCTCCTACTATCCCACCAGAAGAGCAACTTGCGGGAACTGTTGATGTCCCCGTTCCTCCGCCTTCGCCTGATGCTAGAACTAGAATTATCAGGCAATCCGATGAGGTTGTTAAACAATCCCTACCAGGAGCATTAAATCAATTATTCCAGAAGATACCGGGCATTAAACAGGCTATGCAGTTTGAACGCCCAGCGCTATTAGCTTTTGCCGAAGGTAACCAGCTTTTAGTTACAGCCCAGGTAGCTGAGGTCGCAGCTAAAAGTGATGTCGCTGCTCGGCAAGTAGCGACTAGATTACCCCTTTTTAAGAAACTCCACGATGTATTTGGTGAGAAGGCTCTGCGTGGTGAAAAGGTAGAAATGGCAGCATTTATGGGAACAGAGGAGCAAAAGAACCATCCTCTTACCTGGACACTTCTTGATGTGGCCCAAAATCCTGAACTATACCCGCTGACTCCGACACAACTAAATGCTTTACAGGCAATCAATGAGCATAATGACGCCTCACTGAATTATGTTGTCAATCAGTATGGCGCTGAGATAGGCAGGTTCGCTCCAAAACCCGATGGTGCTTTCCTTTCCAATGTGGATATTGATGAAGGCATAATAGACTGGCTTGGCAGCGAAACGAGGGCAATAGCACAAGGTAGAGGAAAGACCCGCTATTGGCAGACCGCTAGAGACAGAATGACTGCCGATAAGACCTTCAAGCCAGAGATGGATGTTAAAAGGCTTATAGATGGGATGGATAGCTTCAAGGCTTCGGCTGCTGGTGGTATCAGTTTTCGTGAAGCCGTAGCTGGTAAAACCAGATTAGAAGCGATGGAGGAAACTCATCCAGCACTTTTTAATAGGATGACATCTCTGAAAAAAGAGCTACAATCGCTTCAAGGTAGCCTAAAAAGATTAGAAAGTAGACTTGCTGACCGAGTAACTGAGTTCTTGGGGTCGCCTGTTGAGGATGCTGACCTTGCTACTCTTCAAGATGAGCTAGATGTAAAATTAGAGCGGGGAATTAGAGCTGGGTTAGATATTGAGACAACTCAGGCATTGATAGATGGATTTCGGGCGGAGATTAAAGACTTACGCCCGGCTTGGAAGGTAGCTAACCTCAAACCTTTTGTCTTTGTCCAGGAAGGTCTTTACCGATACTTTCCTGCTGACCAGGCGCAGTATATCATTCAATCTCGCAAGACAACGAGCAACCCAATGTTGAACTTTGTAGAGCGGTGGAGAGGGCAAGCCTTCTCTGGTGATTTCTCGCCTTTTGCGATACAAGGGTCAATCGGCGTCCTAGCTGACCCAGCAGGGAGTCTTCAGGCTACGGCAGGCGGGATTAAGAAAGCCTTTGAGACAAGGGACTTTACTCATTCCTTTACCATAGACGGGCTTATAGACGATGTTAATTCTGATGTGGAAGGATGGGCTGAGTTTGCCTCTTTGATGGGGAGGACTCTAACTGGGACTCCTAGAGAGTATGCTGCTGGCTTTTTGAGTTCAATACCTGGCTTTGACAAGTTCACTGAAAGAACCTATCTCGTAGTTACCAGGGGCACCAAAAATCTCTATGATAGAACCTGGCAAGGATTAGTGAAAAGTGGTGTCCCTCTCTTAGAGGCTAAGGTAGCTGCGATTGAGCAAGCTCAAAAGGTATATCCGCTTGTCAATCCAGCCAAGCTAGGGCAATCGCAAGCTAGAGCCTCTGTTCTCAGGGCTATCCCAACCTCTTATTCATTCATCAGACAGCCAGCTTCGCTTATATCGCAGGCTTCAATGGGCTATGCTAAATTAGCGACATTCCAAAAATTAAGCCCGCAGGAAAGAGTGGCGGTCAGACAGATAACGACAATGGCCGCCTCCATTTTAATAACCTCAGCGACCAGTGCTGCTATTTCTGCGTGGGCGCAAGGTAAGGATGATGACGAGATATGGCAGGCGGTTTTGGATGCTATCAATCCCGACCCCTACAATGGGAAATTTGCCTCAATAATTATTGGTGAGTTTAGAATACCTTTAGGTGGGCCCTACCGAGCTATCTTCCGGGCGGTATATCCCCAGGAAGTAAAAGGCATACCTTTCCCTGTTCCTTTTGCTGGAATACCTAACTTTGTTTTCAATCGCATCACGCCAGCTATCAAAACGCAGATAAACCTTTTAAGGAACAAAGACTACTATGGCAAGCAGATTGTTAAAGGGCAATTCCCTGAGAATATAATCAGGGGACTGCTTTATGAGTTGGAGGGGGCATTACCCCTATCGGCTGGTGAGCTTATGGGCGGAGTGCGTAGAGAGGAGTTCCCAGAAGAGATTGGGCAGCAGGCGGCCGCTCAGTTTGTCGGTGTGAATCTGATTAAGCTAGATAACACCTACTTTCATAAACTGGTTAGAAATCTAGGACTACCAACGCAAGAGACACCCTCACCCTATTCCTTAGAGAGACCAAGATTTCTCACAACGAACCTATACGGCAAAGTAACTAGCGTTCTCTCCGATGAAACTCTGGATGAGATTAAGAAAAGAAAGGGATACCCGAAGTTAGTAGCGGTCATAATTGAAGCTAGAGACCTCAAACGAGAGGTTGACTTACTGCCGAATTATAGCCCAGTATCGTTGAATGCCGACCCTGCCAGAGATAATGGGATTACCTACAAAGTGCTGTATCAGCAATGGAGTGATAGACAGGCTTTAGTTTTGGCGGGTGATGATGCTGAGTGGCATACGCAGGAATTGGTCGGCGGTCAGTATAAGACAAGAACCAATAAGGGAGAGGCTGCCCTAAAAGCCTTTGACCGGGAAAATCCCAAAGCCGAACTAGGGAATATGAGCCAAACGCAATATGTCTTACTGGAAAAGTATCATTCCATTACCGATAAAAAGGAACAAGCCCAGTTCCTAAAAGACCATCCTGAGTTATCGGTTATTCCAAGAACAGACTATCTAAAGACTCACCCTAAAGAAAACGCTCAACTGGCAGTATGGGGACAGGCTAAAATCCTCACTAAAGAAGCCTATAATGAGTTTAAGAGGCTCATTAAGGAATATGATATACCTGACAGCGCTATCCCTGAGATGACCTTACCGCCGGAAGGCTCTATTGATAACTACTTCCAATATCAAGATATGGAGAATAAGAACTCTTGGGAAGCTCAACTGATGCTGGCTAAGGATGCAGACTTGCTGAAGTTCTTAGATAGACAGCCGATAGATACCCCGATTGCCTCGCTGGAACTGAAGGTGAAGAACAGAGAACACTTTGATGCTTATGATGAGCTAGAAACAGACGCAGAACGCAAGCAGTATAAACTTGATAACCCCGATTGGGTAGATGATACCAGGCGCATTGAGGCGATTGAGCGGGGAACTGAAAAAATACCGAGCCTTGATACCGTTATCAAGGCTCATGTTGATTATGGCAAACTGATAGATAAAGAAGGTGTGGGTTCATCCAGCGCTGAGACAATGCTCTACCGGGTGGACAATCCTGATTACGACCGATGGCGACAGGATGTTAATGTTTGGGGAGACCAGGCGTTGAAACCAGTTGACCAGACTAAAATCCCTATTTGGCGGATAGATGTTAAGTATGAAAAAGAGGATGCCGAGTATGATGCCTTACCAATTACTGGAACAACTAGAGAAGACTATTTGGCTAAGAACGAAGCCTACCGCAAGAACAGGCGCCGGCGGGAAGCATATCAAAGAGGGCTTGCCGCCGGACTGATTGAACCTTATGTCTCTTATTATGAGTTACCAGTTAAAGGCTTTAGGCAAGAGCGCTTCCTGTTCAACAATCCTGACTTTGCTAAGGCATTGGGCTTAAAAGTGCCGGAGAAAGTGCCTTCTGAGCGTTATGATGAGCTGCTGGAAATGGAGGAACGAACTCCTGAGCAAGAGTTTGAGATGGATGCCTACAAGATGTTCGTGCCTGATGAATTGGTGACTGATTATGTCAGCTACAAGACACTCCCGAAAGGAACTTATGAAGACGATTGGTTTCTAATGGAGCATCAGGACTTCTATAAACAAGTCTATCTTGGTATTCTGGGCAATAAGCGTAAGGATTACCGCAAAGTGCCTACTCGTGAGGTAGGGGCTAAATATCTACATTATCAATCGTTACTCTATGGTGAAGATAGGGACCAATACCGGTTGGACAATTCCGACCTTGATGAGTGGGGTGTTCTGGCTGGAATATGGACAAAAACAATGAGTGAGCAGAGGCGGCGCTTAGGTCTCAGTGCCAGCGAGAAAATGGAGGAGGAAGTCCAAAAGATAATAGACAAGATGCGAGGCGTAGGAGTTAGGCGGTGATAGATAAAGATGGATTGATTGCGTTTGAAGCAGATATAGCTTTGCTCTTTGAGCAAGCTAAGATACCATCGCCAGTGCATCTGTCTGGTGGGAATGAAGACGCCTTGATTGATATATTCCAGCATATCAAGCAGACGGATTGGTGCTTTAGCAATCATCGCAGTCACTATCACGCTCTCCTGAAAGGTATCCCCCCTGAGCGGTTGAAAGCTGAGATACTGGCTAATCACAGTATTACTATCAATAACGCCGAGTATAAGTTCTTCTCCTCAGCTATCGTTGGCGGTATATTGCCGATAGCGGTAGGGGTCGCCATGATGGGTGAGACTGCCTGGGTCTTTTGTGGCGAGATGGCGGCCGAGACCGGTATTTTCCACGAATGCGTTAAATATGCCACAGGACACGAATTGCCAATTCACTTTGTGGTAGAAGATAATCACTATTCGGTTCTGACGCCAACCGAGAAAGTTTGGAGGTATAGCTATGAGAGAACTTGGCCCCACCAGGGAACAAATAAGGGGTTCGTGTCATTCTAGTTACTCTGAAGAATTGACTCGTGCGATGACCTGGCTGGGAGAGCAACCTGACACGATATTTATAGGTCAGAGTATTATCTATGGCGGGAACGCAATGTTTGATACATTGAAGGGCATTCCCATTGAAAAGAAAATTGAGGTCGGAGTCATGGAAGAGGCTCAAATGGGTATTAGTTTGGGTATGGCTCTCACTGGCAAGACGGTCATTTCAATCTATCCCCGCTTTGACTTCCTTTTGCTGGCAGTAAATCAGTTGGTCAATCACATCGATAAATTGGAGGATTTTACTCACGGGCAGTATCACGCAAAGGTGATTATCAGGGTAGGTATCGGCTCAACAAAACCGATGTATCCTGGCGTCCAACACTGTGGAGATTATACCCAGGCATTTACGAAGTTGCTTAGGATGCCAGTGGCTCGCTTATGGGTTGCCGACCAAATAGGTTCTACCTATCAGCGTGCTTATACTGGTTATGGAAGTTCGCTTATTGTAGAGGATATGGGACTCTATGCTTTACCATTGTAGGTCTTTTCCGTGGCGTAAGGGATGTGGTAGCTTCTTGAAATTCACTGAGACCCACGATGAGTTTTTGTGTAGATGTCCCCGATGTGGCTGGGAGACTAGACAGAAAAGAGCAGTCTGGATGGCTGAGGCGAAAGTCGTTGAGGAAGGAGATAGAATTAGTCATGGAATGGTCGTCTAAAAATAAATACAATCCCATGAATAGTATGAAAGGGCTGACATACCATGAACACTACAGAAAGATTCTAGCGTGGATGGATGGGCAAGGCGAACTTCCAGCACCGATTGAGGCTTCCCTCGACCCGACCAGCGCTTGTAACAACCGCTGCTATTACTGTTCCTCTAATCGCTATCTTGAAGACAAATACTCAAAGCGTTGGGGCAGAGACTACTTTGAGGAGCTATTTGTTCATCTGTCCACTTGGGGGGTCAAGGCTTATTGTTGGGGTGGGCGTGAAGCTACTTTGAATCCTCGCCTTGCTGAAGCTACTAAATTAGCTCACCTGTGCGGATTGGAAGGAGCTATTGTAACTAATGGCGTTTATCTACCTGATGACCTTCTCGATGCCCTCTTGCTTTGTAAGTGGATAGGGGTCTCGGTGGATACTTCTGATAGAGATGTCTATAAAAAGGTTAGGGGGACTTATGATTGTGAAAAAGTATGGGAAAATATAGAGAGAATCGCCAGCAAGAAAACCACGACTACGCTTGGAGTCCGAGCATTAGTCTTGCCTGAGACAGTTGATACCTTAGTAACGACGACAGAAGCCGCCCGTAAGGCTGGGGCTAATTTCATACATATCAGGCCTGCTGACCTTGAAAGAGCAGATTTATTGATTGCTCAACAAATGAACTTTAATATGCCAAAGATAGAAGACATATTTCAAAGATGCCACGAACTTGAAACACCTGATTTTGGAGTATTCACTATTACCCACAAATACGATGAGAACTTCCATGTTACTCATAAATTCAAGAAGTGTCTTGCTTCACCACTTGTGGTTCAGATATGCGCTGATAAGAAGATGTATCTCTGCGTCGACCATCGGATGGACGAGCGGTTCTTAATAACAGATTGGGGAAGTGGCCAGCACCGGGACTTAATTAAGAGCATAGAACCCGATAGAGATTGTTCTCGGTGCACCTGGGGGACTTACAATGAGATAATGGAAAAGGTAGTGATTGAAGATAGCATGCATAGGAATTTCCCATGAAAACAGTAATGGTGTCTGGGCATTTTGACCCATGTCATTTCGCCCATCTGGACTTTATCAACCAAGCGGTAAAGTTAGGCGACCAACTCATTTGTGTGATATCCAGTGATAGGCAGGTTCTCATGAAAAAGAGTAAGGTGAATGAACCAGCAGAAGAACGAGCAAGCCTTATAAGCCAACTGCTATTAGGGACTGGGCATGCTTTTGTAGTGCTGATAAATCAATGGGATAGCGATGGTCTGGTGGCTAAGGCATTAGAAGCATTGAAACCTGATATATTCTGTCGGGGCACGGATAAGACCAGTGATGATATGCCCAAGGAAGAGAAAGAGGTCTGTGATAGATTTGGTATTCAAATAATCCATATTAAAGGCAAGATTGCTCATGGGTCCGAGTTCATATGATAATAAGCAGAACCCCACTTAGAATCAGTTTTTTGGGGGGCGGGAGCGATTACCCTCAGTGGTTCAATGAGCATGGGGGAGCGATACTTGGCACAACTATAGACAAGTATTGTTATGTGATGCTCCACGAGGGCAAGTCGTGGTTTACCTTTGACCTCCCTAATAAATCAGGGTTAGCATCATCATCAGCTTACACTGTAGGGTTACTCAGAGTTTGCACTATATTAGACCAGCAGACCATAGCTAGATTGGCTACTACTTGGGAGCAGGACAAGACCAATGGGCAAGTAGGTTCGCAAGACCAGTATCTTTGTGCTGTTGGAGGATTTCATCATCTCAAATTCTCCGAACATGGTGTCAGGGATATACCTGTCTCTCAGGATTTAGTATCCCCGCTTCAAGACTGGCTGATGCTCTTTGATACCCACCAATACCGGCGTAATGGTGATATTATCCCGAGTCAACTGAAAGAAATGGAGCAGCACGAAGAACTCTATAAACGGATAGCTGAAATGCCTCAAGAGGGCATCTGGAGACTTGAAGAAAAGGATTACAATGGTTTTGGGCAGATACTTGGTGAAGCGTGGGGACTTAAAAAGCAAGTAGCTCCGATGGCTACTACTCCTGATATTGACAAGATTTATTCCATCGCCATGGCTAGCGGAGCTGTTGGTGGTAAGTTACTTGGTGGGGGTGGGGGTGGCTTTATTGTTTTCGTGGTTGAGCCAGATAAACAAGAATTGGTTAAGAAAGCCTTGTCCGCCCTGACTTATGTGCCTTTCAAGTTTGAAATTGACGGAACACAGGTGATTTATAAAGATGTTAGATGAACCAGCCGTAGAAGCTATCATTAAGTCCTACCAGGCTGGAGGGAAAGTTCTTATTTGCGGAAATGGAGGCTTAGCTGCAGAGGCAGAACATTTTGCCTCTGAATTAGTGGGGAAATACGCCTTTGATATTTTCATACCCTGTTTCGCCCTTACCAGTCCTTCGGCACTGATTACAGCATTAGGTAATGACATTGGATTTGAGAATGTCTTTTCTCATCAGGTTAGGGTAATGGGTGATGCTGGTGA
>Ga0209518_1002341_pt1 | contig 17960 bp, 15 predicted proteins | sample RifGroB1_FD_183993 | JGI IMG/M metagenome (GOLD analysis project Ga0209518, IMG submission 183993) | Groundwater microbial communities from Rifle, Colorado, USA - Groundwater B1 (SPAdes) (version 2) | ecosystem: Environmental > Aquatic > Deep subsurface > Groundwater | place: Rifle, Colorado...
AATAAATTATTAATAATAAACAAGATTATATTTGACAAAAAGTAAAATATTTGTAAGAATAATAAAAATTATTGTTTTTATAAAACATTTAAAAAGTTTAGGAGAGTAAAAAATATGAAAAACGTAATTAGTATATTATTTTCAATCTTATTTTTGTTTGGCTGTGCTAATCCAGATACAAATCAAGCAAAAGAACCCCAAAAAGACGAAATTAGCGTTGATTTATCTAATATCAATTCAAATCTAATACCATCAATTGAAGATGTAAACATAGAAACAACTAAGAAAAAAGGTTTATTTCCTGAGTCTTATAAGACATCTTGGGTAATAAACGCTATCGAGGATAAGTTTGACTACTTTGGCTTTAATGGTAAAAGAATGAATGAGATTGGAGAGATATATAGAAAGGCTATTACTGCTAATGTATTATTTAGCATAGTTGAAAGAGAAGCAGAATATAAAAAAGTTAAAGAAGAAAAATATAGTAATCTAACCTGCAATATATCATACCAAAAGATTAAAAAAGGTGATATTATACTTGCAGAGACAAGAAACGCTTATTTAATGGGTGTTGACTCTGAAAACAATTTACATCACGCTTTATTATGTGTTAAAGACCCTACGAGTGATGAAGACATTGCATTTATAACAAATAATGGATTTGGAAATCCAGAAGTAAAACTATATCCACTCAATCAATTAAAACAACACGATGACTATGTCATAGTATTAAGATCATATTATCCGGAAAAAATAAACATTGATAAAATTGTTAGTTATGCTTTAAGTCAACTTGGCAAAGGATACAACACTAACTTTACAGATAAAGAGACAGATGAGAGTTTTTATTGTACTCAATTAGTTTGGAGAGCATATATTGAAGCTGGTATAAATATAGATTATAATGACCATTTGTATAATGATTATAACCTTGTGTTAGCCTCAGATATATATAAGTCACCATATTTATACATAGTTGATTTTAGCGATTAAATAAAAAAGTATAGGAGTTTAAAAAATGAAAAAAATATATTTAATTATCTCAATGATTGTATTATTATTTATAATAGGATGTAGTAATCCTACGATAACGAGTGAAAATAGCAATAATAACAACGATAAACAGACAACCGCATTACAAGAAAGCAATGTTGATTATAAATTAACAAGACTTTTAGCAGAGAACCAAATATTAGCGATAAAACAATTTGATAATAATTGGGATGGTGCTGTAATATCTGATTATTTTTTGTGGTACAATCCAATAGTAACAGATAGACCAGCATATATTGAATATAAACTAACTAAAAATAATCAAGACGCTGGCTACATAATTGTTAGTACAACAGAAAAAGACTTTGATATACCAGAATATCATACATCTGGTAAGGCAATGTATGAAATAATGCAAGAACAAGCAGGAACAAAAGATATAAAAGGTACAAGATTTAATGCTTTTAACTTTATGGTAGAATACACGAAAAATAATACTCCTAATAAACTTTTTATGGGATCATTATCAGATTTAAATGATATTGATACTAATACAGTTGCAAATAGAAGTATAGTAAACTCTGAATATGAAAATTATTTAAATAGTTATATTAGTAAAAGATATTCAATAGGTGATACAATTGGAGGAACAAAGAAAGAATTAAGTCAATATCATCAAATTAAAGAAGAAAATAAACAAAGAAATATAATTGAAAGTGCAAAACATAGAGGAAATCCAACTCCTCCATATCAAAAATATATTAATGCTCAAGTACATAATGCTTGGAATATACCATTTTATCAACAATATGGCGTTAGTGGTAAATTTTATAATTCTGGATGTAGTGCAACAGCGGGAGCAATGGTACTTGCTTATTGGTATCTACAACATGGTAGAACAAAACTATTTTCTTCAAGACCTCCTATATATTGGGAAAATAATAATAATGATGTTAGAGGTGTAATTGAGACACTAAGAAGCCCTGCTTATATGCACACAGATTATAATGGTAATACTTGGATTTATGAATGGTATAATGATGTATTTGGTTATCGAGGTGCTTATTATGGTTTGTATCAATATGTTTATAATAAGGGATATAATTATAGTATATGGAGATACTACAATGTAGATAATAACGATTACGACCCTAGTACAGAAGCAGGATGTTCTAGTATAATAAATGAATGGAAGACTATATTTGATCATATAGCAAATGATAGACCTCCAATATTATTTTATAATGATAATGAAAATGGTTTTGGTGGTCATGCAGCGGTAATACATACATGTACATTAGAAAGGAACGAATGGACATCTGATGTAAATACTGCTCATTGTACAATAAAGACAGGATGGGCTGGTGATAGAGCTAATCAACCAAGAGAAAAAACAATTAATTCTACAAGTTATTTTTTTCATGATGTTATAGTTATTGAAGTTCACAATTATTAAGATATTAAGGAGTGTACAAAATGAAAAGGAAAATAATACTAATATTATGTATAATAATACTATCACAAATTAATATATATTCAATTGTAACTAATTATGGTTGTCTTGATGAGGCTAAAAGTTTAGAAAATAAAAAGTTTTCTATTGGTGGATTTAACACAATAATAACAACACCACTTATTTTAATTACAGATATTTATACTAATACAATAGGAATTATAAGTTATCATTCTATAGTTACCGCAATACCAATTGGTTATTTAGGAGTAACAGGAAGATTTGGACTAAAATATAATATAGAAATTGGATTTACTCATTTAATATCAAGCCCATCTAATATTTATCAAATGATGACTCCTTATTTAGTAAGTATATATGGAGATTTTAGTTTTAAAAAATCTATAAAAATACAAAATAATAAATATTTTGCTTATAGATTTATTTTAGGGGTTACTTCTACTCCTCCTTATGGTATGTGGACTCATATAATATTAAAAAACAGTTTTTTATTTGGTTTTGTATTTAACAAATATAGTTTTAATATTGTACCATCAATAAAAAATAGTGTATCTATTAGTGGATATTTTACTGTTAGTCCAGAGATACTGGTTAATTGGCATTTATACACAACTAAAAAAACTAATTTAATATTTGAATTATTCTTATCTAATGAGTTTTATTTTCATGGAAGCGATAGTTGGTCAAGAAGTGTTTTTAATAGAAATAGTGGTTATATTGATTTGTTTGATAGTGCCTTATGTGTAGGCTTCTCCTTTGGAGTTAGTTTCACAAATAAATAATAATAAAGCCAGAGTAAAATCTGGCTTTAAAACTTGCAAATTATTCCTGCTAAGCAATATATAGCGTAATAACAATAAGGGCAGGAATAATTTGTAAGTCACATTTAAAATTATGGTGCGTAAATCTCTTTTGATTTCGGTTTCTAATATTTTTAAATATTCAAAATAGTGTTTATTTTTTCTCTCAATTTTTCTAATAATTCTCTTTCATGAGGATGAAACTTTTTTCTTTTTTCTAATTTATTATTAAATTTGCCAATAAAATTATTAGTTAAATTTTTAGCTATTCTGATTTCTTTTATTTCTTGATTTTCTTTTTGTTCAATTTGTTTTTTCAATTGAGATACAGAAATATTTTTATTGCAAATTGTCTCAAATAATTCTTTAACTTTTTCATCTTCATCTATTCTTGATATAAGATATAGTTTTTCAATAGATAAATTTTCTAAATGTAAAGTCGACTTTACATCGTTATTAATACTGTTAATTCTAATTGTAGACAATAATAAAATCTCTAATCTCTCATATACAGTTACATATTTATGCAGCTGTACTCTGCTGATTTTATGTTCTTTTACTGCAAAATCTTCTAAAGTTTCATAACCTAACTCTTTATACAATTGAAACTTTTTGAAAAGATGTAATCTTTGACTTTTAAATATTATATTCTGAACAAAATTTTTATCTAATATTTTTATATCTTCGTTTAATTTTTGTGTATCCAATAAATCTTTATTTTGTGTTGTTTCATAATCTAATAATTGAACTCCATCAATTTTAAATCCCAACTCTTCTTTTTGTTGTGCGGTCATTTGGTTTAAAGATTCTCTCATTTTATCTGCTGTGCTTTTTATTTCAAATTTAACCATTCTTTTTCTCCATCTTTAATTTTTTAAGAAGTTCTTCTACGAAATTTCGGTAGTCTTCCGCCCCTTGACTTGATTTATCATATTCGATAACTGATTTTGTAAAAAAAGGACTTTCTTTTATTTTTATATTTTGAGTTATTTCTATTTCAAAAATTTCATCTTTGAACCTATCTTTTAATTGCTGTGCAATCTGAACAGATAAGTTATTATTGCTTTTTTGATTTATTACAATCCCTAATAGTTTTAGAAATTTATTAAATTCTAACATTTCTTTTAGTTTTTTAATAAGTTGTTCAGTTCCAAGTGGGCTATAAAAATCTGGACACATTGGGACTATTACATATTCTACTGCTAAGAAAGCATTTGTTACTAAAATACCGAGTGAAGGAGGACAATCTATTATTATAAAATCATAGCTTTCTGAGATATAGTCTAAATACTTTTTTAATTTAAACCAAATATCAAAAGAATTAATTGTTTCTACATCAGTTAATAAAATATTTGACGGTATTATATCTATATCTTTTCTAGCTCTTGAAATTAGATATTCTTCTCTAATGTCTTTTTTTTCTCTCTCAAATATGATTAAAGCACTTTTATCTCTTTCTACTTCAACATCTTGACCAAGAAAAGCCTTAGTTAAATTCGCTTGTGGGTCTAAATCTACACCAAGAACCTTATATCCTCTATTTGCCAATGTAATTAAAGTGTTATAAGTTAATGTAGTTTTGCCTACACCCCCCTTTTGATTAACAATGGCTATTCTTTTTGATTTTAAATAAGGTTTAAAGAGGGCTTCAACCTCATCTCTTTTGAAATAAAATTTCTTTGCCGAGTCCGTTAATTTAAATGGTTTTAGTATTCCATCGTTCAAATACTTTCGGTAAGTAGCTTCGTTTAATCCTAAAAATTTAAAAATTTCTTCACGAGTCATATATTCATTTGTTTGATTTTCTTTTTCCATAAAAAATTACTCCTAAGATAAGATAAATACAATTTATTATATTTATTGTTTAATGTCAACCATAAATATAATATACTATAATAAATCTTTATTTTAATAAGAATCTATTATTATCGTGATATTGATGGCAAAACATATTAAATTATATAATATCTATTTTGTGTAATAATAATAAAATTATTAGTTTGTTATACTCAGAATATGCAATTGATTTGAATTATCTATCTTTTTTAAACTTTTTGTTTAACAACGCAGGCTATTTTGGGTGCGTGGCGTTTAAAAATTTGTTGATTTTTTTTTTTAAATGTATAAAATATTTAATATAAAAAAAAAGAACCTCTTGGCTGAGAGATTCTTTTTTTGTAGAAGTATTAATATGTTATAGTATGTATAAAACAATGTATAAAATACTAATTTCTACGATGTTTTAAGATAAAGACATATTAATATTTTCTTTTTCAAAAGTCAATACTTATAGGAGAGAAAATATGTATATTTCTGATGTTTTAAGAGAAGAATTCAAACTTGATCTAATTTCAACGGCTATTTTACAACATTTTGCATTTTGGATAAATAAAAACGCTTCGGATGGAAAAAATGTTAACAATGAAAAATGTTGGACTTTTCAAACGCTAAATCAGATTGCAAAGTATCTAAAAATAACAGTTGCTAGAGTAAGATATGCAATAGATAAATTAGTAGCAAAAGGTTATCTAATAAAAGACAATTTTAACAAGACTGCTTACGATAGAACAATTTGGTATTCGTTTAAAGATGAACAAATACTACAAAAAATTATATCTGAAATAAATAAAAAAAATCCGCCAATTAATTCGCAAATGGAAAAGATAAAATTATCAAATCCATCTGAAGAAATTAGCGAACCTATACCAAAAGCTAAAAATAAGATATCTACAAAAGAAGCTTTAAACGAGTCTCAAAGTAAACCTAAAATAACTTTTGAAACAATATCTCAAGAGAAAAAAGAGATATCTGCTACTTTGGTTAGTTTTAAACTTTCTAAAATGCAAACAAATAGAATAATAAAAGAATTTGATATTCCGTACATACAAAGTAAAATTAAACAATTTGAATATATTTCTAAAAATTACCCTAAAAAGTTTAAAAAATATCCTAAAGCAAGTTATTTATACAACTCAATTTATGACAATTGGGAAGATGAAGATTATTTAAAATATTTAGCAATAAAACAAAAAGAACAAAAAGACAAAGAAAACAGAGAACTATTAAAAAAACAAGAAATCATCCAAAAACAAAAAAACGAATATGAAAAATACATAACAATCGAAGCAAAAAAAGAATATCAAACTTTAACAGAACAAGAAAAACGACAGATTGACGATACAATTAAAAAACAAATTGGTTTAAATGCCTTTGTTATGCAAAATAATGCTATTTTTAATAGAATAATAGAGACAAGACGAGTAGAATTCGTTTTAGAAAGAATTAAAAATAAAATTATTTCTTTTGATGAGTTTTTGAAACTGTTGCCTGTGCAATGATTTTTATATAGATTTAAAAAAAAATTATATTTTTGTACCAAATTGTGGAAAAACAATAAAATAATGATATAATATATATAATACTTTTTAGTAATATTATTATACTGATGAGTAAAAAATCTATGTTAATCAGTGTTATTGGAGGTAATTATGACCAATGAAGAAATAATATCACAAATCAATGCAATAGCCGACAAGGATATTAAAATACCTACTAATATCCCAATTGAGGACTACACACACGAAGCAGAAAAACTTTATCAATGGAGTCTCGAAGATAAAGACAAACTTATAGGACGAGGATTAAAAGTTGAGTTAATTGATAGTTTACCAATAAGAATTATATCTTTAAGAGATGCAGAGTCTGCATGGCAATTAGCAAAAGTTGGGCAGGAAGATTTAAAAAAAGAATGGGCTGAAAAATCAAAAAATGCTTATGCTCTAAAAAAATTATTATTACATGATTTTGCGTTTGCATTTAGAGACGATAAAGAAATATTAAAAAAAGTATCTGCTATAAAAGAGGGGTCTGGACATACTGACATGTTCCAAGATATGAACGATTTAGCTTTATTGGGTAAACAATATAATAATAAATTAGAAGAGATAAAATTTGATTTGAATTTACTAGAAAAAGCCTCTGACTTTGCTAAAACCTTGCCCCCTATATTTGCTACTATAAATAACAAAAAAGGTAACTCAACCACAATTAAAAAATTTAGAGACCAAGCATATACTTATTTAAAGATTGCTATTGATGAGATAAGAAAATATGGGCAATTTGTATTTTGGCAAAACCCAGAGAGAAAAAAAGGTTATTATAGCGAATACATGAGAAAAAAGAATGCTAATAGAATTAATAAACCTAAAGAAGAAAATAAAAATATTGCAGTATAAATAACAATAAAACTATTACAAAAAAGAATTATAAAGCTACACGAATGGCATTATTCAATACTATTAACCGTCAAAACATTATACGAACTGGGTATAACTGTTACACGAACATACAAATTGTTATCGCTAATAATACTAAATGCTACACTAATAGTGTATAAATGTTATATAAACCATAGATTTTAATGAATTTTTACTACAAATATATACCAATTACACCTATTAATATTGAGATATATGTTAATAGATGTCATCTAATAGCTGCGGTAGAGGAAAAAATAGTAATATTTTAGCAAATAGATAAATATCTGCTCAAACCAGATATTTATCTATTTGCTTTTTTTTATTATTTATTTAAGATATAAATAAGAACTAACCCTAAAAGTTTTTTTTTATAGTTTGTATTGAGTGTCCACAATCATTTGATACAAACTAATTTTACTATTGATATATTTATTTCGGAGGAACAACGGAATAACATATAGATTCTTTTTTGAAATTAATTGACTCTGGGCTTGTATTGCTAATCTTTAGTAATACAAGCCTTCTTTTAAAACAAATATATATTCAGAAATCGACATAACAAAGATTATAAGAAATTATTGGAAATGTATTTCAAATCCATTCCTCAGTTAAATTATACAGTTTATACACCAAATTATCAATTTTTTTGTCGATTAGGTTTATTTTTTCATTTTTGCTATTTTTTTTAATTCCAAATAAGCACCTTCAATTTGAACGGCTAAAAATTCAGTATAAGATTTACTAAAAGAAATAACAAATTGTTGAGGAATATAAGATTTAAAAAGGTCACGGTTAACAAACTCCATATAATCTTTATTCAATTCACTAAGTCTATTTACTAAGTTATCTTTAGGAATAGAGTTATATAAATATGTATTTCCAACTCCAGTTATTTGATTTTGTTTATAAAAAATACCAATTTGATATAAATTTTGCATTTGAAAGTTTTTAATATTTTTTTGTTGTACTGCGAGTTGTTCAGCATAATCAAAAAAGTTTTCCAATTTAGAATAAAAATATACCCCTAATTTTTTTATAAATAAATGTTTGTATTTATTCCAACTATAATTTTCAATCAAGTTAGAGGATTCAAACATCATTGTATCATTTAAAAAGCCATTGTTAAAGCATAGTTTTAAAACATCGATATTTTTTCTAATTTCGTCAATCTCTAAAACAATCATAGTTGCTACATTTTTTCGTTTGTCATTTTTTTGCAACTTATATAAAATAAATATAGATAATCCTGCGACAAATAAAAGAAGAGTTTGAAGACCATTTGAATTAATAAACTCAATAAACTTAGTAAAATCTAACATAATTTATACTCCTAATAATTTTATATAAAAAGTTTAATAACTTTTAAATCCATTCCTTAGTCAAATCATCAATTTCTTTTTGTATTTTAATTGTCTCTGCTAAAACATTGCAAACTTTAATGAAATGCTGTAAATCTGTGCCTTTTAATATATAATTGTGTTTTTTTCGTTCTTTTAGCCATTTGTCAAGTACTTGGTAACCGCCGATTTGGTAATCCCAAATATCTTTAGGAATATTGTCAAAATATGTAGTATCATTAAACCAAGCTTGATTATTTTTGTATTCTACCTTTGTTACTGCCAAATCTGGCTTTGATACAGGAAAATTAACTATATTTGTATCAAAATCGACTTTTAACAAGTGTAAATCAATTAATCTTTGACCAATTAACGATAATTTGTCAAAAATGTCTTTATCCTCTGTAAATGGAATTCGTGGAAAATCAATTTTTAATAAATCGTTATATTTAATCCTATAAGTTGGTGAGTATAAAACTGAATAGATATATCCTAAAATCTCCTCTGGCGTTTTGTTATCTAAGCCTTTTTGTTTGATAAAAGTATTAAAATCATTGGTATAGTTTGGTATTTTATCTTGTGAGAATGAGTCAGCATCTGGGTAGAGATAGAGGGGAGATATATAGGTCTCTGAACCTGTATTTTTACCACCAATAGAAACATCAATAATAATATTTGAAATATAACCATAATTAAAATTAATTTCTTTACATAATCGTGGAAAAATTATTCCAATATTATCTTTTTTTATAAAATGTTGTGTAATCTCTCTGGCTGGTCTACTTGTAAAACCAATTTTATAATAAATCTTTCTTATATCGAATGGTCTATAATGAATATCTATTATATTATTTTCGTTTAACTGTTCTATTTTCAATTTATCTTCAAACTTATAACTACTAGAATTACTTATATTATATTTTAGTCTAAAATCATCGTTAAATATTCCACTTATTGCGACTTTTATTTTATTTATTAAATTGTTTTTTTCAAAATCAATAACTAAATCATCTCTATCTGTTTTAACACCACTACCATAAGAATTAAAAATTTCTGTAATTCCTAAATATTTATTATATTCTCCTTCTAAACTCAAATCCTTCTTTTTAAACCAATAATTTGGACTTTCTGCATTTAATTTATTCCATTCTACATTATTTATTAACTTTTCATATAAAAAACTATATTTTTCATCTCTTAGACTTTGTAAACTATAATAATAAACGCCAGCATTTTCATTTTTCTTTTTACCAGTTTTAATAAAAAAACTTATACAAACACCTTGTTTTATATCAAAAACATTTTCATCTTTTGACCCATCGGGACAGGTTTCACCTATATTACTATTACCATGTAGATTTAAAATGTAGATTTCGTCAAAAGTATTAAATAATTCTTTTCTCATAACTCTATGAGTTATTCCATCAATAAAAGAGTTATTAGTAATAATTCCGATAACTCCTTTTTTTACCTTTTCCATTTTCCAATGTGCAAAACGAATAAATTTAATATAATCGTCATCTAAATTTATTTTTTTTTCTTCTAATCCATTTTTATATAAACTAAGTTTTTCTTTAATCCAATCACTTTGATTCATTTGTCCAAAATTAGAATAAGGCGGGTTACCCATAATAACTAAGATGTCTTCGTCATTTTTTACTTTGTGAGCAAGTCCAGCTTCTTCGTCGATGTCGTCAAAGAAGTTGGTTAATAAAATATTGGTGTGGTTTTCGAGTGTATTTGTTAGATAAATTTCTGCTCTTTCTTTTTTGTCACCTTGATAGAGAAAGCCAAAACTTTCTAAATATTCATGTATTCTTAAATGACAGATAATATAAGGGACTGCGAGTAACTCAAAACCATAGATATTTTCAAGTATAAATTCGTTTACTTCGGTATTAAACAAGCCTTGATTATTGGTTCTCCATAGTTCAGTTTTTATAAACTCAATCAATGCCAAAATAAAAGTCCCTGTTCCTGTTGCAAAATCTAAAACTTTTATTGACTGGTCTAAAAAACCTTTTTTTATATCAAGTTTCTCTTTAAGAATAACATCAAGCGAACGGATAATAAAAGAAACGACACTTTCTGGGGTATAAAAAACGCCTCTACTTACCTTTGTTTTTTTATCATAAACTTTTAGAAACTCTTCATAAAAGTATAAAAATGGGTCAGCTAAGTTTTTTTCTCTTTTTTTGAGTAATGAAAGATCTTTATATGATAAACTATTTTTAATTATCTTAGTATCAATATTGTTTAAAAGTAATAATATTTCGTCGATTATCCATAAAATATTAGATTCCCATTTATCAAAGCGTGTATTATGAAAAATATCTTTCAATAGTGGTATATAATGTGGAATATTATTTATAATATTTTCTTTAGTTAAAATTATATCTTTAGATAATCTAAAAAACAATAAGCCAAAACTCATAATTTGAGAATAAATATCTGTGAATAATTCTTTACTTAAATCTTGTATTATTGCTTTTTTAAAAACTTCATAAACTTTTGTAAATTGACTTTTTGTATCCTCAGTTTGTAATTCTTCAAGTATAAAGTCTTTTAAAATCCGTGTTCTTTTTGCTAACTCTTCGGATAGTTTTTTAGTACTTGTCGTTATTTGTGGTGCGGTTAGAAAAAATTTAGTTAGAATATCTTTAAAAATATCGATTTCTTTTGTTTTTGGTTTATTGCTTTTTAAATCTATTTTACTTGATATACTACAATTAGCCATTATACTACCATTTTTAAATAATATAAAATCAATGTAATTCGTTAATATTAGATTATTTGAGACAGATAAATATTTTTTTATTTGTTCACTTTCGATTAAGTCTCCAATATCTGTATTAATATCTTTACATTCAATATAACCAATAATATTATTTGCTTTGTCAATGATTTTAAAGTCGGGAGAACCAAATTTAGCCCTTTTAGGTTCGTGAATAATAGTTAAATCACTTCGTTTTAATTCATCTTTCAAAAAAAGATTAAGCATATTTTGAAATGGAGTTCTAAAACTATGTTCTAAATACTCACCAGATTTATATATATTTGAAATTTCTTGAATATAATCATTAAACATATAACGCCTTTTTATAAAATTGTATCTATTCCCATTTTTAACAGAAAAACAACACAAAATCAAATGAAATATTTTTAATATTTTGTATTTATTTTTCTCTATTATAATAAAAGAAAGAGAAAGAAAGAATTTGCATTGATTTTTATAATGGAGTCTATGGAATACAAGCAATGCAAATTCTTATTATGCTAAACTAATAAAAAAGGAGCTACTTTAAAGGTGTTGCATTACAAAACCCGTAATCTAAAAATGGTAAAAAGTTTTTGTTTCATCATAAAATTTCTTAATTATTATTCTTTTAAAATAAAAATTATTACTATTATTGTAATAAAGTTTAACTTTTTGTCAATATTAATATTATTAATTTAAAATATTTTTTTATTTTATATAAAAATTACTAACATTATCGAAAAATAATAAAAATCCCCCCTCGAAATTGATCTTATAACCAGCAAAGACCAAGTCCGTCTATCAAAATTATGTCGGCTGAAAGATGCCAAGGATGGCAAGTGTTTTGAAAAGTGCGTTGACGAAAAAAGGAGAAATACCAAAAAGCAATTATTACAACATCAAAGACTATACTCTTATAACCAGCCTTTTTCGTCATAAGCAAGCCCCCTTTCCTTTTTCCCCCCAAATTTCAAACCGTTTCCACTTAACGGGGGATAGGAAAAAGGGGGGTTTGGGGGGAAAAAGGAAAGGGGGCGGCTTTTCAAAACACGGTCTTTCAGACGACATAATTTTGATAGGCGGGGTTGGTCAGTTAAGACTTGTACATACTCCAACCAGTTAATATTATTCCATTTTTTCAATTTCGAGGGGGGATTTTTATTATTTTTATTTATTTGTTATTGTAATTAATTAAATCTTGAATAATAATTAATATGAATGTGTATTTCGAGGAATCTACTATGTCAAATCTAATTTTTACAGGTCAAAAAAATAAACACCTTGTTACAAGCGGGTTTGCAGAAACAAGGAACTACGAACCTTATAATGGCAAAGGTCACGAAGGAATCGATTATAAAGATAAAAAAGGTACATCTATTTATTGTGAAATAAATGGACTTGTTGAGGATATATCTTATCAGCAAAATGTTTATGGGCATAGAATTTTAGTTAAAACTAATCTAGGTTATCTAACAAAAGAACTCGAAGGATGTATCATATACCATATTTACGGGCATTTGTTCAAAGTAGATAACAATATTAAAATTAAAAAGTTTGTTAAAGCTGGTCAAAAGATTGGACAGATGGGAAATAGTGGTTTTTGTATGTATCAAAATAGTAGTGGAGAATTGGTAAAAGTTACAGAAGAACAAGCAAAAGACTCAAAATTTGAATCTGGAGTTCATCTACATTTATCTTTTTATACTGGATTAAAAAATACTTATTTAATTGACTTAATTAAACAAAAATTGAACTTAAATAATAACGATTTTTATCTTAATCAATGGGGAAGATACTATTTACATCCAGATTATTTTTTTAAGTTTTTAGGAATGTATTGAGGATTATTGTTATAGATAAAAATTATATTATTAAAGTTACCCAGCGAATTATTTACGCCAATATTTTCTATAAAAAGACATTGCGATCGTAAATAATTCGCTGGGCATATTAAAAGAGTGTGGTAAAATAAGTATTATTATTCCTTAATCTTTTCTTCTTTCTCTTCTTTAGTCTCTTCTTTAGTTTCTTCTTCTATTATACAATGATATTCATTTTTAAATTCTTGTATTTTCATTAAAGATTCTTCTAAAGATTTTACTCTTTTAGTGATTATTTCCATATACTCTTTAATCTCAAGTTTACTTGAGTCTTCTAAATTAAAAAATATAAAGTTCTCAATTGTTCTTTGAACATTTAAAAACGCCCCCATTATATCAGAAGCAATTTTTTGATTGTTTTCCATAGATTAACTCCATTATTAAATAAATTTTGTATAATCTTATGGGAGTTACTATAAAAAACAACACCGATAAATATCTACTGAATACAGATATATATTGGGGTTCACAAAAATTATTCTATTCGTAAAAATATTTAATCATTTTGTAACATTGTTTTGATAAGAGCTGCTTTGTTATGTTCGCATCCAAATTTATTATACAATATATTTATTCTGTCAGATACTGTCGATTGTGCAAGTCCTAATTTGTATTCTATTTCTTTATTTGCAAGACCTTCAAGTAATAATCTTCCGAGTTCTTTCTCTTTTTCCGTTAATCCAACCTTCTCACATCTTTTATAAAAAATAAGTTCTTGTTGTTTTTCTTTTTCTTTATCTGTCATTACGCTTTTTTTTGTTGTCATTGCAGAAGTTATTATATTACTTGCTGTTTTATTTATGGTCGCTTTTCTATTTTTTATAAGTGCATCTGCTTTAGCTATTATTACTTCAATTGAGTTAAAGGGCTTTGTTATATAATCTACTGCACCTTGTAGCAATCCTGCAATTTTTTGTTGTTCCGTCCCTTTAGCGGTAAGAAAAATAAACGGTATATCTTTGTAATTGGGATTCTTATCAATTTCATTGAATAATTCTATCCCATCCATCTCATCCATCATTATATCGGAAATTATTAATTCTGGTTTTTGTGGCATTTCTTTTAGCATTTCTAAAGCTTCTATACCATTTATCGCAGGATAAACATTATAACCAAAAGAAAATGCCTCAATCAACATTGCTAATTGTTCTAAATTGTCCTCAACAATCAATAAATTATATTTATTATCATTATTAACAATTCTTATTGATTCTTCTATATTATTATATGAAATATCGTTATTTAAAATTACCTTTTCTGTCGTATCTTCTGGTTTTATATAATATCGATTAAAAGTTATAATAAAGGTTGTTCCTTCACCTACTTTACTTTCAATCTTTATATTTCCATTTACACTATCAACTATTTGTTTGACTATCGATAGTCCCATTCCGATACCTTGATAATTTTGTTTTTTGTGCGAAGATTGATAATATGGTTCAAATATATGTTGTTGTTGCTCTTCTGTAATATGTTTACCAGTATTAGAGATCGTAAACTTTATATTATTTTCATCTGCATTTAAATTGACTTCTATTAATCCTTGTTTCTCAGTGTATTTTATTGCATTATCAACAATGTTATATATGATTCTGTCTAATGCTTGTGGGTCAATTTTTAGATAAATATCTTTATTTATGTTTGTATTTGTAAATACTTTTTTTGTTAAAGCATATTCTTTAAAGAGTTTCATCGTTTCAGTAAGGATTTGCGAGAAATCTGAGATTTTACTATTATCATAGATTTGTTTGCCAGCGTTAAATCTTTCTATATCAAAGAAGTTTAATATATCTCTTTTAAGTTTATTTAAACTATTTGATACGATTTGAATGTCTTTATCTAGTTTAAGATTCATTTTTTTTATATATTTATTAAAATATATCTGAATTAATGTTAGAGGTGTCCTTAATTCGTGTGAAATATTAACAAAAAAGTCAGTTTTTTGTTGGGATAGTTGCTCGATTTCCTTTTTGGATTGCCTAAGTTCTGCAGTTCTTTCATCTACTTTTTGTTCAAGTTCATTTTTTAGATCGATTAGATCGCGATGTTCTTGATTAAAATTATCAATTAAAGCATATCCAAAAATTATACCCATAATAATAAAACCAGTATATAAAAAAACAGATGGAATTTCAATATTCATAGATGTTACTATACCACCAATAAGAAACGATATAAACATAAATCCAAAACCAATTAAAATTATATTCTTTTTAACGGTATTATATTCTTTATTAATAATTATAAAAATTACCATTGTTATAAGATATATAATTGCCCACAATCCAGCTAACAAATAAAAAAACATTAATAGATATTTAAAAAATATCCAAGAAAAAATATTTATTATTCCTATTAAAGTTAATATAGATTGACCTATATAAGTAAACAATTTTATTTTTTTTAAATTGTATATTGTATGAGAAAAATAAGCTATTGTTCCAGCTGATAAAATAGTAGATATTGTAGAGAAAATATATAAAATATTTTGTTCTATATTATATTTTGGTAATATTTGAAAAGAAATCATAAGACTACATATAGCAATATTAAATAAAGAATACGCTAAATTAGATTGATCTTTTTTTCTTCCAATAAAAACAAAAAAATGATAAATACTAAATGTTAAATAAAAACCGACATAAATTTCTATTACATTCATAATTTATAAACCTAAAGATTTCTTTATATGTTCTTTTTCTGGCATAATCATTTCTAAATATAAAGATATTGGTTTTACTCCAGTTTTAATTGAATGTATTATCGCTAATGACGCTAAATCTCCTGAGATTAAAGCTGATGGTATTCCTTCTCCCATACCAGAAAGAAATCCAGCATTCTCTCCTATTAATAAAATATTATCTCTTCCAAAATAAAATCGAGAGTCTTCTACTCTTAAATCTTCTAAACAAATCTCTTTTCTTATAAGATTTTCTAATTTCAAATTAAATTTTTCTAATAATTTGTTTTTAATTAATTCTAAATAGTTTTCTTTTAAATTGTTAATACTATATGTTGTACCAATATAAATTAAATCATCTTTTACACAGAAGTTAGAAATCATATCAGTATATTTTTTACCAAAAAGATAGTAATAATAATTTTTTTCTATATTACTATTTCCTTTGTAAACAAATTGTTTATAACAGCCAATAGTATTTATATTAATAGAATTATCTAATAATCTTCTAGTTGTACCTAATCCTCCATCTGCTCCAACAAGATATTTACAAGTAACATAATAATCTTTATCATTATTTCTATATTTGATTTTTATATATTCTTCTTCCTCTGTAAAAGAAAGAAAAAAACTATTTTCTATAATATTAGCTTTTGATTCATTGATTAACCAATAATCAAATAAATGTCTTTTTATACTTACCCATTCATTTTTATCAATATCAAAGAAAGAATTTCCTGTTTTTGACATCTTTAATGTTACTGATTTAGGATTAGAAAGTATATTTTCTGGAATATTACCAAAACTGCCATTTAAAAATGTAATAGATCGTTTTGATAATATTCCACCGCAACATTTATATCTTGGCAATTTTCTTTTTTCAATTACAAGTGTTTTAACTCCATTCTCAACAAGATGTTTTGCACAACTTGCACCTGCGGGACCAGCACCGATTATTATAACGTCGTAATCAGTTTGCATAATGTTTCTCCTTTTTATTATTCTTCAATTTCTTTGCTAAGTTTTTCAACTTTTATATAATTTTCTCTAAATTTATTAAGTTCAGATTCTATAAAAAGCATTGTATTTCTAAAGTCTTCTTGATTTATCGTTTTTACATCAGCGTTTTTAAATCTCTTAATATTTTCTTTAATATTATCTAGTTGTGAGCTCATTACATCTATTAATGTGTAAGATTCTTGTTTATTTTTATCCATAAAATATTCCTAATTTAATTACATTCTGTATATATTTTTATTATATTTTAGAAAAATAGTCAAATTAAAGATAACACTTTTAAAAATAAAGTATATAAATACAAAAAAACCCTCCCCCCCGCAATTGAAAATTAATTTATACTAACTGGTTGGAATACTGTACAAGTCTATTCAAATTCCCCACCCATTAGTCTATTCTTCATTTTATTTATCTACGGTATTTCTCGTCGGGAGTTCCGCTACGGTCGTCCTTGACCTTCGCCGACATAATGTCCGTTATCAGAAGTTTTGACATCCTTGTCAACTTCTGATAACGAACATTATGCCGACTCCCGACAGTTTTTACTTGCCCACCCCGGAGAGGCTTATTCTTTTTCAATTGCGGGGGGGAGGGTTTTTTTGTCGAATATATTAAACAAATTCTAAATATGGTATAATAAATTATTAATAATAAACAAGATTATATTTGACAAAAAGTAAAATATTTGTAAGAATAATAAAAATTATTGTTTTTATAAAACATTTAAAAAGTTTAGGAGAGTAAAAAATATGAAAAACGTAA
>Ga0209518_1002342_pt1 | contig 17946 bp, 20 predicted proteins | sample RifGroB1_FD_183993 | JGI IMG/M metagenome (GOLD analysis project Ga0209518, IMG submission 183993) | Groundwater microbial communities from Rifle, Colorado, USA - Groundwater B1 (SPAdes) (version 2) | ecosystem: Environmental > Aquatic > Deep subsurface > Groundwater | place: Rifle, Colorado...
GCCCTATAACCTGCGTAAGTATTGTATTTTCCAGTAGTATTTGAATAACCAGATTCTATACCAATAAATGTATTTTGAATACCTGTGGTGATGGAAGTCCCAGCGGTGTGACCAACAAATACATTCTTAGTGCCATGAAAATTAGCATCTCTGTGGCTACCGTCCTCCTTATGGTCAATTAATGATAATCTGTTCAGCGTGTCGGACAGTGAAGGATGCGAAGCCCCAACCATTTTTTCTGAGAATGTTATCCTTTGATCAGCCATTAGTAAAACCTCCTATATAATCATAATTCTTCATTTAATCTAAAAGAAACATCATGTATTCCATAAAAAATTTCTTTTTGTTTAAATGAATTTTTATCAAATCTTGTAAAAAAAGTTTCAAACTTATTATCGTCCTTATCTAAACAAAACCACAGTGGTCTATAAGAACCATTACAGAAATTCCTTATCTTAATCATCGTTCCAAATGTTGCTTCATTTATTGAAGGATAGTTGAATTCCCAACTTCTTTTAGTATATTTATGGTAGACCTTTTTTTGTCCTTTTTCACTTTCAGTAAGTATAGTCGAAGAATCCATTTCTTTTTTAAAAGGGTATTGGGGATTAACACTAAGAATATCCCTTTTACCTATGAAAACTTCTTTAATTTTGGTAACTTCTGATAATCCAGCGCCTATGAAGAATAATTGCCAATATCTATAATTAACAATTGGAGTAAAAAAATTCATACTAGTACCTGTAGAACTTAGAATAGGCAATCCATAAGCAACTGTTGTTGGTGGGTTTGTATCCCCAGCATTTACATAAAGCGTACCAGTTTCATTGAGATTGTGAACAGCAATTAAGCTATCAACGTAAACATTGCTTCCCATATCGAATAGAATGTTTGCATTAGTTATGCTGTTTGAACTCCAATAAGAGCTAAGATTATTATCTGCTAATCGGTTAGTACCATAAAGTGTGTTACTTGTACCATATAAATCTGTTATTTTTGAGGGTGATTCACATAAGTTTTTATAACAAAAAAGTATATTACTCATAATGAATAGAGTTACCTTGCCTCTTTTACCATAGTCCTACCTCGACCAAAATCCCGAATATTAGATTGGATCATGGGGATTATTTTTTTACGTACTACACGCTCTACATCCTCTGAATCCATTGCTGTAATGCTAAACGACATATTCACATTATTTGATGGTGGTTGACTTACACCGCCACCCCCAGCATCCACACCCGCTCTGAAAGCATCAGATTCTTTTCTATTCAGTACAATTTCACCAGAATGCAGCATTGCTGGCCCCGTTTCCTTAACACCTTCTAACCCTGTACCTTTTTCAAAACTTGATATTTTACCAGCAAAGGCCATGACTAAGCCAATTGCAGCAGCAGCCCCAGCTGCACCTAAAATTATGCCCCAAGGCCCCATACCTGCCAAAGCTGCAAACACTTTTGCAGCAGCTTCATAAGCCTTTATTGCTATTATTTTTATAGCACCCCAAGCCTCTATAGCTACATTTTTAACAGTCGCCCATGTATTTATTGCTATTCTTTCAATCTCCCCAGCTAATGTAGCAGCAGTAATAGCTTCTTGAAATAAGACTTCTTTTGTTAACATAACAGTTTTTCCAACTATCCAATCAGCCACCATGTCAGAAATCATTTGGAAAAATGCTTGTTTAATAGTTTTTAGCATCCCTTGGATACCTTCACTAAAAGTCATAGTACCATCCAACATCCCTTGTATAGAACTACTAAAGCCAGATTGTATAGAACTAAAAAATGTTTTGAAAGACTCTTTCAATTTCTTTAAAACATTTTTATCCACTTCTTCCTCAAATTCAAGAAATCCTATTTTAGCCTTAGTTGTCCAACTTCCCACGTCAGCTAACCATTTAATATATTCATCATTAGGTTTAAAAGCCTTGTCTTGTTTACCCGTAAGGGATTTAAAAGTCTCATCCACTTCTTTAGCCCAACCTGTCAATTCGGTTGGTGCAGCACCACCACTAACTGAAGGTGTTGTTGGTGCAACCGCCTCCGTTGCTTTATATTTATTAAGATTGGCTCTCAGTTCTGTAACTACTTTATTTGCCAAACCCCATCTATTAGTTATAGTATCTGCTACTTTAGCAATATCCTCTCCAGTGGTATTAGCCATTTGCCCCAAAATAGCAATGTTTTCCCCTTGTGCTTCTGCCATTTCACCTGTTGTATCGGCAAAACCACTAAGAGCATCTTGTAGAGCTTTCATGCCTGGAAATGCAGAGGGTAACAAAAACTCAGCAACAATTTTAAGTTTCTCAATAAATTTAGTCACTAACCAAACAATCCCAAATAATCCAGTATAGCAAAACCAATCCATGTGAATTTCAAACCCAACAGGATTAATTTTATACCTGATAAAGTATTCACAAAAATAGTAACTGCATAAATAATTTTTTCTAATGCAGAGATAAAAACATCAGCCCAACCTTTTATATCCATCTTACTTGTTTGGAAATATTTTATAAGGTTATCAAAAACAATAGAAAAAGATGACCCGATAAGACTTGTTGCTTTCTGCATCTCCCCTGATTTAAATGCTTTTTCAAAAAAATTAACAATATTCTCTAATTGAGCCTTTAGTGGAGCCATACCACCACCTTCACCAATTTGTCTAAAAAATTCTTTCACATAATTTGTCAAACGAATGGTTAAACCACCCCAAGTAGTGCTTATTCTTTTAGCAGTTCCACCAAAATGCTCCTCCATTGTTTCCAAAATAGCTTTGATAGCTGTGGAGGAATCAATCATTGTAAATTTAAGCTCAGACACGGCTTTACCAGTACGTTCAGAAATCTTTTTAAATATCTTTGTATAAACAGCCTCATAACCTGGCACTGCCCATTCTGCCAACTGTCTCAATTCCTGACCTTCAAGCCTTGTTTTTGCTTGTATCTGACCAATAGCTCTTGCAATACCTGTTATTGCTCTACCACTTTCAGGTAGTACAGAAGCTACATTTACCAAACTTTCCATCAATTTGATGCTCGGTGTGAGTCCATAGGCTTGTAATGTGATGAATGCTTTAGAAACTTCTTGCATAGATACAGGCATACTCAATGCCCATTGGTTTAATTTATTAAACCAAGCCTCACCTTGCCCTTTTGTAAGAACATCTAAAGTCACTTTCATTCTTTCAAATTCAGCATTTAAGCCAACAAAAGCTCCTATACCTTTAGCAATAATGCCAGCAAACAGGCCCATAATTAATGTTTTTAATGAGAATATTGCGTCAAGAGCACGACCAGCCCCACTAACCATACCGGAAAAAACACTTAGGGAAGCTCCTCCTATACTTTTCAGACCAGAACCTAGTTTAGAAAAACCAGAAGTTATCCTTGTAAAAGCATTATTAACTCCTCCCATAGAGGAGGTAGTGGAACTTATGAACTTCTTTAAGTCATTAATAACTTCTCTTAATGTCTTAGAAGCTAAGTTTTTAGCTACTATTCTTAGCTCAAGATCCTTGTTTGATTTACCCATTATTTATTAGTACCCCTACTTTTCCTTTTTTGTTTATCCATTTCTCTTTTTTGATCATCCATTTTTTTCTTTTCAAATTTGTTTATTTCTGCATTTATAATAGAAAAAGCTTCCATTAATTTGTTATCTTGCTCAAGTAAACCACCTTCATTAGGCCACCCACCAAATTTCTCACATAAAAAATAAGTTTTTAAAAAGAAGTCAGTATCCTCAGACATTGACCCTACAGGGCAGATATGAAATCTGTATTTACCACATGTAAGACTAAAGTTAATATCTACTTTTTTATCACTTTTTACATGGATAAATTTATCTTCTTCAATATATTCAATGTCTTCTGTATAGGTACTTAAACTACAATTTCTGGAAAGTTTCTGTTCTTCACTACAAGATGTGCAATCCCAACCTTTATCGGCTAATATATATGAGACTGCACTTATAAGTTTTTTGCTTCATTATCCTTCAAAGATGAGATGTCAACAATAGCTTCTATAATCTCTTCAATAAGTGGATGTGGTGCAGAATCATAAAATACTTCAATATCTGTTATTTCCTCACCTGTTTCAGCATCTAAAAAGTTCTTAACAGACTTAACATTGTCACAGAATTGTTTCTTCTGTATGAATAGGCTATTAGAGTCCCACTCACCTTTGCTACCAGGTCGCTGAAAGTAACGAGTTCTCTTAGCATAAGTATCAGCTTCACCACGAGACATTGAATGAATAATTACTACTAAAGGGTTATTATCATCCCTGTTCCCCGCATAGGCTGGGGTAAAAGTTATGTCGTTCTTGCTTACAGACTTAATTGACATTTTTGAACCTCCTGTTGTTTTGGGTTTCTATATATTTATAAATAAACATTTAAAATCTCCTGATAATACTTTGTCCAATATTCTCTATTATAATTCGTTTTACTATGACAACTATTACATAAAGTTGTAAGATTTTCTGAATTATTATTTTTCTTATTATAATCAATATGATGAACACATAGATTTTCTGTATTCATACATCCCGGTGTTTGACATATATTAAAATCTCTATTCTTAATGGTTTGTTTTAATTTTTTATTAAATTCAATTCCATATTCTTCAAAGGATTTGCCATTTTGCCATTGAGGATGTTTACTTCCTTGATTCTTTTCTCTTAATATTTGTATAGTTTCTTCTGAATGATTCTTCCCTTTCATTTTAAATGACATTTTATTTCTATTTTCTTCAAAAGAATAATATATTTTCAATGCTTCAGAAACACCCTCTGCATTTTTCTTAACTCTTGCATCTATTTCTTTTGTTAACCCCTTATTCCAAGCAAAACCCCCATTTTTATAAAAATTTTTGATGCTTTTTTGAAATTTCTTTACTGTTTCTTCTGTTGGAGATTTCCCTTTTGATGAGTGCCCCCTAATATATGAGGGAATCCCATCATATTTATGAGATCCCCTTATCTCTATTTGACCACCACAACCACATTTACATGTATGCTTATAGTAATTCATATACTTTAATTTATACAGAATCCTACTGCCGGATCCGTGTTTACCAAAAAAATTCTTATATCAAAATTTGTACTCACCATTGCTTGAAACGGCATTTCCACAGTATTTTCTTCCATAGAATCTACACTAGGAGCATTCCCTGTATAAATTATATTTGGCATTCTGAACTCTAACCGATAAACTCCACTTACAAATGCCACATTTACACTTGAAGGTGTACCAGCAATCCATTTGTCATATTCATCCCGGACAAAACTTTCGTAAGGTACAGTGTAGGAACCAGTAACAACTCTTTGTCCATTAGGGACTACTCTACCCAATACATTTGTTCCCAATGTCCAAACTTCCTTAAATGAATTATCTACCGATATAGAGAAAGCCTCCACTGTGTATCTTATAGTACCACCAGCACCAGCTTCATTTACTCCTATTTGGAAAGTTGCATCTTTCCACATAAAAGGGGGCATTGATGGATAACCAACTGACAGAATTGCCGTACCATGAGCAGCGGAAACTCTTGCAACTGAATCTATTGAACATTTTAAGTCCTCACCAGCAGCACAGGAGAAAGCAAGTGACCTAACCCTGTTACCTAAAAATGGGTAATCCCTCACACTTCCAGCACTATCCTCTCTACCTATATGGTAAGAGATACCAAAAACCCGTCCAGTTCCAGCAGCATTACCTGTCCCAGCTGCTAAATTACCAAATAAGTCATCATGTGGTGTAAATGTATGTAAATACTCTGTAGCAGTATATGTCCCACTAACCACATTACCAAAGCAATGCTTTATCAAAAGACCAATTCCTGCCTTATCACCACCACCTTCAGGATACACACTAAGGTCAATACCCCCTTCGGCTTTTAAACCCATTAGTCTGTGCCTCTTAACTCCCCTATCTTGTACCCCAGACCTTCCTATTTCGGTTAGAAATTTCTGCTCATTGGCAGGGGCCATACTCTCACTGTCAAAATACATCCCTGATCTATATAACCCAGAATCCACACCCCAACTTTGGGCCTCTGTGCCGTTCTGAGTCCCTTCCTCCGATATTTGGAAATATGACTGAAAGCCCATTGACATATTGAACCACTCCCTTTCTTTTGTTGTAAAAAGTTATATAGTAATCTTACATAAATATAGAATTGACATAATTATACATTTACTTATATATACTATTTTACACCAAAAAACCTAAAAAAATAAGTGATTTTTATACGGATGTCTAAGGATTTCTATATTCTTTGTTTTTTCTTCCAACTGCATATAAAAATAGATTATTTTCCATCTTATCAAGTGTTATAAGAGTAAATCCTACATCTTCTATAAGAGCTTTTAAAGCATCCCCTGTATAGGAACAACTATGGTAATCCATAGATTCTACTTGTTCTCCATACATTGTTTTTATAAAATCAACATATTGCAAATGACCATTAACATATCTTTTCAAAATTTCTTCCAAATTAGTCGTTTTTATGATTATTTCGCCACCAATTTCCATTTTATCATAGATTTTAACCAATAATTCTCCAACAGCATTAAAACTGATATGCTCTAAAATATCCTCTATTAGGACTAAGTATGGTCTGCTTTCCCCAAGTTTTTTACCAATATCAAAAATATCATCAGTTTTAATAGAAATGTTAATAAAATTTGGTATCCCCTTTGGGGAAACTGACAAATTTATTTTGGTCTTAAACTTGTCCACATATTCTAAAAAGCGTGGGTGAGTTTTCATAACTTCGGGGTGATTTCCTGTGAAAATTTCCGTATAACTTGGTTTACCAAATAGATGATTTCCATATTTCTGTTCAACTTCTGTTGGATTATTATCCCAAGCCAACCACACATTTTCATACCAATTCTTCTGTTGTTGAAACCCTGGGGTTCCAGTATTTATATAATAATCTATTTTATCCTTAATTTGCTTATCTGTTCTAACATATGAGTAGTGATGAAAGCAAATATCTTGTGCAAATACAGAAGGAATTTCTTCATCATTCTCTAATATTGGTAAGGTGTGTGTATTATATTTAATCTTCCCACAAATATCCAAATTGATCAATGACTTCCGACCAACAAATTGTTCCCAAATTCCCTTTGAAACATGTGACAAGTCCTTCCAAAAGTCTATGAAATTAAAGCAAAAAGCAGGAACCTGTGGATTACCAAATAGCAGATGTTCTATTTTTCTTAGGTTTTCCCCATCCCACACTTCATCCGAATCTATTACCCAACAGTAATCAAATCCTTGTAGCATTTCACAATATGTATTCCTCTGTTCAGTCTTATTAGAAAATTCTCTGCTAATAACTGTTATTTTATTCTGTGGATCATTGAATTGCATATTTTTTAAAATTTCTAAAGTTTTATCCGTTGAATTATTATCCACCACAATAATTTTAGCAACCATATCATAAATACTCTTTATTGAGTATGCTAAGAATTCCTCACTATCTTTCGTGATATAACATGCAACTATTCTTGGGTATTTTACAACTTTTCCGGTACGAACCCATTTCTGCTTAAAAATCTCATGGTTTCTTCCAAAGTGTTCAGCGGTTGGGCCTCCTGTAAAGGACTTAGATTGATGGTGGTATAAAAGTGCTTCAGCACAACAAATATTAGTGTAACCCAATTCTTTTGCTCTGAGACAAAAATCTGTGTCTTCAAAATAACCAGGTGAAAATTCCTTTGAAAACCCCCCCAATTTACCCCACAATTCTCTTGTAGTTAAAAAGCAAGCCCCACTTATTACGTCAGAAACTTGATTTGTACAAACAATAGGATCATTCTTATCCTTTCCTATAGCAAAATGCACATAGTTCATCTGTGTATTGTCCCACACAAGGCCAAAATGCTGAATTGTATCATTTGGATACAATAATTTTGCCCCCACTACCCCCACATTTTTATTAAATTTGTACACATCAAGCATTTTCCTAAAACTCAAGGTATCTATTAGTTCAGTATCACTGTTAAGGAATAACAAATTTTGGCCAATTGCCCTATCTGCTCCTTGATGACACGCCTCCACAAATCCTTTAGACTGTGGGTTGTGAATCACATTTAATTGTGTGAATCTTGAAAGATAATTTGTCATTTCCGCATTAGAACCATCATTTACAAGAATCAACTCAAAAGTTATATCTTTAGCCCTTTCTAAAGACGCTAAACATTTATCTAAATATGGTATTTGGTCTTTAATAGGAATAATAATTGAGAGTTCCGGCCTTGTGATTGCTTGCTTCTTAATTTTGTACATTAACTTGTCTCCTCATCAATTAATAAATAAATACTTTTAGGATGCTTATCATGTATTGGGAATTCTTTCATAAACCATCTTGTAGTATATAATAATCTTTCATATCTCTTATAGCTATGTACTTTTGATGTTTGCCATACTTCAAATAGGTAACTTCTTTCCTCTTTTGTTAAATTTATATTCATAGCAATTGCTTAACAACTTCAAACACTTCCTCAGCTTTTATTGCAGATAAACATGGGCTTGGTACAATATTTTTTGGGCACACATAGGCGTGTGACCAGCAAGGCCATTTATCACAATATTTATTCCCATGACAGATTGGATAAACTGTTTTATAATATTTTAGACGGCATAGGGGGTCTGAACCGCCGAATATAGCTATTGTTGGTATTTTCAGATGCCCACCAAAATGTAGGATGCCACTATCGGGGGTGATTAATAAATCCAAATTTTTAATTGTAGCTGCAACTTCTCTAATATTATTCCCACCTGCTAAATTTATTATCCCAGGATCTTTAAAACCAAATTGCTGATTATCAATCACTACCACAACAATCCCATTATATCTCAACATTTGTATTAATCTCATAACTTGTTCTGGTGGCCAAGTTCTTACCAATGTTGAACTTTTTAATTGGATTCCCACAATTGGCTTAGAAAATTTTGATAAAAATTTATCTGCCCATTCTTGTTCTTTTTCTGTTACTTCATAAACGTATGATTTATCTCGTATTTCAAGACCCGACCAAATTTCCAAAGCATCCAGAGCATCCAACTCTCTTGCGTATGAAGAAATAACATGTGGGCATAATTTATCAGAGACATAGTGATCCACCCCATTTATATAAGGTGATTGTCCTATCTTATCCACAAGTTTGTCAACATATGGATTATTTTGAAGCAGCACATAATTTCAAATCAGGATTACGTCTCTTAATTTCTTTGAATAATGTAGTTCTCCAAAGTACATCCCCAATTCCAGCGTGCATATCATATAGAAGAGTTTTACCTGAATGATCTATATTACCGTCAAATTGTTTTAATAGATTCATTATCCTAAAAATCCTTTAATCTCATTAAATATATTTTTACAAGCATTCCCATCAACACCATTAAAGAAGTCCTGCACAATTTGTGCTCTTCCCTCCATATTCTTATTTGGATTCTTTAAATTTTCTTCAACATATTGGAACAATTCACCATATTTCTTGGAACGGTCACAACATTTGTAACTCTCAAGCACATTCCAATACCACTCCATGACGTTTCTTCTTACTAGCCAAGGGTGTGACCAATATTGTGTTTCCAATATCACTGGTTTATTGAAGATCATGGCTTCTAACGCTGAGGTAGAAGGAATACTACATACTATATCAGAATTAAATAAAATATTACCCAATGACCACACATCCATATTATCTAAATGATACATATTACCATCATATTCCTTAACGCCATAAGCAAGACCTTTATTCAAACTTGGGTCTGTAATCATCTTAACTTTTACTGAAGGGAATTGCCCATTTATTAAATTATATATCCAGCTATCCCCATTTCTTATCGGATGCGTTTTAATAATTACTTGACCACCAAATTCTTTAGCTGTCTCCATGAAATTACGATATGTTTCAAATACCCATTGTGACATTTCACCATTTGGGAGAAAAAGGAATATAGGCTTCTTAATATCAAAACCCAATTCATTTACAAATCTTTCCCTATTATAATACTCTGATTTTCTATAAACATCAAAATGGGCTGGGCCTGTTATTTTAACATTTGGTAATGGTTCTTCTATTCCAAGACCATCTAAAGAACCTATTGGATGCCAAAACATTACATCTCGTTGTCTTGAAAACACCCTTTTAAAAAAGGAACCCCAACTCAGGTAAAGGTCTGGTAAAATAATTTGTGGGTGAAAAATGGCATCAATAAAATCCTGTACAATTATTATTGGTATTCCTAACTGTCTACCAATTTTCTGAAAATTGACATCAAATACATGTGAGGGAGTATCAGTATTACTACAAGATAATATAGCAGAAATATTCTCTCTTTCCATTGTATCCTTGATCCCTTTAACAGAACCATCAACTGCTATATCTGAGAAGAATGTAACATCTTTAAATTCTTCTCTCCATTTAGTTGAAATCTCCGCTGTGGATGCTATTACCAAATCATATTCTATTTTTAATAATTCAAACAATTCGGTACGAAGTAAAATTCTTGAGGCTCTTTCCATACTGGTAGTTACTAATATCTTTTTTTTCATTCTACCCCCTGAGTTTAGCTATAATGGGTATTTCTGATTCTTGTATTATTTTGTTTGGTTCACCCAAACCTAATTCTATTTCTTCTATTTGTTTAACAAGCTTTCTTAAACCTTGTGGTTCTATAGATGAAGCTTGGTCACTCCCATACATACGCCTATCAATTGTAATATGAACTTCAACCATTTTAGCACCAAAAGCGACAGACAATGCAGGAAAAAGTATGCCCCCACTGTGGTCACTCCATCCAACAGCACATGTTGGTGTCCTAAAATAATGTGATAAAAATTTTAATTGATTAAGATTGGTATCTTTTGTTGGGCAAGGATAAGATGAAGTGCATCCTAAAACATGTGCAAGTTTCCCACTCCCAACCAGTAGTTCAACTGCTTTTTGTACAGTTGTTAAACTACTCATACCTGTTGATAATATCAAGTTAAATTTTGATTCTCTGCATTTGTATAAAAAATCCATATCTGTAATTTTAGCCGATGGTATTTTAAGATAATGCATATATGGAAAATTTTCTAAAAAAGCTATGCTCTGAAAATCCCAAGGACTTGCAAACCACTCTATATTACCCTTACCTTTGCAGTACATATCAATTTCTTGGTATTGTTCTAAAGAAAATTCAATACCTTCCTTCTGTGACCTCTGTGTTTTTCCCCAAGGGGACTCTCTTGGACTGTCTAAAAATTCTTTTGTGTAACAAGAGATAATGTCTCGTTTCTGAAACTTAACATAAGGAATATTCAAATCAGAGCAAACATCTATAAGCTGTTTAGCTATATTTATATCCCCGTTTGCGTTCAGGCCGATCTCACCAACTATTATAGTTTCCATTAAACCCCCTTATTCAAATTCCATTTTTCATTCTTCCATGCTTTCTTTAAATCTCTGTAAACTCTAATCAATCCGTCATATACAAAAGAACCATCTTCTTTCTGATACATAGTAGAACCACCATCTATACTTTTCCTAGCAAGTCTTCTTAATCTGTGAGCAGTTTTACCACGCATAAATCCTCCTTATAAATTTACCTTAGTGAAATTGTTTTTTATATCCATGCAAAATTCCAATGAATGTATCCCATCTTCCAAAGTTGCTAAATTTTCCTGCTTTTTTCCATTTATCAAACCAATAAATGCCCCCATTTCATTACAAAACAAATCATTCCAAGAATCAGTTGTAATTCCTGTTTTTGTAGGAGTTTTATAAAAACCGGCCATAAGGTCAACTTCTATTGAATCCTTAGTTCCAAACACTTTTAATGTTCTTGTAGGTATTTTAGATAAAAAATCTAAATTTAGAATAACAGGAATACAAACATTTGTCAATTCTAAATTACTTAGTATAGTAATATTATCTTCAACATCTGAATTTGGAATATTTAAGTATTGTCCATATATTGCAGCTACAGGATAAAGTTTCCCAAAAATCCATGTTAAATAGTCTATCTCATGTATCTGGCTAAGAAGTACACCCCCTCCATTTTCCCCTCTCAAAGCATAAAAATTAGATAAATCCCTACCATTTGTAAAATTATAAATACTGTTGCAATGGTGAACTTCAATTCTATAAATGTCACCAAATTCTTTCTTATCTACCATATCTTTTACTTTTTGAAGTAAGGGATGGAATCTCATCTGAAAACCCATTGTGCATTTTAATTTGTTTTCCTCAATTATTTCTTGTAATTTATAAACTTTATCTAAATTGTTAGATAATGGTTTTTCTATGAAAATAGGAATCCCCCTCTCAGAAGCTTTAATTGCTATATCTATTCTTTCAGGAGGCAAAGTTCCAATAAAAATTGCATCGTATTTTTCAGAGTCCAATGCTGTATTAAGGTCAAAAAATACATTATCAATATTGTAAGAACGCAAAAAACTATCACTATATGAAATATTCAATTTATCATCAAATATTCTTCTCTTGTCATCACGTCTATGAGTATAAACATTTATTTCACAATCAGGTAATAACCTTTTTAAATTCCTGAAATGTCTCTGCATTATATTTCCGAAGCCACAGAATAAGAATTTCATATTATTCAATTCTCCTTAACCATCCCATAGGATTGAAAGTTAAATAAAATTTTTCACAACTTCTATCAATTATAAAGTTACTTGTTTTATCCATAAATTCAAAAACAGCCCCCAAAGGCCCACTTGTATTTGTATCTTCAACTACAATAAATGAATCAACGGAGACAAATTTACTATATATCTCCAATTCTTTTAATACATGTTCTTTGCTGTGGTCACTATCCAATATAACCATAATCTTCTTATCTTTAATCCTTGGTTGAATAAAATTTGCAACAGCTTCATCTAAAGAGTTTGCCCATAAGTAAGTAATTCTTTTATGCTCAGGTAATTCCCCTTTACCATTGATGTCTATTGTAATTACTTCCCCTTGTCCTATTAAATCTAAAATAGAAGCAAAGAATAAAGCAGAACCCCCTACCTTAGTACCAGTCTCAATAATTATATCAGGTTTTATGGAAAAAATCAACTCTTGAAATATTATCATATCCATAGGGTTTTTTTGTATAGGAACACCCAACCAATTTGTGTTTTTCCAAGTTCCTCCGATGCAAGAAGACTCATAATATAAGTCATGAAAGTCTTTTACTATTTTATCAACTTTCCTATTATCTTCATATTTTTTGTAAAAATCCTCTCTAAACATTTACATTAACTCCTTAATAAATTCCATTTGCTCTCTGACTGTTCTCTTCTCTTCCCCTTCTTCGCCACGAGCAACTTGAAGTGTGAAATCTCCTGTGTAATTAACATCTTTCAAAAATGTGAATATTTCTCTCCACTTCCTTTTTCCAATAACACCATTACCCAAGCTAACACTATTACCATCACTATCTTTTTCCTTGATATGAATATGAAATAGCATATTGTATTTATTATAATTTTCCATCTCTTCTATGATATTTCTTTGGTAGTTATTCCCAATATCGAAGCAACAACCCACACCATAATTAGTAAAAGTGTGTTCAAAATTTGCTCTACTACCATATGTTAAGTCATTTAAAAAGTTGATACCTGTAAAGCTATTTACGTTCAAGAATTCAAATGCTACTTTAAGGTATGGTCTTCTCCTCTGTATTGGCTCTATTATTGTTATTATTCTAATGAAGTCATCCATGCTGCTTCCATTTACAGGGATAATAATTGTTTGACATCCTATATTTACTGCCATATTAGATATAAAATCTATAGAGTCTCTTGCAAAACTTAAAACAACCCCAATATTAAAATCTAAACCCATTAAATAATCCAAACATACCGAATTTACTTGCGTACTTGTTTGTTTTATCACTATTTTAAGATATTCCATGTTATTAAAATTACCTGAGAATGGGTTTTTTCTTACCTCTGGAAGTATCCATTCTATAAAATTTATACCCAAATCTTTAGCTGAATAAAATTCTTCCTCCCATTCATGCAGACCATTTGGGAAAAATTGCACATGTGCTCTTCCTCTTGGTGCAGTAAGCCTTCCCTGCATTATTCCTATTGAATTTTTCAACTGTAAATGATCTCCTCTATAGGTATAGTATTAGCTGGGATAACTTCATGCCAAATAACACCCCAATAATCTGTTATTCTTTTACCTGATAGTTTCCATCCAGGGATTGCATATCTGTAAGAGTATCTCACATAAATACCCCCTTCTGGATGAACCCAAATATGGGATGTAGATTTACCTTCAACGTCTGAAGAATCACTTCCTAATCTAAGCGTATCTAATAGTATCATAGTAAGCACTCCATAAGTTTATTTATCATTATATTTTGATAATAAGTTATCCAATATGGTCTATTGTTTTTTCCAATTGTCTTGGAATGACAAGAAGTACCTAAAACAATTAAATTTTCTGGATCATTATTTAATTTATTGTAATCAATATGATGTACATGAAGTCTATCGTGTATTTCAATACATCCTGGGAATTGACACTTATAATTATCTCTTTCTAAAATATGTTTTTTAATTAATTTAAATTCTATTGGATATATTTCAAATGATTTACCATTTTGCCACTGTGAATTATTTTCGCCTTTAGCAACCCCTCTTTCTATTCTTGTTTTTGATATTCTTTGTCTGCTTATTTCTGTGTGATTCTTTCCATACATAGGATTCTTTTTTCCTTTAGATGCCTCCTTTATTATTCTTTTTTGACGTGTTTCTTCTGATATTTTCTTACCTTTTTTTGCTTTAGACATATTTTTAATATGTTCTTCAGACTTCTTTTTTCCTTTGCTTGCTTTTGATTGTTTTATTCTCGTTTCATCTGTTCTTTTCTGTCCAATCCTTGCTATAGATGCTAATTTGTATTGAGCACAACCACATGATTTTTGTTTTTTCCCACTATCTAATCTTTTTTCTACATATTTTTCGCAAGGCTCACAAAAAAACCAAGCCCAACTTGAAGGGGTTCCATTTTTGTTTTTTCTTTTTCCTATATATTTTATATATATCATATTACAATTATATCATATTTATTAAACAAATCAAAAATTTACCAACTTGTGTACCCACCATCACACACAAGAACTTGTCCAGTCATATAAGAGGAAGCTTCAGAACACAAAAATTTTATTGCACCATTAAATTCGGTTTTTTCACTCAATCTACCCAAGGGTATCAATTTTTCTACATTTTTAATAAATTCCTCTGATTGACCATTTTCAACCATGCTTGGTATTAAGCAATTTACTTTAATCTTATTCCCATAGTAGCAAGCCAAATAACGTGTTAAAGATATTATACCAGAAGCAGCAACAGAGTAACAGGCTGGTTTAATATACTTATTAGAATACACATTTTGGTTTGGTGATACCAACCCCAATTGGGATGTGACATTAATAATTGTCCCCTTAAATCCCTCATTTTCATGCCTTAACATATATTTTATACATTCTCTACTAAGCAAGAAGGCTCCGGTAAGATTTACAGCCAAAGTTTTATTCCATTTATCCAAACTATAAGTCTCAAAACTATTGTCTATATTTTCACTTGGTTGTTCATTGTAGGCTGCACAATTAATAATTATATCAATCCCATGTTGTTTATATACTTGGTTAATTGTTGCTTCAACATCAATTTCATCTGTAATATCAATTGGATAAAAATGAGCATTTTTGATCAATTTATTAACTTTTTTACTTGGTAAATCTAAAATAATTATAGTAGTATTCTCATCTTTGGATAATGATAAAGCAAACTCACTTCCAAGTAATCCATGCCCCCCTGAAATTAGTATTGTTTTTTTCATTTGTAAATTCCTAAGTCTTTAAAAACTTGGGGGCTATACTCCTTCATGAGGTATTCCGCATTCGCAAAATCGTCCTCTGTATTTATGCTTAGGCCATACTCCTTATCAATAACTATTGGAATACAAGGTTCTACTATCCTATTCTTACATTCTTTAAAAGCATCTACTCTAACCGACCAAGCACCTGCTTCTTTGTATAAAATCTCATTCTCTTTTTGTCTCATTTTCCTATCACTATATAGTTTTTCCCACTTATAATCATTTCTGTTATTACATCTCCAATATTGCCCAATATCTGGGAATACTAAAAAAGAAGACCATGTATTTTCATCTATTGCAGAAAACATCAAGGATAAGGATTCCACTGGTATTAATGGAGAAGTGACTTCTATTATTGATAGTATACCGTCATTTATACCATGTTTTTCTAATTCGTGTAAACAAACCTCTTCAGTTGTTGCAACATCTGTTGATAAGTAATCTGGTCTTTTAGATAGAATTAATGTTCCTTCTTTCATAAAAGAAAAACTTGTCTTAACTCGGTCAAGATACCAATCATTGTTGGAAGAAACAATTATTTTATCCACTTCTCCGATACAAGATAAATTATATAGCTTCTTAATCGTCCAGTAGTAAAGTGGTAGATTAACAAATTCCCTTATATTTTTATTTTTAATACCTTTAGAACCTGATCTCATTGGTACAATTACAGTGTTGTACATTATATTGTTTCCTCAGTTTCTTTCCTATGGAAGACCCAAATACACTCAGCTCCGTTCGCAGGGGAGGGTATAAAAACTCTCTCATGGGTTACAAACTGTAGATAATCCAAGAAGTTTTTCACTTTTTCATCCACATTTTCCACTTTACCTACTAAAGCTAATTTTATTCTCTTTGATAAATCCTCTACCATCCTATCATATAATCCCCTACTGTGATCGAAAGTTATTATTCTTTCACATTCAAAATTATATTTTTCCATATACTCAAAGATTCTATCAGGTAGTATTGTATGTTTATCTGTCTTAGACATCTCTGCACCAAGAAATATTTCAAGTGTTTTCCATATAACCCCTCTGACATTTAAAAAATTAGGATGTTCTAATACAAACATACCATCCTTGGTTAATAGTTTGTCAACTAAATAGAATAGTATCTCAGGATTATCCAAATGCTCAATGACACCTATTGAGGTTATTATATCGAAGTAATTTACTTCTGTGGATAGTCCTTCATCTATCTCAAATTTTAAATCTTTAAAGCTGATATTTCTATAAATATTTGGTATGGAATAAGGTATTACTTCTTCTATTATTTTGCACTTACCTATCCCAACTTCTGAGAAGTCATAACCATGAATCTCCTTTGGAGACTCTAATGTAACAAATCTTTTAAGAAAGTCCCCATCCCCACACCCAAGGTCAAGTATTTTTCTATTATTAAGATGTGTTTTAATAGTTTTGTATACTTCTGAATAAATTAATTCTCTACTAAAATCATAAAAAATTTCTTTACCGTCTTCATAAATTTTGTCATAAACTACTTTCAAATCATTATCCATTATTACACCACCTTTTCTTACTATAAGAATATCATATATTGTTAACTTTGTCTATTATTTCTTTTATTCTATGTATATATTGATGTTTTTCTAAAACCTCTTTTTGTCCATTATTTGCTATTCTTACCATTTCTTCTGGCTTATCTATATAATAACAAATTAACTCATATAAATGATTAAAATCATTATAGTATACAAGATGTTCTTTATCAATAAATAAATTTTCATCTATAACTTTATTTGTTAGTAAAAACCCTCCTGCACAAAGTATCTCAAATACACGTTGTTGATAACCTGAATTAGTTATTCCAATATTTAAATTTATTTTAGTCCTACCAATTATTTCTGTATATTTATCCATATTATAAGAATATTGTATAGGAATATTTAAATTTAACAAATGATTTATCATGTTAATCCTATTATTATTTAAATTACCTACAAATCCAACATCTATAGTTTTCTCAATATTAATTTCCCCATGTACATCTACACAAGAAGCTAATGGGAGATA
>Ga0209518_1002343_pt1 | contig 17929 bp, 24 predicted proteins | sample RifGroB1_FD_183993 | JGI IMG/M metagenome (GOLD analysis project Ga0209518, IMG submission 183993) | Groundwater microbial communities from Rifle, Colorado, USA - Groundwater B1 (SPAdes) (version 2) | ecosystem: Environmental > Aquatic > Deep subsurface > Groundwater | place: Rifle, Colorado...
AACTACAGCCTTCCACATTCTTACTCGTCCAGGTAAAGGATGCCGATTCGCCGACTACCTTTGAAACGGGTCCGTCCTTGCCGTCGGCTTTGAGGTCAATGGTTGCTGGGGGGGCCGATACGCTTATGTAAGCGTCCGCCCATGAAGAAGAAAATTGACTCATGCGGTAATAACTACCGCGGTAATAACTAAAGCCGTCGGTGTCTATCTGGCCCTTGGCATACAAATAACCGGGTGAAGAATACTTGTGCTTTACGGAAAAAATTCCGTTCTCGGTTATCCAGGCGCCAATATCTTTTTCGCCGTAACGTAAATCCGGCGCGGTGTAAATGTATTTCTCCCCTACCGGCGTGCTGGAAATTATGTATGTCGCCCTGAATACGGCGCCATCCCACACTGGCAACGAAGGAGATATTGGGTTCCAAAATTTAGTCGTCACACACCTAAGGTGATCTCTGGCGTCAACAGTTAAAGTCGTTTCAAGAGGAGAATCGCCTTGTGAAGGATTGGCACTGAAAGACACGGGCGGGCACTCTCCCGGCACGACCGAAGAATCAGCAGAGGTATTGGAAGGAAACGCGAAAGCGGCAAGAGCAAGAACGGCGAGAAGAAAAATATTTTTTGCCTTATTGCTTCTCAACATAATAAATGGTTATGAACAAGCGCGAGTCGCGCGGAAGGACGTAAATCGTAAGTTCGTTTTCCCCTCTTCTTCCCTCTATCACCCCATCGCTCTTGTCTTCAATCTCAACGACGTAACCGGCCGAACCGAAGAAGCCGGCGTATTCGTTCCAAACTTCGTCAAAGCTTCTCTGGGAAACAATAGTGTTTACCGCATATTGGGTAATGCCGTATTCCTCATAAACCTTGCGAAAGCTCTCAACTATTGTGCCTCTTATGGGTATATTCTCCGGAAAGCCCGGCGGGAGTTTTGAACCGGGGTTGGAAGCAGTAAGGTCAACCTGGGTTATTTTCGCCCCACCCGGGGACACTTCCGTAAATTCTTCCGTTGGTCCAGCCGGACCGACCGACAATTTATACCAAACATAACCGATGATTGCCAGAACGACGATTATAACTACAACGGTAAAGAGAACTGCTTTTTTCATAAAACTTATTCCATTTTCATTATATCATTTAGCGCTTAACGCTTTTTTCTCTGTTGTGGATAAAAACAGTGCGCCCCCGAAACCTTGCGGTCTTGGGGGCGCATCTCCGATCTCTAATCGGAGGGGTTGCTAGTTTAACTGGGCGGCCGCTGGCATCGAGGTGTTTCGATGTTGCGGCTCGCCGTGAAGAAGGTTTCGTCGCCAGTTCCGTCGGGGCGGACCCGGCGGAGCTCATTCGGACGAGCTTTGTCCACATAGTAGACCCATTCCGAGTCGTTCTCGCCCGAGCAGAACGTCGGCCAGCCCGGGTTATCACTCTCCGCCGGCGTGATGAACCGGAGGTTACCCGAACCGTCGGTCGGGAGGAGAGCGAGACGCGGATTCCGATCGTTCGAGTAGCGGACGTGAAGCGAGAGCGTTCCGCCGTCCTTGGAGACATCGTAGACCGATGGTCCTAGGAAGTCCGGACTGTTGCTGATCCCGTCGGTGTAGAGAATCTTGACCGCGAGAACAGCATCGACCCGAACAATATGGGTTCGCCCTCCACCGCCTTCCAGATCTTCCCACAGCGTCGTGTAGACGCTCTTGCCGTCGGGAGACCAGACGACTTCAAGAGCAACTTCATCGATGCACGGCGCCGGCTGGTCATCACAGGTTCGGAGGTCGAGATGACGAATCTCGCGAGTCGCCACCGTGACGACGGAAATTCGGAACCCGCCCCGGTTTGTCTCGTCCCCGCCGACGACAGCGATACTCTTGCCGTCAGGCGACCAACGCGGCGACCGAGCTCCCTTCAGTCCGCACTCTGCCCAGGTGAGACCGTCACCGATCTCCACCTCATCGGAACCGTCGCGATTCCTCACGACGAGAATTCCGTTGCAGGGCATCCGAGAACGAACGAAGGCGAACCTCGTGCCAGTCGGAGAGGTCTCCAACCAGTACTTGTTCTTGTCCCCATCGTCTGTCAGTTGTTCCACCTTCTTCTCCGCGTCGATTGAGACACGGAAGAAGTCGCGGGTGGTTGATGTTACGCCCGTGTAGGTGATCCAAGACGGCTTGCGCTTCACGACGAGCGTCTTCGAATCTGTATCTGAGACGCTCTGGTCGTCCTCGGCCCGAGCCGTGAGAGTCACGGTGTATGTGCCGGGCCCAGGGACGAACTCCTCCGGGGGTGAAACGCCCTGGACCATGAAGGTTCGGGTCGACTCGCCGCAGAAGAACGCGCTCCCGTTGATGGTCCACGAGAACACCAGCTTGTGATTGCCGGTGTTCTTCAGCACCTCGACGGCGCAGGAGACCGACTTCCCCACCTCGATGGTATCGGGCAGAACGGCCTTCACCTCGAGCGTGTCCTCGAGCGACGGGATGATGATGTCGCTGACATCGCATCCTCCGAGCAAGGCGACCACGAGGGCCGCCAGCGTGTACTGCAACAGCTTGCGGTTCATGGTAGCCTCCAATCTTCTTCATATTGTTTGGTGGCGATTCCGGAACGATTCCGGAATGAACCCACCTTAGAGCTTCCATTATTATAGCTTATTTTTTTCGAAAAGTCAATATTACAACAAAATTCGAGAAATGCGTCAACCCAAGCCAAAAACCCTTATTTAATGGGCTTTTTAAGGCCTCCAACCCGCTCAACTTATTCACAGTCGGGTATAAAAAAGAACAATATCAATTACTGTAAAAATGATTTCTTAATCTTTCTTCAGAAACGTATCTCAAGGCCTGGCGATAAATAGCTTTTGTCGAAAGACAAAAATATTTTGATTATTTCTTCGCCGGAGAGAACTTTAAGCTCCGACATGAGTCTTAGCGTCAAGTTCTATATTAGCTAAGACGGAAGGTTCGGGGATTAAATCAAAGTCAGCCGGGTCCTCGCCTTCCATTTGGAGAGCGATGGCTTCTTTAAGGTTGGAGGTTAACTCATCGAGCGTTTTACCTTGAGTGACTACCGGAAGATCGAGGCACTCGGCCACATAATACTTGTCCCTTTTGTAAATATGAACTTGAATTATCTTTTTCATAATGAATCTACTTTATCAAAAGTAAGACCCGGAGTCAATTTTTTCTCGGGGGTTTTTCAAAACTTCTTCAGGAGGCGGCGTTCATCGCAATTTAATACCAAACATAGCCGATGACGAGAAGAACGACGACTACCACCAAAACCGTAAAAAGAACCGCCTTTTTCATAAAATTTTTCTTCAATTTAATTATACTATCCGTCCCCAAGCCCTTTCCCGCCCCCTTGTGGAAAACTTTCATTCCCCTTGTTAGAATGGGGGCAGCTATTCACACACACAGCCATTCGTAAGAACTGGCTCCAGATAAAGGAGAGGGAGCACAATGAATAGAACACTCTATTTTACCCGACGCGGTTTAGCAAAACTTCACGAAGAGATTGAAGAACTGGAGAAGAGACTCCGGTACCTTCAGTCACAAACCGCTCACGCGGCGGAGGTTGGGGGCGACCAGTGGCATGACAATGCCTCCTACGAACAACTAGTGATGGACATCCGGGTGGTGGACATACGCCTGTACGATGCTCACCGGGTCCTAAACAAGGCGGTACTCATCGACCCCCCTACTAACTTCGACCGGGTCACCATCGGCGCTCGCGTGCGGATTATGAGGGACGGGGACGAAACGACGTGGGAAATCGTCGGCTTCGGAGAGTCGGACCCTGACTGCAACCTACTTGCCTACAATACGCCCTTGGCTTCTCTCATCATGGGCAAGCGCGATGGTGAAGTAGTCAATGGCGTGATCGCCGACCGGGAAACCGAGATCAAGATTCTCGAGATCACGAAAGGAGATTTCGAAGATGTTCATGGCTCTTGAAGGCGCCGACGGGTGCGGCAAAACAACGCTGTGCCTGATCCTCGCCGAATATTTGGGAGCGATAGCTTACGCGACACCTCCACAGAAGTATGTCGAGGCGCGCGGAGAGGTGGACAAGCACGCTTCCAACGAAGAGCATTACCGGTTCTATCGCGACAGCATCTACGATGCCTCCGATGAAATCTGCCTAATGCTCCAGAACGGCGGCAAAGTTGTCGCGGATCGGTACTGGCTCTCGACCTACACCTACCACCAGGTAATGGGTGTAGCGGTTTCCAAGGAGGAGTTCATGCACATCGTTCAACCGACCCTGACGGTCATCCTTGCTCTCGACCACGAGACTCGGATCGCAAGGATGTCGCGTCGAGGCATGTCCGCCGGAGACCGCCGCGTCCTCGACAAGCAACGGGAAATAGCCGAAGCGTTTCGCACTAACGCCGTGGAGCTGAACATCCCGTTCATAGTCGTCGACACTCAGAACCTTTCTCCAACCCGATGTGCCGAGATAATCATCGAGGCGCTCGGAAGCTGAATGGGGGGCGATCGGAACCGGTCGCCCTCTCTTCATTTATAAACCGAATTTTTTGTGATAAAATTTTAAAAACATGGAAAAAAATATCGAACTCGAGTTAAGGGCGGAAATCACGCTGGGCCGGTTTGACAGGTTGATCGCCGTTTTAAAAAGAAGAGGTAAGTTGGTTTCCCGCACGAAAAGACTCTCGGTCATGTTTTGGGGAAAAATTAATCGAGCAGAATTCGACATTAGAGTCCGTATAGGCTCGGACAGCGATGCCGAACTAGTCGCAAAAAGAGGCGACCATCATTCTTACAACCGAGTAGAAACTTCTCAAAAAATCTTAAAAAATCAATTCATAGGCATCGTAAAAATCCTGACTTTGCTGGGGTTAAAATCCAAAGTTACCGAACGCGAGAATTTTGTGTTCGATTTAGGGAACAAAATCAAAATGTCATTGGTTAAAGCAAAATCTATCGCCTACGTCGAGATAGAGAAAATGTCACACATAGGAAACGTAGAAGAAAATAAGGAGGAATTGCTAAAAATTGCCGACGATTTTAATTTAAGGGTTATAAACAACGCTGAGGAATTCAATGAACTGTGCGATCGACTCACAAAGTTTTCGGATTGGAATTTTGACGGATCTCCAACTCATGTAAGGAAACTAGCTGAGATGCTGAAATCTTATTGATTTTCTATCGAGGCATAAAAATATTTCCCCTTAATTGTGTTGATTATTCCGGTTTTCAATTTTTTGTAGATAAGTTCTTTAGCGCCGAGTATTTTGTTAAATAGTTCGAATGAGAGAAAGGAATTCCCTTGGTCTCCCAGTAAGTAAACGTAGTATTTATTCCACGCTTTCGACCTGAAAGTGGACTTTCTCGGGTCATCGACGTCGATAATGATCAGTTGCTTCGCCAGACCTAAAAGATTTTTCATCAATTCGTGGTGGTGTTTCCTTTCGATATGATGGAGGGTATTTTTGAAAACCACCAAGTCGAATCTGATTTTATAAGACAGGTTGAGAACGTTGTGATTGGTAAAAAAAATTGCCGGATTTCTGTTTTGTATGAAAGTGATGGTTTTCCATGATATGTCGTTCCCAACGCAAATATCGGGTTTGTATTTCTCGTAGAGCTCGTTTATGACGGGATCTTCTCCGCAAGATACGTCCAGTATCGTTTTCGGTCTTCCTTCAATAAGGTCGAATAATTTGGTTTTTATTTTTCTGGATGATAAATTTCCGATACGTTTTATAACATACTTATGTAATAAGTAAAACAGGAAAAATCTTTTCCCTTTTACGCTGTCTATTTCTCCGAAGGGAGGTCTATTTTTTATTCTCGCCAGCCGCTTTCTTACAAGCGATAAAATAGTGGCGTTTTGGTAAGCGACCTTTTGGGGAGTACTGCTTGTAAAACGCGATTGGATGTTTTTAGGAGTCGGCTTTGTGTGTCCCCTGCTTAGCGCCATAAAAGCTATGCCGGAGTGAACAATTTTATTATTTTTATACTTAAAAATGTTTTTAATCACCGCCACCGGCGAAAGCTCGTCTATCTCGAGGCCGCCTTCGTCAACTGTAATCCGATTAATGGCTTCTTCGATACTTTCACCGTTATTCACATAACCACCGGGAAGCTCCCAACCGATAACTTTATTGAAGTCTCGGATTAAAAGAATTTCGTTCTTTAAGTTATAAATGGATACGATTACGAAGTGGTGTCTCCTCCGATAAAATTCGAAAAATTTCCCGGATACCCGTTCTTCGTAATTTAACTCCGGCAAATCATACAACTTTTTGTATTTTCCTATAATCGCTTCGGTAAACATATATACTAATAATGCTTCCTGAAAAAGTACCGAGCGTCAACCGCGCCCATATAAGCCTTCGAGCTCTCGAACTACTTATCCATAACTTGCCTTACCCTCCTTTTTTGGAGCAAAAAAACAGCCGTGTCGCACGGCTACACTAAGACCCACTCTTCCACGCATGAAAGATTACCACTTTACAGAAATAAACTTTTTTGTAAGAGATACAATATCCCGCGACATAAATTGAAAAACTAGCCGTGCGTTTGCGTAATTATAACGCAAACGCACGGCTTTTGCTTAACACACAATCTCGGCATAGACTGCCGAAGAGTTTCCATGGATTCGGCCCTTACGCACTTCTTCGGTATCCGTCGGCATAAGATTCCGAACTCCTCCGAGAAACTTAGGGCGTCCGTCTACCATACCGAAGAAAACCCGATCAATGAACGTATAAACCACTCCATCATCCGTGTTGGTGATAACGGGCGTAGTCATCTCCGGCTGAACGACGTAGTTTCCCCACTGACTAATGCCTCGCGCCAATGCCTTGCTCCCGTCGCGCATAACTCTGGCCACATGGCCGTAGCACCCGTAAGTACCCTTAGCGGGTTTGCATCGGAGCATCGCCGCCTTGGGTTTAGCGCAACCTTGCGCCCGAAGGAATGTCTCGAACTCCGGGGAGTAGAGTTCCGCCATATCCTTGATCGGAAATGCCATACCCATTGGTGACATGTATTCCTTGGTATCGTTGATCCGGCGCGAATCGCCTACAGGCCAGTCCGGATTATCTACGTTGAAAGTTAGGGCATTCTCTTTGATAAGCCGGCGCATCACGTCATCGCTAAGCAGCGGATGCGTTACCAAGAAACTCGGGTACTGGAGTTTAATCACCGGATCCGAGGCCCTAACGTACAGTAGGTACTTGCACTTGCCTCCATTGGAAGTGAGGTAATGACTAAACTCGTAAGGGTCAAAGAAGCGGTCAAATCCCGACAATTCTTTCACCTCTGCGTCGGTTAGACACGCACCAACGCGCCTGCCGAATTCAGACTCCAACATGATCCTGTATTTCGGTTCGGTCACTGCCAGAAGCGCGATAGGTCTACCGAATTGCCGTCGGAGACCATCTAAGAGCGCCCGGAAGCACGTCTTGAAGAAAGAATCCCGCTCGTCCCACGGGAACAAATTCTCCAAAAGCTGATACATAGCGATGGAGTTTTCGATCTCGAAGACTCCCTTCCGCAGAATCTCGCGGACTATTCCCTCGGGCATACCGCCCACCTCTTCCAAAAACGTCTCGGGCAGTCCGACCATGTCAATCTGAACACACCAGTTGATTGGGGCATCACCCAAGCAATACTGATAGTCAGTCTCCCACTCGCGGTTTGCCGCCACCAGAGGAGTAAAAGCCCGGTTGTACTCACTGTACAAGTTCCCCATAGCTTCAACCACTACTTCAGGGTACTTAGTTACGTAACCGGGTAGTGTTTGGAACGGCCCCAGCAAGGATCTGATATCTGTACGGACTACCACACCATCCAATGAGGCGAACGCCGGCTCACTCGCATGCCGGTCAAGAAACGACCCAGTCATTTTGTTTTCTCCTGTGCGTAAGTTGTATTGTCAAAGAACATTCCGTTTTAAAACAAAACGGCCGCTCAAGGAGCGGGCGTTACTAAATTTCTAGAAATCGAACAAAACTCGCTCCTCAAACGGAATGCGAGTTCCACCAAACCGATGTTCTATATCGAATATTCATTTGATTAAAGTATACCAAATACATATGCGTTGTCAACTACTCTCGTACTTCCCGGCTGCTTCACGGTAGGGGCAGTATTCGCAATTATCCGACGAATCGGGTAAATCCCCCGACATGCATTTGTGGGCATCAAAAATCGTTCCCTCAACCCAAGCATCGTTCCCTTTGTAAGGAATAATCTCCACCTTAAATTCCAGTTTGCCGTCAAAAGCTTTCTTGTCCTTGTCGCCGTTTGCGTAGACGAAGTAGCCGGTATCCGACACTTTGAATCCGTTGTGGCGCAGGAGCCAAGTATAAATTTCCATCTGCCGCTTGTAGGACTGGCGGTATTCGGCATCGAGCGTGATTTTGCTATTCGTGCTTGTCGCTTTGTAATCGACGACGATCAGTTCCTTTTTGTCGTTAATCCAAACGTCGTCAACCGCGCCATGAATGAAAAGATTGGTCGACCGGTGGAGAAACCCCACGCCTTTGAAATTTTCCCGCCACTCGTTTATTTTCTCGTGCCGGAAGGGGACCGCTTCCACACCGTAGGCTTTCATTAGAGGATGAGCCGAACCCGCCGCCCGGTGGATGTCGAATTCTTTTTTCAATAAATAGTCGACGGCGGAGTTCAGGGTAAAAGGAAAGCCCGGCGGGCGGCCGATGCCGAGCCGGCGATCAAGATAAAAACAGCGCGGGCAGTCCAAAAAAAGCTCGATTTTGCTCCGCGACAACTTAAAAGGTTCCGGCGAGCCGGGACTGAAAAAGTTTTTGCTCCGTACACCGTTCATCATTATTTTTCAGCCGGCAAAAACAATGTTAAATCCTACAATGACAACGATTATTCCGAAAAGAAGAAAAACCCAAAATTCAAATTTCATACAATAATGAAGATTAACATAAAGAATAAAGTTTTCAACTGGTCATCCACAGGAACCCGCGCTCTTCCACGCCGCCAATATCTTTCAATATTAACTCGATGAAGCGCGGCTGGGGTACAATCGGATTAAAACTCAAAATCCCCTCCCTATGATGGCCGCCAGGCGGGTCGCCTTCCCAATTTATAGGCAAGTATTCTCTTCCGTCGTCAGTTACAATCACCAAAACTTTAGTAAGGTCGGCGTTCAATTCTTCGGAATGAGTATCAAGGGCGACATTAAAACTCCATTTTGTATCGCTGAAAATCGGCGTGACGGTAACGGAAACGGGGCCGTCGGCTACCGTAAGCGCCGTTAGCGACACGGGTTCAGCCGGTTTAATAGAAACGCCGTAAAAAATCGTCACGGCGACGACGGCCAGCCCGATTAAAACAAAGTGATTTTTTTTCATGAGCGATAAAATTTCATTATTTTTCCTCCTATGTAAGCAATGCCGGCAAAATTAAAAACCAGACCGAGCCAAAATAACTGAACTTGATATTGGCCTATTATGCTCAAAAACCCCGCGATGCCGATAACCGGTAAAATATTTGCCAGATAATGAGCGCAACAGGAAACCATTGCGACCGTTGAAGTCGTCCCCGAAACCGCCACTATTCCCTTTGCGGCAAGCTGATGAACAGCGTCCTTAAGATAAAAATAAAACCCTACTTGAACCCCAAACCCTAGAGCAAGTGCAATAATAAAATACCAAAACCTGGAAAATTGGCCCAAGGCAAAAGACCAACCGCTTATTAGGGTTATAAGGCCGAAATAGACACCGAGAAGTAAAATCGTTGCCGTTAATCCTTTGGCTACGGGTTTTAAAATCATATCGTTCCTGTACAACTCAGATACTGATTTTCTTTAGACGCAGTGAATTCAAAACGACACTTATGCTCGAAAACGCCATTGCCGCCGCGGCAAAAATCGGATTAAGCAAAATTCCAAAAAACGGATACAAAACCCCCGCGGCAACGGGAATAAAAGCGGAGTTGTAGAAAAATGCCCAGAAAAGGTTTTGTTTTATTATTCTCATCGTCCGCCTTGAAAGTTTTATTGTCTCCGGAATAAGCATCAAGTCTCCTCTCATTAAGGTGACGTTTGCCGACTCCATCGCAATGTCCGTGCCTTCACCCATAGCGATGCCCACATTAGCTTGCGTTAGAGCCGGCGCATCATTAATGCCGTCTCCTACCATTGCCACAATTTTTCCCTGCTCCTGCAGTTCTCGCACCTTCTCCGATTTTCTATCGGGTAAGACTTCGCTCATCACGTTTTCTATCCCCACTTGGGCTGCAATAGCGCGCGCGGTTCGGTCATTGTCTCCCGTGATCATCCAGACATTTATGCCGCTGTCTTTCAAGGCTTTTACTGCTTTTATTGATTCTTTCTTAAGCACATCGGCAACGGCAAGCGCGCCCTTTATTTGATTGTTCACGGCAAGGACCATAACTGTTTTGCCTTCGTCTTCAAGTTTTTTGATTTTATCCTCATACGAAGAAACATTAAGTCCGATATCGGTCATAAGAACTCTATTCCCCAGATAAACTTCAACTCTTCGGGACTGTATCTCCAAAAAACCGCGCAGCCCTTTTCCGGAAATTGCCTTAAAATCCTCAAGCTTGTATAGCTCAATTTTTTCTTTCTTCGCTTCATCTATTATTGCTTTATCAAGAGGATGAGAAGATTTCTGGTCAAGACTTGCGGCATACTGCAAAATCGCCTGCGCTAAAGGGTGCTCCGATCTTTGTTCAAGCGACGCAGCAAAGTTGAGAATTTTTGCCTGATTTTCGCCGTTAAACGCGATGATGTCGGTTAATTGCGGCTTACCTTCCGTAAGCGTGCCCGTTTTATCCAACACCACTACATCAATTTTATTGGCAATCTCAAGCGAGGCGGCGTCTTTAATCAAGATTCCTTTCCCCGCCGCGCTACCAGAGGAAACCATGATAGCCATAGGGGTTGCCAGACCCAGCGCGCATGGACAGGCAATTATAAGAACAGCTATAAAATTGACAAGGGCGAAACTGAAAGCGGGAGCGGGACCGAATAAAAACCAAATAATAAAAGTGAGAATCGCGATTACCATTACAACCGGAACAAAATATGAAGAAACCAAGTCGGCGAGACGCTGGATCGGCGCTTTTGATCCCTGCGCTTCTTCTACCATCCTAATGATTTGCGATAAGACAGTATCTTTGCCGATTTTTGTTGCTTGAAAGGTAAAAGTGCCGAATTTATTCACGGTACTACCAATAACAGCACTACCCACGATTTTGTGGAGCGGCATTGACTCGCCTGTCACCATTGACTCATCAACTTCCGAGTCGCCTTCGGTAATCTTCCCATCAACGGAAATTTTTTCTCCGGGACGAACCACTATTAAATCCCCCACTCGCACATCGCTGATTAGAATTTCAATCTCTTTTCCGCCTTTCAAAACTTTTGCGGTTTTAGGTTGTAAGCCAATAAGTTTTTTAATCGCTTCCGACGCCCGTCCTTTCATAAGCACTTCAAGGTATTTCCCCAACAGAATCAGGACGATGATGATGGCCGAAGTATCAAAATATATTTCCGGGACGATTCCTCCTTTGGCGAAAAAATCCGGGAATATGGTGACTGAAACGCTGTAGAGATAAGCCGCCAGCGTGCCGATAGCAATTAAAGTATTCATGTCGGCGGTGCGGTATTTCACCAGCAGTTTCAACCCACCGTAAAATTGCCAGCCGACCCAAAACTGCACAGGTGTTGTGAGTGCTAAAAGCATCCAGTTATTGCTTAGAACTTGCGGCACGAAAGGGAACCATTCCGAAAAACTGCCAAAAAATATAAAAGCCGAGAGAATGCCGCCCATCCAAAGCTTGCGTTTCAGTATTTTCAGTTGTTTCTCCCGCTCAACCTTTTCTTTGTCTAAAATTTTTTCCGCTTCTCCCTCTTCTTCAATCGGCTTATAGCCGGCATCGGTGATTACTTTGAAAATATCGCTGACAATAAGTTTTTTGGGGATAAAAACCACTTTTGCGCGCTGATTCGAAAAATCTATCTCAATATTTTTAACGCCGGGCAATTTTTTAAGCGCGTTCTCAACAACCATGGCGCAATGAGGAGAATCCATCCCTAATACTTTTATTGAAATGGTTTTGGAGCCTTTGTCATCGATCACTTCGTCTCTCTTTGTTTGAAAGCCAGTATCAAACTTGTAACCGACGGATTCAACCGCACGGGAAAGACCCGATTCCAAAACAATATTTTCATCAAATTCAACAAGCGCTGACTCTGAAGCAAAATTAACCGCTGCAGAACGCACCCCGGCCGTTTTTAGGAGTACGCGCTCAATCGTTCCGGCGCAACTGGCACAATGCATGCCGTGAATTTTGTATGTCTTTTTCTTCATTTTTTTATTGTTACCTTACGCCATTTTGTGTGTTCGTAAACGCTCGACCAATAAAGACCGAAAGTCAAAGCAAACGCCAATTCTTCCAGCGGTATGCCGAGAACCAAAATTCCCGAAATGGCATCCAAGTTCCAAACCGATTCGACGTAACCCGGAAATGCCGCCACCAAGGTCAGGAAATAAAGAAAATAAACGCCGAAGAAAAGGAATGCGCTGGCCATCATTTTGTCCTTCAAGTCGGGGCGGCAATATAAAGTAATTAGGCTCCCGACGAGCAAAGCTATTATCGACGAGTAAATGGGGTTCAGATCCGTTGCTAGAAAAAGAATCGAAACGGTAACCGGTACGGAAAGAACCGCCCACAAGTGGAAACGGTGACGGGCGGCGTGCCGTTCGTGAACCGAAATGGCCGCGTGCCCTTTTTTGAAGAAAAATTCGTAGAGCACGACGACGATGCCGCCGACGCCGAAAGACCACAAAACGCTTTCTATATCGAAACCCGTTTTCAGATTCAAGTCGAAGAGCGACAGAGGAGTCCAGTACTCGTACAAGAAAATCGGTTCGGTAAGACCGAAAAGAGAGGTCCAAAGACTAACAATGAGCATTTCTTTTCTGCTTTCTTTACTCCTTAACGTAACATAAACGACTATCCATATAATAAGGAGAAGAATACTCCAGATAAACCAGGCGTATTGCATTTTGATGGAATAATTCAACACCTTCTGAGACTTTGATCTCTATCGATCTTTTTAATTACCGTATTAGTTTAAGTTACTGATTTCTGTTATCTATACCGAGTAGCCGATGAAGCCAGCACCAGCCCCAGAAGCTCTCGATAAGAGCAATCCACCCGATAATGGCGATGAGAACGCCCGCCCACGCCGCATCGTACTGCGGCGCCCAGGGACCAAGCCACCAAAATGCCAAAAGAAACCGCAAAGTTCTGTCCAACCTGCCTAAGTTTTGATTCATTGTTTTCTTTTTACCTTAAAACCCCCGACCTTTCCTTTCTTATTTCTGTCCATAAAGCTTATAAATTGACAAGATATCATTTACGGCTTTTCTTTTCTTACCCGAGTTTATCTGCTCGATGGCGTGAGTCGATAAGTGGTTCTCTAAAATGAGGTTTTCAAAGCTGGAAAGGGCCCTCTTTGTTGCCAATGATTGGTGGATTATGTCAATGCAATATTTATCTTCTTCAAGCATTCTTTCCAGGCCGCGGACCTGACCACCTGCTATTTTAAGCCGCCGGATAGCCTGCTTTTTGACGTTCTCGTTCATAAGTTCATGATACCCCCGGGGGGTATACAAAGTCAAGAGCTATTTTTTGTTTATTTTCTGCCAAAGCCAGATGGCGAGGAAAATTCCGACAATAAGCCAGACAATCCAGGTAACCGTGAAGAGAAAACCGAATCCTCCCCAGCTCATCATGCCTTGTCCCCAATTCCACATCATAAGATTATTTACTCGATTAAAGGGAGTCGACTACCCTCCCCGAACACTAACCGAAAACAAGCACTTTATCCGAATCTTCAATTATTTTGAGCAAGTCAGACATTGTAGAAACCGGGCAAACATTGCTTCCTCTTTTGCCGCGAACCTTGAGGCAGGTGCCGCAGGCATAGATTTCCCCTTTCAACTCTTTGAATTCCGCTATTTTCGCGGAAATATCAAAACTCTCGCTGTCGGGAATAGCATCAAGTTCCGAACCTTCGTTCATCAAAAACACTTTCACCTGACTACCGGCTTTGAGCGCGGTTATCGCCAAGCGAAAAGTGTTCCAGACACGCTCCGGTTTGTTTGATTGTAAGATTATACCAAGTTTCATAAACTCAACTTATCCGAGCCACGACCTTATTTTAGGGAACTTCGAACAGATCGGCAAACTGGCACACCAATTCTCCAATCCGTAATAACGGCCGGCCCGGACTGCGGCAAAGAACGCAAAGAGCGCCGCGTAGACAATATGTTCGTCAACCAAGAAGCCGTGCTCGATAAAAGGAAAATCCGCCGCCGGGAAATAATAGAGAAGCATCAGTATCGCGCCCAAGATTGAACTCAAACGCACGCCGATTCCTAAAATGAGCGAAACTCCCAAAAGCGTAAGCCCCCATTCGTTCACGAAGTTCACTATCGGCAACATGCCCTCCCCCGCAAGCCAACCGTAAAATCCGGAGAACGTCTGGGCGCTTTTCAAGTAACCGGCGGCGCTCCAAGCCGGGTCCAGAACTTTGGTAATGCCGGCGTAGAATATGAGCCAGCCGATTACGATTCGGAGAACCGCAAGCCACATTGCCGAAACTTTATTCAATTGATTCATTGTTTTATCGATTTATATTTCTCGACCATTTTAGACGCCGCAACTGCCGCCGCCCGCGCCTTCCGGCGGATTGAATTCGGCAAGAATGCGGTTGAAACCCGAGTAACTTGAAAAATTAGGCCCCAAAATCTCCTTCGGGTCCGCCGCCTCCAAACTCTGACCCTTCGACTCGAGATAGCCGGCAATAACGCGGTAAGTGTCCGGAAACCATGAAGAATTCACCTGAAGCGCCGCCCGGTACATTTCTTCTTCGCCCGTCCCTTGGACAGCCATAAGCTCCAGGAGCCCCAGCATTGCCATTCCGTGATTGCAATCGGGGAAATAAGTCGAATTGCCGCAACAAGGCCGGTAAATGTTCTTCGAGACGCGTTCAACTAGTCCCTGCTGTTCTTCGGTTAAAACAACGAACTCATGGCGCGAGTAGTGCTCCATTGCGTCGCCGCGCGAGAGCGTCCAGCCGCCGGTCGAAGCGAAATTGCCCGGCCCGCCGTAACGCAGGTCGGTCATCGGCCCGTTTTCCAAAATCGGATTTTTGTTGGCGAGACCGAAAGCCCATAAGAGATTCAACACTTCACCCGAATTCTCGGGCGTCATCACCAGATTGCCGCCTTTCGCGAAGAGGTCGCTTGTTTCTTCGCTCATTCCTCCGCGATTGGAATAAAGTGCCTGGAATTTTTCCACGTCGATTACTCCTGTTCCAACAAGCCTATCACCTAAATCGCCCCACTTTACGGGCAGAACGAACCCGCCGGGAGACGGAACCGCTTCGGCTTCCTTTTCCTCCAAACCATTCCGGTAAAAAAACGAAATGGCAATCAAAGAAATGGAAATTAAAATACTTATCGGAATTAATTTCTTGTTCATAGATTTGTTTAGATATATTAAGGAAGCGGGCTCGCCTCGCTGGAGCTTTGGCGAAGCGGGCAACCGCTCTCGAGGGAAAGCTTCTCCAAGCCCTGATAACCGGCCAATTTTTTGCCGTCGGGCCCGCCTGCCGGCGAGGCAGGGACAATCCAGGTCGGCGTACCTTGTATGCCCGCCGCTATGCATTTCTGCGGTTCCTCCGGGCACTCCACATAAGGCACGTAATCAAAGGCGCTTCCGAAATTCGCTTTTTCCTTCTGACACCACGAGCAGGACTCCGCGCCGTACATCGTCACTTGTTTTTCCGCAAGACACCGGGCAAAAGCATCAAGCTCGACGCTCGGTTCGCGCCTCGGATAAAAACCCAAAACTCCGACCGCCGCAACGACAACAACCAAGATTATTACCGGGAACAGATTCTTTTTCATTTTTCAACAGCAGTTTTTCATTTTATCCTCCAATTCGGCGACTTTCTCTTTATCCCGCACCGGCGGCCTCTCTTTTAGAAAAGGCTGGACAAAGTAAAGGTACATAACCGCTACAAGAACCGCCGCTTCAATGACAAGAGCAAGCCAGCCGATACTTGCGAGCGCAAAATAAACAAGCACGAAACCGGGTACGATGACAGCCGTTTTGAACTTCAGGAAATTTTCCGGCGCCACGTTCATTCTTTTCTCACCCTGGTAAGCAATGCCGACGACGGTGCCGCCCATTAAAACGGCAATTAGCAAATAGTAATTGGCAAGTGACAACCAACCCAAAAGAATCCCGACGAGCAATAGGAACCAGGTGCCGGAAACGCCGGCGCAAATGGGACAAACCTTGAACGGTAAGAGTTTGTTGATTAACCAGGCAAGGAAGGTGATGACTAAGATTGAGATTGTAACGATTATTATTTCCATATTCTTATTTTAACAATTTAGATGAGAAATATCAGGAGGCCAAGGAGTATCATCGCGATTCCCCCGTAAAGGCGCATGCCTTTTCTTTCTTCCTTCTGCCATTTCTGTACTTTTTCAAGCAGGGCATCATTCGAAGCAATAAGAAGAATGATGACAAGCGGCAGAATGAAAATCAGGTTGTAGAGGAGGAGGTAACCCAAGCCCGCGGCATAGGTGGCCGAATCGTAAAGAAGCCCCAGGACCAGAAGGTAAGGACCCCCGGTGCAGGGAAATTCGCAGAGTCCCACGAGTGCGCCGAGCGCAAAGGCGGTCGGCACCGAGGCTTTCTCCATAAACTCGGCAATTTTACGGTGAGCGGCATGAGGAATCCTAAGCTTTATCGGAAATCTCGGGAAAAATTCGTTTATGATATTTATCGCCCCGAGAACGATAAGAAGCGCGGCGCCCACTTTCGCCATGAAATTCGGCGTATTGAAGAGATGAAACGCCTGAAGAATTCCCAAACCGATCAAAACGTAAGCGACGAAAAGTCCGAGAACGTAAGAACCGCCGATTCTCAGTATCCCCGAGCGCAATTTCCCGATACTGAAGAGGAAAGCGATGGTCAAGATGAGAACCGAGAAAGCACAGGGGTTTACGGAATCAATTACTGCCGCAACCACTATAAGCGGCAGAAGCAGTTTTCCGCCGTCGCTTGCGCCCCACAAAAACTCCTGCCCCGCTCCGGTGAAACGGAAGAAAAGAAAAATTCCCAAGAAGGCGACGGCGAGAATAATCGGAATAATTATTTTCTTTCTCATGGAGTTACCGTCGCTTTAATTCCGAGGACGACGACCGGATTCCCCGACTCGTCTTCAAGATAGATTTCCCGCTGGACCGCCCCCACGCCGGCCGGACCGTGGGCGGCCGGGTCAAAAACTACCGAAATAACGGCTTCTTCCCCGGATTCAATGACCCTCCTTAGCGGCGGCACGAACCCGTGCCCCGGCATTCCGAAGGGACCGATTCTCCCGCCGTCTTTTACGAAATAAGCGGCGGTGCACATGCAGGAAGTGTACATCTTATCGATTTTTACGGCTTCACTGCTTTCATTCCTGATTTTGAAGTCATGACTGACGTCGCCCGAAGCCATACTGATTGTTCCGAAGTCAAAAGACCGTTCCTCGGACACGATTGCGGAACCGACCTCGGCGCGGAAGTTTCCGCCGACTTCCGGCGCCGGCTTGGTAATAAGTATGAGGCCGAGGCTTCCCAAAACGGCCACCGCGGCGATTATTAACGATTTATTTTTTGTATTCATTGATTTTTTACGGTTAAAAACAAAAGGCCCGAAAAGCTGGGTCGAAAAACGCGCCAAAGCCAAACCCTAAGGGCTTGGCCTTAACGCGCAAACGCGAGAGTGGGACTCATCTCCAGAAGCGAGAGCCACTTTTTTATTTTCCGTGCCGACGGCGATTGCTCCGAGGCATCGTAAATATTCCTCGAAAAAGACGGAACAGTGAAAAGGAG
>Ga0209518_1002345_pt1 | contig 17912 bp, 16 predicted proteins | sample RifGroB1_FD_183993 | JGI IMG/M metagenome (GOLD analysis project Ga0209518, IMG submission 183993) | Groundwater microbial communities from Rifle, Colorado, USA - Groundwater B1 (SPAdes) (version 2) | ecosystem: Environmental > Aquatic > Deep subsurface > Groundwater | place: Rifle, Colorado...
TGGATGAATGGGTTTATTTTCTCAAAAATAGTGTAATCAAAGAAACTTTCAAAGCCAAAAACATCCTGAAAGCCCAAAAAAAACTCGATGTCCTCAAGATGAATCCAAAAGAAAGACAAGCTTATGACCACTACCTTGAAAATCTAAGCTATCAGAAATCTGTCTTTCAGACTGCCCGATATGAGGGACTCATGGAAGGATTGAAAGAAGGAATAGCCGAAGGGATAAGGGAAGGAAAGATCGAAGGAAAAATTGAAGGAAAAATTGAAACAGCAAAAAATATGCTGAAAGACGGTTTTTCAGCTTCTCAAATTCAAAAATATACAGCACTTTCGATTGAAGAGATTGAGAAATTAAAATAAAAACAGCCGGGGATTTGAACCCCCTGCTGTGTTTTTAAACTTTTTTTTGAGTACAATAGATTGAAATTGATTTAGAATAAAAATTCCTGATTTTTCAAGAAAAATCAATTTTATTGAAAATCTGTCGCTTTCTTTACCCTTTCTTTGATTATTTTTGTGAAATTTTTCCGGTGGCTTTTGATATCGAATGCTTTTCTAAGTTTCGATACCTGATCATAATCAAGATAGATTTGATTGATTTCAATAGTATTATAGCTGTCTGTTTTAATACTAGATATTCGAATTAGGAATTGGTGCCTGCTTGGGCTCTGAGAGAAAAATCTCGTATAAAAAGTTACATTGACTGTGCCTTTAGTCCCGGCAGCTGTTTTGAAAGAAACTTGTCCTCCAAAATAGTCTATTTCTTTATCCAGCTTCACTTTTTGTTTGACCGCTTTCTGGTTCCATTCCAGATACTTATCCACCGCAGCCAGCATTTTTTCCTGTGCTTCTTTATTAAAATACAGTCTTAAATATTCAAAGACCCAGTTATCCATTGTAAAACCAACTTCTCCTCTTTCTGGTGAAAAAAAGAAATCTATTTCTATTGAATCATCTTCTTATTATTTGATATTTTGTAAACGGTCACTGAGCGGAGCCGAAGTGACACCTCGACACCGCTCGGTGTCCAAGTTCATTTATATAAAGTCTAAAAACTAATATTAAAATAACCTCTATTTTTTTCTTCGATTTTTATTTCTTTACCCCCTGCACGATGCAGGGGTTCCCCGTCCGACTTGATTTCACGGAGGAAATCACGGAGGACTCCCCCTTGTCCTTAAAGACTTAAGGATAAGGGGTTAGGGGTTTGGATTTGAAAGTAGCTGGAATAGTCTTGAAATAAGGTGATTTGAGTCCAATCAGATTAAACCTTCAAGACAGTTCAAAAAAGAATGTGTTGGAAAAACTTCCATTTTTTACCGGGTTATTGACAAAGAGAGAGAAAATCTTGAAAATTTTTCGCTTCTTTTTTATGATTTATTCTTTACTGTAAAGTTTTTTTACTTTTTCAGGGTTGATTATTTATTGTTTTTAAAATAGACTTTATATAAATAATAATCGAAAGCCTGATGATAGAGTAAACTGAAGTATAAAATAACCGCCTGTCCGGTATTTGTTTGTAAAAGACCGGAATTTGTTATTTAAAACACTTATTGTCAATAGATTCCAGCCTTCGCGGGAATGACAAAGTAAATGAAAAATTTGTCTAAAACCCTTTAAGATGATTTTATTTTGCTTTCCATTGTTTTTTGAAAATCTTCCGGGAGGGGGACTTCAAAAGAAACCTTTTTTCCAGTGACGGGGTGAAGAAATTCTAAACGGCTTGCGTTCAGGCACATCGGATCTTGAAAGGCGCGTCTGGAGTAAATTTTATCTCCCACCACCGGATGCCCAAGATGAGCAAGGTGGACACGGATCTGATGGGTGCGCCCTGTATGGAGCCGGATTTCAAGGAAAGAAGTTTTTTCAAATTCTTTCAGTACTTTATATTCTGTCAAGGATTCTTTCCCCAGCTCTGAAACATGAAATTTTTTCCGTTCTTTCGGATGGCGCGCGATAGGAAGGTCAATCATTCCCGAGGAGTTTCTCATAAATCCCCAGACCAGAGCGTGATAAATTTTGATAATCGTTCTTTCTTTAAATTCCTGAGAGAGTTTTTCCTGTGTTTCTCTGTCTTTGGCTATAAGAAGAAGACCTGAAGTTTCTTTATCCAGACGGTGGACAATTCCGGGGCGTAAATCTCCCTCTTGCGCTTCTATGTTTAAATGTGAATAAAGTCCGTTGATCAGAGTGCCGCTCCAGTTTCCTTTGGCAGGGTGCACCACCATGCCGGCTGGTTTATTGACAACAATCAGATAATCATCTTCAAAAACAATGGGAATATCCATTTCTTCCTGAGTCAGGTTTTTGACTTCAATTTCTTTTTTATAACTGAATAAAATCCTGTCATTTTCTTTCATTTTAGCGCTGAGTTTGACTTTTTTTCCATTTAAAAAAAGAAAGTCCTGATATTTTTTTATTAAGGTTCTTGGAATTTCAGGATAAACTGAAGAAAGATAGGCGTCAATCCTCTGTCCTGTTCCTTCAGATAAAACCAGGTGTTCTACTTTGATCAATTTTTCATCCATTTTAAGCGTTTCCTTCAAAAATAGTCAGAAAATGGTCATAGGTTAAAAAACCGACGACCTCTTCTTTTTCAACAACAGCAATTTTATTATAGGGAGTGGTGATAAATTTTCTGAAAGCGTCCAGCATGCTTTCTCCAAGAACGATGACAGGAGTGGTGGGATTAATTTCCAGATCATTGACAACTGCTATATCCTGAATCTCTTTGATGTCTTCAATATCAAGACCGATACCGGAAAGCATGCCTGAAAACTTCTTGTTTTTATTGGAAGAGACGACAATGAAATCCGTGTTTCCCAGCCGGGTGATTTTTTTCATCAATTCTCTTAAAGTCTCATTTTGTGAAACAAAGCAGGACTGATTCAATGAAAGATTTTCTTTTTCCACTTTTTTATCTTCCAGAAGTTTTATCTTGATTTCATCAATGTGGGCAGGGGAATGGAGTTTGTTTTCCACCTGATTTTCATAAATACTGACACGGCTGGTCAAAAGAATGGTCAGGCTGGAGGTAAACAAAAGAGGGGCAAGAAGACCGTATCCTTGCGAAATTTCGCTGACAATAATAATACCGCCCAAATGGGCATTGGCTATCCCTGAAAGCATGGCAGCCATCCCCACCAATACAAAGGGTTCGTAAGAATCGACGATTTCAGGGGCAATCTGCATCCCCAGTTTTCCGACAAAAGCTCCTGCGAAAGCGCCGATAAAAAGACAGGGTATTAAAAGACCTCCGCTTCCTCCCGAAGAAACGGTGAGGGATGTGGTCATGATTTTTAAAAGCGCAAAAAGAAGCAATGCGTAAAGGGGAAGATAGGAAGGAATGGAGATGAGTTTTTGAATTGTAGTGATACCAAGTCCAAGGGCATCAAAATAATAAACCCCGATTCCGCCGACCAGAAGACCTCCCAGAGCTGTTTTTAGATAAATGGGAAGTTTAATTGCGTTGAAAATAGTTTTAGATTTTTTTAAAATCAGGATAAAAACATGTCCCAGTACCGCGCTTATGATAGCGAGCAGTGCGTAAAAAAGAAGAGATGCCGGGGATCTGAAAAAATTGCTGTGGAAAGTAAAAAGAGGAGAATAGTCGAAAATTGTACAATAAAGAGTATAGCTTGTGATCGACGCAACTACTGAGGGGATCAAAGCTTCAAGCTCAAAATCTTTTTTATAAGGCGCTTCGACTGCTGTAATTGCTCCTCCCAAAGGAGCCTTGAAAACAGCGCCGAGCCCCGCAGCCGCTCCTGCTAAAAGTAAAATCCGTCTTTCTTTAACCGAAAGTTTGAGTTTTTGGGCAATATAAGATCCGATTCCTGCCCCTATCTGCATGATAGGCCCTTCTTTTCCTCCGCTTCCCCCTGATCCCAAAGTGAAAATAGTGGTGAAAGTCTTGATAATGGGAATGGATTTTTTGATAACACCTTTTTTATGATGAAAGGAGGCGATAATCGAATCGGTTCCTCCCCCCTGTGTTTCAGGTGCAAAATAGGAAAGGATTCCTGAAAAAAAAGCGCCTGCCATCGGAACTAAAAGCATCGCATAGGGGAGAATGATGGAAGGTGTCTGAAAAATAGATGAAAATTTATTGGTTCCGGCAGGCTGCCCCATCAGGACATGCTGAAAAAACCAGACCGCCAGTTCAAGACCGTAAGTGAAAAGAACAGCCCCAAATCCGCACAGTATCCCGATAAGAACACTGTAGAAAATAATTTTAAAAGATAAAATTTCCTGAATAATTTTAACTTTGTTTTTTATCAAACTAAAATTCCCATGAAAAAAAATTAAAATACCAGTTGTAGCCTTTTTCTTTCCGGTCAAAATTCATACTTCCCGAATAAGAAGGGAAATAGTAATAATGCCCGTTGTTGATGTAATAATAGCTCTGAAGATCGTTTCTTGAAATAAAAAGAGCCATCACGAGGGAGGTCAAGACAGCAAAATAAAGGTTTCGATCTTTTAATTCTCCCGATGTATCTTTTTCCCTGAAAACGGATCTGAAAATTTGATCATAAAGGATAAATTGGTACATATAAACATATCCAAATGAAACAAAAAAAGTAATTTCTCCCCGTCTTAAAAAAGACTCTTCTCCCTCCTGAGTCGCTATTTTCAGTTTTTGAAGCATTTTCTGATGGTTGTCTTTTTCAGGTAAAATGGTCCAGAATAAAGTATCGGATGAGTCAGAAAAAAGATTTGAACCGCTTTGTTTCAAGTCTGTTCCAGTCTCTTCCTCCGCTGCCAGGCAGAGAGGAAAGAGCAGAATAAAAAAAAACAAAATAAAAATCTTAGAAAAAAAGTTCTTTTTTATGGTTTTAATCCCAGTATTTTTTGTAAAAGAGAGAAAGTTTTTGCTTAGTTTCCTGAGGGATCATCTTTTTATCGGTCATAATGGCGAAAGCTGCTGCTTGTTCGCATCCGCAGGATTTGATTTCAATGTTTTTAATAATATCAGGCAGAGCTTTTTTGATGTTTTCCACATTGCTTTTCATGTTTCCAATAACCATTTCGACTGTCACAATTTCTTCATGCCAGCAGTCGTAATCTGTAGAGAGAGCAATCATGGCATAACAGATTTCAGCTTCTCTAAACATTTTCGCTTCAGGAATAGCGGTCATTCCAATAATATCGGCATCCCAGCTTCTGTACAGGTTGCTCTCCGCTTTGGTAGAAAATTGCGGACCTTCCATGCAGACATAAGCAGCATCTCTATGAATATCGGTCAGATTCAATTTCTTCAAAGTCTGATAAAGAGATTCAGAAAGGTGAGGGCAGAAAGGATCAGCAAAACTGACATGACCGACCACTCCTTTTCCGAAAAGGCTTAAAGGCCTGTTTTTAGTGCGGTCGATAATTTGTGAAGGAATGACAAAATCTCTGGGTTTGATTTTTTCCTTGAGGCTTCCGACAGCGCTGACAGCGATGACTTTCCGCACTCCAATAGATTTCAATGCCCAGACATTGGCTTCGACTGGCAGTTCTCCCGGAAGAATTCTATGCCCCTTACCGTGTCTTGGAAGAAAAGCCACTTCTTTCCCTTCTATTTCAGCAATCATGATCTTATCGCTGGGTTTTCCGAAAGGAGTATCAATATCCAGTTCTTGAATAATTTTCACTCCTTCTATCTGATACACTCCGCTTCCGCCGATAATCGCAATTTCTGCCATGGACATCCCTCTTTATAAAATTGTTTTTATTTTTTCTAATAAATATTTTTCATCCGCATCCAGTTTGACTCTTTTCAGTTTTGCTGTTTTCCCGGTTTCAATCTGAACCTGTTTTTTCCTGATATCAAAAAAATCAGATAAAAACTCGATAATAGCTTCATTTGCCTTCCCATCCACCGGAGGAGCGGTAATACAGAGCTTGAAAATATTCTTATCCTGCTCATACCATGAAAAACTGTTTTTGCTGCTTTTTGGAACAACTTTAATATTTAATATCATTTTCCATTTTTTTTAATTAAAAATTTAATGGATAAGAGTTGAATTCCAAAAAACTATTTAAAAATATCTATTTCTTATGGATAGAAAAATGTAAAATCCTTCCCAGAGGACAAAAAGAAGAGCACCATTTCCGCTTGCCGAAAAACTCCTGAAGCAAAAGAGCTGTAAAAGAAGAAATGACAATCAGTTTTAAAATAAAACTCCAGAGAGTGAAAGGTTCTTGGTGAAAAAGGAAAAGAACGGCTATAAGATAGAGCCAGAAAATAATAAATAAAACTCTTCTTATCCATGGAATTTGAGGGAGAGGACGGTTTTTTTTCTTTTTCTCGTCATAGACCCATTCCTGAAGACTTCCCAGCGGGCAGATCAAATAACAATAAGTCCTTTTTTTTTGAATCAAAGTCATGAGCAGCGCCAGACCGAAGAAAATAAAAACAGTAAACCAGAGCCGCAAAATACACATTGAAAAAAACATGGCAACAAAAAACGGAACAGAAAACAAAAGTCTTTTCGTTTTGCGAGTCATTTTCAAACCTGTATTAATTGATAATATAAATATATAGAAATTTACATTAATAGTAAAATAAAAATCTTTTATGAAATTTTTCAATTCCGGAAACCTGGCGCCAACTCCATCGCCAACAAGATAGCGGGGGAAAAGAAGTTTTCAGTCTCGGCGATAGGATGCCCCTCCGCTTGTCATTATTTCGACTCCGCTCAGTGCACGCCTGACAAAGGTCGGGAAAATGCTTTTAACCCCGCAGGACGCTGGGATTCCCTGTCCGACTTTTTAGACTTTATATTAAATAGACATTTTGGTAAAAAAAGTATAAATCAAAGCTGTTTGACAATGCTGTTTTTGTTGGTTAAATTCATATTAGTGTTTTCTTTCATATTGTCAAAAAAAGAGGTAATAATGAGTATAAAATTGATTTTACCGGTTCTGGTTTTAAATATTTTGGCTGTCGTTTCTTATTTTTATCTTTCCGGCAATGCGGTGTCTTCTTCTGTTCATACTGTTTTGCAATCCAAAGCTCAGGAGCCTTCTGTCCAGCGACTGACCGAGTACCGGGACATGGTGGTTGAGATAGAGGTGGAAGAGATTCGTAAAAAAAAAGAATTGATTTATCAGACTATTGTGGATGAGCTTCACATTGAAAAAAATGTTGAAAAAACCTTCGTAGTTGAAAAAGAAGCTTCCAGCGAGGATATTCTGGAAGAAATTCCTGCCGAGAAACCCCGGTGGGCGGCTGAAACTCCGGTTGACGCAAAAAATAACGAGATATACACGGTGGGGATATCTTTTGGAAACAATAACTATGAAGCGGCTTTCGAGGAGGCGAAGCTTAAATCATTTGAAGAGCTCTGCCGCTATATTAAACTGGGGATCGATACTACGGTCAGTATTTTAAAAACCTCGCCGGACAGCGAAGAAAAAAATCAGAAAATGATTAAAAAAATTGTCGCCAGTTCTAAAAATACTTTTATGAGGGAAAGCAAGGTAGCGGCCAAATACTACCGGAAATTAAAACCTGGAAAAGGTGCAAAAGATGTCCGCTACGAACTTTATCTTCTGATTGCCTATCCTAAAAAAAATATAGACCGTTCGATACAAGAAGGGGTAGAGTATGAAAAAGAACTTCTGAAATCGACGCTTACCATCGAAGAATATCAAAAAGTATCTTCTCAGTTTGCCGAAGTTGAGGCAAAGATGAAAGAATTAAAACAAAAGGATATGACGGATGTTTTAAATCAGGAACGGACTCTGGTCTATTCAGGCAATAAAATGGAAAACCTTTATGAAGTCTCAATGAAAGCGGAAGAACTTGAAAAATCGGGCAAACTGACCACAGCCTACTCTTTTTACAAACAGGTTTTTGATAAAATGGTTCAAATCGATTCAAGGAATGCAAAATGAAGGCAGACAATTTTTTAAAACCCTTTCTTTTTATTCTTTTGGTGGGAAATCTCAGTGTTTTCGCCTATCTGGACATTCGGATGCTGACGACACCAGCGCCGAAAGTGCAGCTGTCTGAAACTCTTTCTGAAAAAAAGAAAGATCCGGTCCAATTTGAAAAACAGATTGAAGAAAGAATCAAAAAGATTCAGAAAAAAAAGATTATCAATATTCTGGAAACAGAAACTGTGACTACAAAACTGGTGAAAGAAATTTTTCACGAAAAAACGATTTCCGTGCCGCTTGCGGTGATGATTCGAAGGGAGAATATACTGGAAGAAAATCCTTCTCCTATGCCCGGCTGGGTGGTGAAACTCCCTGATGAAAAAAACAACCTCCTTTATTTTATCGGAACCCGGACCCATTCGGGAAAAGGAACGGAAGAAACTCTAGAGGAAGCCTATCAGCAGGCTCTTATGGAAGTCTATTATTTCATCGGTTTAAAAATGGATTATGAAGTCGATTACCAGATGATCGTAGAAAACGATGAAAAAAGAGAAGAAATGTCGAAGACAATTCAAAAACAAATTCTTGGAAATCTCCCTGATATTGAAAAGATTATTGAAAGAAAAGGGACTTATGCAAGAAAAGTCAAAGAACCTGCCGGAAGCTTTATGGAAGCCCATGTTCTGGTTTCCTGCCGTCTTGACCGACTCAAAGAAGAGATTGAAAAAAGCATTCAAAAAACAGTCAATGATTTAGGATTGAAAGAAAAATCCCAGGAAGTTGAAAAACAAAAAGAACTTCTGGATAATATTCTTAATCAATACAATGAAACGCTTGTGCTCACGGAACAGGAAAAAGAAGCGTATAACTTGAAAAGAAGCCGGTTTGAAGTGATAGAACAATCCAGCAAGATGGGAGAAATCAGCTATCCGGTATTTTTATGGGAAAAAAATCTTTTATTTGACCGGAAAGAAGAAAAGGATCGTTATTATCAGGAAGCGTATGACAAATTAAAAATAAAGCTTTCCGTATTGCAGAAGATGACAGATATGGAAGAGCATGCCTGGGACAGTAAAGAGGCGATGATTGAAAAAAGGCTGGGGAAAGCGGATTTCTATTTCAGCGGAGGTTATTTTGTATCAGGATACGAAACAACTATTTCCGCTTTAGAAGCTCTTTTGTCTGACTATGATACGATGAAAAAAGCGGGGCTTTTTAAGTCTTATCTCCAGAAAATTGAATCCAGGCTTTTTCCCAATCTGGATAAGATAGCTTATGAGCGTTATTCCGGATTTCAGATTGTCAATCATAAAATTGTTTTTACCGGGAAAGGACAGGGGAATATTTATGCCTATTTCAACCGGGCAGGTCAGCTGCTTTACAGTATTTCAAAAGAGTCTGAAGGACAAGCATACGCTTTTTACAGCGGAGAAAGGATTATTTATAAACTTCTGGAAGAAAAAAACGGAGCTAAAGATAAAACTTTTGCAGTTTACAATCACCGCAACCAGCTGGAAAAAGTGGTGAAATAAAGGAGTAAAAAATGAAAAAAATAATTTTAGGGATTCTTTTATGGATTCCTGGTTTTCTGTTTGCGAATCTGGATCTGGATATGGGGCTGACCCCTACATTTGATTCAAAAACAGTCTGGATCTCCTCTAATCCTAGCTTTGCAGAGGTTTATCTTGAAATCAACGGCAAATGGGAACTTTTGGGAAAAACACCGGTTCAAACCAAAATAAAAGTAGGCGAAAAAAAAATCAAGCTGGTCAAGACCGGGTATCAGGAAACAATTCTAAAAATTAATTCTAAAAATAAACAAAAATACAGCATTGATCTGGAAATAGAGAAAAAAACAGTGGATATTCAATCCAACCCTTCGGGCGCTGTTGTTTATATTGAAATTGACAATCAGTTTCAAAAACTCGGAGAAACCCCCTTGTCCCAGTCGGTTCAGATCGGAGAGAGGACGATTAAGCTGAGCAAAGAAGGGTATTTGGATTATATAGGGAAAATGGATTCGGAAAAAATCTCAGCCCCGCTTAAAATTGAATTGAAAAAGATTGTTAAAAATAAAACAATTACGATTGATTCCAAGCCTGATAAAGTGAAAGTGTATGTTTCAAATCTTTATCTTGGGGAAACTCCTTATTTATATACCATTCCGGCAGAACAGCAAAGCATTGCCTTGAAATTATCGAAAGAAGGGTATGAGGATTTTGAAAAAACAGTCAACATAACCAATCAAGAAAAACAAAATTTCTCTTTTCCTTTAAATAAGCTTCCCTATGGATACATCGCCGTTACTTCCAGTGAAGAAAATACTGATATTTATGTCAATGGAGAATATTATTTCACGGCGCCCCAGACGATCAAAATAAAAGCGGGAATTGAAGTCACGGTTAAGGTGATAGCCGGAAATTTCGGAGAGCAGACCCAAAATGTAACAGTTGCCAAAAACGAGACTAAAAATATTCATTTTACAATGATGGCGGAAATAGAGCAGGCAGAGAAAAGAATTCGTATCGCGGGAAAAACTTACTATAAAAGCTATAACAATATTCTTCCTTATACCTTTAATTACGGCGGAAAAGACAATAATCTGATCGGAAGGGCATTCGGCAGTAATTTTAATTTTCAGGAATCCAGCTATGGACTGATGGGAACAATCACCATGGATGCTATGGAAAATCTTCCGGTTTACGCAAGGGTTTTTACGGGAGGCGCCAACGATAACGATACCAATTCGATCCTGTCTTATGGGGTTTCTTTAAGTTTCGGGTATAATCTTATGAAATCCTCTCATTTATCAGGGAATTTTTCATTTGAAAAAGAAGATAACCGTATTGGAAATGTTTTCAGTGCATCCTTAGCTTACTTTACTTACTTTGATTTTTTTTCTTTAGATGCTATCTGGTCCTATCGAAGTTTTAAGAGTCTTGATTTAGCGGAAACAACGGGGAGTTACTGGCAGGGAAATATTGAATTGCTTTACCGTTTCCCAAATTTATCGGATCTTTCTTATACATTTGATCATGTTAATATTGAGATTGGCACTCAAATTGATATTCAGAGCATACAGGCGCAGGGCAAACTGGACAGTTTGACAGTGGATAGCAGCCGCGAAGCTTCTTACAGCAGATTTGAGCCTTTCTTTAGTCTGGGCAGCAACTACACTTTTTCTCTTTTTGATTATCAATTCAAGCTTGGAAAAATTATTTATCTGAGCGAGCCCGATGCTCCGAATAATTTACTGGGGGACGGCTGGTTCATGAGTTTTCAAATTGATAAAAACTTTTGGCTGTTCGACTTTCCATTCCGGATAGGATTTAAGTATTACTATGAAAAACTGGACTCCAACGGTGTAGAAGTTTCTGCAAAAATTCTGGAGCTTTACCTGTCGGCTTCTTTTTAAAAAAACAATAGATTGTCAGAGTTATTCGGACAATCTGTTTTTTTCGCTCATTCTTATAGAAAACAGGTTAATATTTATCAAGTAGTTAGCTTTATTTAATCAGATTTCCGATACAGTCTTTTTTTCAACCGCTGAATCATAATTTCAATCAAATTTTCAAAATATTCTTGAATCTCGTGGTTTTCTATTATCCCTAAAGCCTGCGCAATAGCCCCTAAAGTGGGAAGGAAATTTTCCTGAGGCGCTTTGCGTAAGGTTGAAAAAACATTATTTTCAGATGGAAGCTTGAAATGAGGGATAGCATGAAGCTTTTTTTCAGAACTTATCAGCCTTCTCACCTGCTGCCAGGTTCCGTCTGGAACAATGAGATTCACAGGTTTTGAAAATGACTGGAGCGAGAATTTATTTAAAACACTGGGAGCATGCGGAGTGAGGAGAATGGATTGATATTCATCCGGCACAAGCTCATGAGTTTGATAGACTGATTCAAGCCCTCCCTTTAGGACAGCTTTGCTGTTTTCAAGACTGTAGAGCGCAAATCTTCCTGTATTGGTAATCCTCTTTATTTCTTTGACATGGATCAAAAGAGTCAAGCGTGTTTTTAATGCAAATTTCCTGATATGATCACACAAACAGATTTCTTTGAAAATTCTGCAGTCAGGGCAAAGGTTTTGATCTGTATTCAACTTGGTTCCCCATAGTGTTATTTATTTCTTGCTTTGTTTAAAATGATGGGAAAATTTAACTAAAAAAAGAGGGTGAAAGAAATAAAGGATTTGCTGAAATCATGAATTTTCATGAAAATTCTTATCAAAAATCCAATAATTCTTCCATTTTTCTTCTAAAGTGTTTTAAATTTTATAAATGTTTTATTGAATCAATAAGATTCGTTGTGAAATAATGGGGAAATGATGAAAAAAATTTTACTGGTTGATTCTTTCGGGTTGATTTTCAGAAGCTATTATGCTTTGATTAAACAGCCTCTATCCACAAAAAAAGGATTTCCGACTTCTGCTGTCATGGGATTTTGGAGGATGTATTTCAGGGCTTTGAAAGAGATTCAGCCTGACTTGACCGCAGCTGTTTTTGACAGCCCTGATAATTTCAGGAAAGAAATTTATCCCGAATACAAGGCAAACCGTCAGGAAGCGCCGGATGATTTAAAGATACAGATTCAAGCCATTGTAGATATGGTGAAAGAAACCGGTTTTCCTTCTGCCATGCTGGAAAGAACTGAAGCAGACGATGTGATCGGATATCTGGCTGATTATTTTTCTGAAAAAGACTATGAAGTTTATATTCTTTCTTCCGACAAAGACTTGTCTCAACTGGTGAAAGGCAAAGTCCGTCTGGTTTCTCCTGAAAAAGGGGTTCAGGAATTAAAACTTCTGGATAGAGACGGGGTCTATGAAAAATTTGAAGTTTATCCTGAGCAGATCGCCGACTACCTTTCTCTGGTGGGCGACGCATCGGACAATATCCCCGGGGCAAAGGGAATCGGACCGAAAACTGCGGTGAAACTTTTAAAAGATTATCAGAATATTCAAAAAATTTACGAACAGATTGATGGGATTTCTCCTGAAAGTGTCAAGAAAAAACTGATTGAAAGCAGGGAGCTGGTTTTTTTAAGTTTCCGGCTGACCCAATTAAAAAAAGATTTATCCCTTACTTTCTCGTCTGATAAAGACTATCAGATATCTTTTGAATCGGCTCAAAAACTCTATGAAAAACTCAAAGAATTTGAGGTTTTTTCTCTGCTGAAAGATCCTTTTTTTAATAAATATAAACCTGAAACGGGAGAAGCAGATTCTCTTTTTTCACAAAAAGAGGAAGAAGAAAATCTTTTTTCACCTGAAAACATTCAGCCGGATACAAAAGAATCGTTTCAGGCTGACAAGGTGAAATACCGGCTTGTTTTAAAAAAAGAAGAACTGGTCGATCTTAAAAAACAGATTGAACAAAGCAAAAAAATGGTTTTTGATACTGAAACCACTTCTAAAGAGCCTTTTCAAGCGGATTTAATCGGCATTTCTATCTCGCTTCAACCCAAAGAAGCGTTTTATATTCCCCTTTATCAAAATTCCAGTGCAGATTTCACGCGGGAAGATTTTTTTACCCTGATGCGGAGTGTTTTTGAATCTCCTGAAATTAAAAAAATCGGGCAGAATATGAAATACGATTTTCAGGTTATGCTTCCATTTGTCCGATGCCGCGGGCTTTATTTTGATACGATGATTGCTGCCTATCTACTGGACCCCGATGCCAAAAAATACAATATGGATTATCTGGCACTCCAGTTTTTAAATTACAAGACAATTCATTATCAAGATATTGTGGCTCCTGAAAAAACTCTTTTAGATGTAAGTTTGGAAACTGTCAAAGACTACTCTTGTGAAGACGCAGATATTACCTATAGGCTTTATGAAGTTTTTGAACCGAAACTGGTCGAAGCCGGGGTGATGCCTCTTTTTCAATCAGTAGAAATGCCGATGGTGGAAATACTGGCGTTGATGGAAAAAGAAGGGGTGGGGCTGGATACCCATGAGCTTTCAAAAATCAGGGTTGAACTGGAAGACAAGCTTGCCAAAACAGAAGAAAGTATTTACCAGATGACAGGGCTCACCTTTAATATCAACTCTCCGAAACAGATTGCGCAAGTGCTTTTTGAGAAGATGGGAATCCCCCCTGTGAAAAAAAACAAAACCGGTTATTCCACCAATGAAGCGGTATTGGAAACTCTTCAAAATGATTATCCGGTGGCAAGAGAGCTTTTAAATTTCAGAAAATACTCCAAACTTTTAAATACCTATATCAATACGCTTCCCGACCATCTTTTTCATGGGCGGATCCATACCTGTCTTCATCAAACGGGAACAGCCACAGGAAGACTTTCATCCAGCGATCCCAATCTTCAGAATATTCCGATCAAGGAAGAGGTGGGAAAAAGAATCCGGGAAGCTTTTGTGCCGGCTCCGGGCAGCCTTTTGGTGAGTGCGGACTATTCTCAGGTAGAACTGCGGATTATGGCTCATTTTTCAGAAGATAGTAATATGAAAAAAGCTTTTTTTGACGGGATCGATATCCACCGGCGCACAGCTTCTCTTATTTTCGATATTCCGGAAGAAAAAGTGGGGGATCATGAGAGAAGAATCGCCAAAAGCATTAATTTCGGCATTATCTATGGAATGGGAGCTTTTAAACTGTCACAGGAAACAGGACTTGGTTTTCGGGATGCGAAAATCTTTATTGACAAGTATTTTGAAGTGTTTGAAGGAGTCAAATCCTATATAGAACGGCTCAAAGAAAACGCTTCCAGAAACGGTTTCGTAGAAACTTTACTGGGACATAAACGCTATCTTCAGTTTATTAATTCCAAAAATAAAAACCTGAGGGAAGCCGATGAAAGAATGGCGGTCAATACGGTGATTCAGGGAACCAATGCCGATATTATGAAAAAAATGATGATCGAAATCGCTCCGTTTATCAAAGATTTTGACGCGAAAATGATTCTTCAGATTCACGATGAACTATTATTTGAAATCAAAGAAGAAAAATTAGAAATATTTGAATCGTTTTTAAAAGAAAAAATGGAAGGGGCTGTTCTTCTTCAAGTTCCTCTCAAAGTTTCAATTCACAGCGGAAAAAACTGGGGTGTGTTAAAATGATGTTTTTTAAACGGTTTTTATTGAAAATGTTTAAAAAAAAATATCCTTCCAATCTTTTTCTGGATTCTGATATGACGGTAAGCTATATGAATGATGAAAGCGGGAAAAACGGGGAACAGCCTTTGGGTGTTTTTTTCCCTGAAAATTCTGAAGATGTGAAAAAAATGGCATCGTTTTGCTACCGTTATAAAATTCCTTACATTGTCCGTGGCAAGGGGACCGGAAAAACAGGGGGAGCGGTACCTGTCAAAAAAAGTCTGATAATCGTGATGGAGAGGATGAACCGTATTATCATTGATACTAAAAACCTGACCGCAGAAGTTGAGCCGGGAGCGATTACTCTGGATATCCAGAAAGCGGCGGCAGAAGAGAATCTTTTTTATCCTGTGGACCCTGCCAGTCTGGATTCCTGCTCGATCGGGGGGAATATCGCTGAAAATGCGGGGGGACCGAGGGCTTTCAAATACGGTGTGACCCGCGATTTTGTTTTAGGGCTGGATGTGGTGCTTCCCAATGGGGATTTTATCCGCCTGGGGGGCAAGACCCGGAAAGATGTTTCAGGGTACAATCTGAAAGATATTTTTATTGGCAGTGAAGGAACTTTAGGCACAGTTACAAAAGCTTATCTCAAACTATTGCCTCTCCCAAAAGAAAAAATCCTTGTCTGGGCTGTTTTTGATGACTTTTTTGAGGCTGTAGAGGCGATGTCGGCTGTCTATCAGACATCTTTGACCCCTTCCTGTATTGAGTTTATTGAGGGCAGAGCTTTTCAGGCGGTAGAAAAAATGCTTCATAAACCGATACCTGATGCAGACTCTCAGGCTCATCTTCTGATCGAGGTGGACGGGTTTGAAAAAGACGGTGTTTTAAAACAGGGAAAAGCTTTGTCAGAAGTGCTTTACCGTTTTTCTCCAAAAAGAATTTCAGTTTTACCCTATCACCGCCAGCAGGAAAAAATCTGGAATCTCAGACGGCAGATCAGCGAGGCCACAAAACACGCCAGTTTTGATAAAAAAAGCGAGGATATTTGTGTGCCGCCTGCCAACTTAAAAGCTTTTCTAGAAGCCATGAGGGAAATTGAAAAAGTCTCTGGTGTGGATATTATTTGTTTTGGGCATCTGGGAGACGGGAATGTTCATGTCAATATCTTGAATATCAAAGATGAAACAGGGATTACCTGGAAAAAGTTTTCAAAAAAAATTGTTTATTCTGTTTTTGACACGGCTATTAAACTGGGAGGAACCCTTTCCGGTGAGCACGGTATCGGGCTGACGAAAAAAAAATATTTTTCAGCTTTTACAGACCCGGAAATTATTATGATCCATAAAAAACTCAAAAAACTTTTTGACCCCAAAAAACTATTAAATCCCAAAAAAATCTGGAAATAATAAACCGATGCTAACAACTACTCCCAATCAGTAAATCAAAATCATCAATCACAATTAAAAAAGTTATTTCTTTTATCAGATCTTTTTTTCCTCGACGCTTAAATTTTTAATCAACATTAAATACTGTATCTGGATTTTTTTTAATTTTCTTTTTAAAGATTTTTTTAAAGGAATTTTCAAACAAAACCTCAATCATAGTTCAAGAATCTTTTTAATTTTATTGATATCTTTTGTAAAAGAAACCTGATTATTCTCATAATTTTCTTTCGCTGTCAGATAATTTTGATATATTTTTTCTCTTTTTTCTTCTATTAAACGATTTTTAAAAACTTCTTTTTCTTCTAAAGAAAGAGATTGCGCCTGTTCTAATACTTCTGCCAAAAGCATTTATACCTCTTTTTTTTATCCGCTATTCTATAAAATATAACCCATTTCACACCCTTTTCAAAAAACCGGTTTATTTTCAAGAGGATTCATGATTGAAATATTGAGCCGTCCCTGAAAAAGTAAAAAAATCCTTTACAGTAAAGAATAAATCATAAACTCGGTAAAAAATGGAAGTTTTTTCCAACACATTTTTTTTTGAACTGTCTTGAAGATTTAATCTGATTGGACTCAAATCACCTTATTTCAAGACTATTCCAGCGGGTTTGAAATCCAAACCCCTAACCCCTTATCCTTAAGTCTTTAAGGACAAGGGGGAGTCCTCCGTGATTTCATCCTTGAAATCAAGTCGGACGGGGAAACCTTGCATCGTGCAGGGGAGAAATAAAAATCGTATCATAAATCAATTTTTTTTATAATGTGATTATTTAGAATAATTGTCTTTTTCAGAAATTTAAAATTAATTTTTTATTTCCATGAATAATAGAAAGAACTTCTATTTTTTGAGATCCCCTTATACAATAAATCAATCGATATGAATCAAAAATAATTTCCCTTATTTCTTGATTATTCATTTCAGGTACAATGCGACCTGAACAAGGATGAGTTTTAAGAATTTCTAAAGATTCGATCATTTTCAAAGCATATTTTTCTGCATAAAGAGGAGAATCTTTTGCAATATAAGAAACAATCCTTTCTAAATCATCTAAAGCGGATTGATTCCAGAGGATTTCAATTTTACCCATTCCTGAACCTTATCTTTTACTTCCTTTTCAGAATAATGTTTTATTTTATCACTATTTTTTAAACTATTCATGATTTTTTCCTGGACATACAGATGGTAATGAATATCTTCAAAATCAATTTCACTTGATAGTGATTGAATCAAGGATATCGCCTGTTCTTTTATAAGTGCCATTACAAAATTCCTGTTTTTTTTATATTAAATATAACCCATTTCACACCCTTTTCGGGAGGAATTTTTTTCTGTGGCAGTATTTTTTGGGTTATTTTATTTGCAAGTTTTTCTAACCTATCGTTTTCTCATTTCTCTTATTAATCCATTTCTTTAATCGAATATTCTTTATTTCAGATTTTCCTGAGGGTGGCAAATCCAAACCCCCTAACCCCCTTATCCTTAAGTCTTTAAGGACAAGGGGGGAGTCCTCCGTGATTTCATCCATGAAAT
>Ga0209518_1002350_pt1 | contig 17872 bp, 27 predicted proteins | sample RifGroB1_FD_183993 | JGI IMG/M metagenome (GOLD analysis project Ga0209518, IMG submission 183993) | Groundwater microbial communities from Rifle, Colorado, USA - Groundwater B1 (SPAdes) (version 2) | ecosystem: Environmental > Aquatic > Deep subsurface > Groundwater | place: Rifle, Colorado...
TCCACCAGGACCGCGGGGGCGCCACAATAGCAAGATACCTCATCCACCCATGTTTCTTTGTATGTGGCCATTAGGCCCCCTGCATTTGAACGATATAGTCCCGGCCGTTAAACCAGTCGCAGATGACGTCATACGCCTCTTCCTGGTCTTCGAACAGACCAGAGGTGTACAGATATTCACCAAGAGCATCGGTGGGGTCGTCGACGGCCTTCTTGATCAGCTCCGAGATGCGCCCCTCAAATGCGCATTCATTCGCTTCCCTTGGATGCCACTCCTCGATCTTCGGATCGGCAGGGCCATTGTCCGGGTCGTTGTGGCGTACATATGCCTGCATGGGATAGGCCAGCGCTTCCATGATAAAAGCGCGGATTGCCTTGATATCGCGGACTTCCGTCGATGGGGCTTCTTTCGGCCCATCGAGTATCTTCTCCACGATCCAGTTGTATGCTCGCTCGATCAGGTCAGGAACGTCGTTCTCTGCAGCGGCATCCAGGAAGGTCATGTTATGGAACATGCACTCCCCGACACAGTGCTCATTGGGGAGTTCAACAACGGATATTAGTAGCATGGCCCCTCCTCATGTCCGGATTGCTTCCAGAATCGCGCGCCGTTCCGCTTCCGCGGCGTTCTCATCAATCTCGAAGTACTCCGCGAGGGTCTTATTAATGCCCACGTTGCTGAGAACGCCAAGCTTTACGATTGTCTCTCGTGCGATGCGGATGCCCTTGTCCTCCAGGAACTGGATGAATTTCGGGAACTCCTTGCGGGTCTTTGCATTGCCGAACCCGCTTATGACCTTTTCCTGGAACTCCCGCATCTCCGTATCGGTTAGAATCAGGAAGCACTTCCGGCCTTCCCGGACGTCGTCCCATACGTCCTTGACAAGGTACGCCGTATCGATGTCATGGCTCGATCCGCGGGCAGGGAGAACTTCCACGAGATGGTAGCCCTCTTCGCTCATGTAGTCAAGGAACTCACCGAGATCCTGGGAGATATCCTTGACACTGTGTATCTTGCTAAGCATTGGTGTTGCTGGTTCCTTGCTCATGTTGGCCGTCCCTCCTCGAAATCCGCCTTGGTCACTCGGATGATCTTGGTGTAGTCCGGCTCATAGCCCAGCTGCACCCCTCTGTTCGCATCGTTGAAGGCTTCAAGTGCCGCCGCCAGTTCGTCCAGGTCCTCCAGATGGTCTGCGGCATCCAGGTCTTCCACCTCGGCTTCTTCTTCGATCTGCTCGATGATGTCCCCGATGCACAAAGTCCTGGGATGAATGGGACGGGTGCAAAACAAGAAGTATTCGTCCGGGGGTATCGTATTGGCGGAACAATCGGTGATCACACCGTACCACCACGAATCCACGAACGATTCCACGTCCGTGTAGTATTTGTCACCTGCCACGTTATCGTGGAGCATTCCTTCAAACGTGTCCACGACGGTGGCTGCGGCAACCAGCTCCTCATGAGTCTTCATGTTTCCGGTCCTTCCATTCGATTTTCCACTCAAAGTGTAACAGGTCGTAGCGGAGATTCAACAGGTCCCACCGCAGTATCCACAGTGGGCGCCACGAATTCTCCGCTTCTTGCCAGCAGCCATGCAGAGCCCGCTCAACTTCCTGACGGGTTGCAAAACCGAGGTGTTGCGCTTCGTGTTCCGGGTTCATCGAAATGATAATGAACGACGGGCGCATTTCCAGGGCCTGTACCACATCTTCGTGCTCTTCATCCGCGGCGTTCCACGGCTCGGACAGCAAAGCCGTCAGCACGTTCCGCGGCAAATTCAGGTCGGTGATTCTAACGGGATCGAAACGTACATAGCTCATTGGGTTGCTTCCCTTCGGTCTTCAGGGTCCACATATTGGCGCAGAACGTCCTTTACCGCTTCGAGAGCCCGTGTGAACGAGTAGCTGGGGTAGGATGGCGCGCATCGAACCGCTTTATCATCCACGTATGCCGCGGCCAGTGGTTTCCCGCGTTCGGCCCAGACTTCATCGAATGGCAAGTCGTGGTCCTGCAGGTATTTGAGAATCACCGTGCGGGCCTGGTAAAACACGTACGGTTCCGGGGCCGTGAAGTCCGGGCCATCGATGGTGTTGAGCCGGGCACTGTGGATAATGATCCGGAATCCTTCATCCCGCAACTGCTGCAGGAATTCACGTGCGCCCGGGAACGGCGGCCCGATCTTGTACGTGCTGTGAAACTCGACTTGTTGCGCGATGCACCCATCCAGGTCCACGGCAATTGCTTTGACCGGTTGTAACTTGCTCATGCCACTCTCTCCTCGATTTTGTAGCCTTGCTGGGCCAGTGCGCAATGCACGCTGCAGGATTGGTGATGGAATATCCACAGCCACGCTTCGTCATACGTGGCGAAGGGGCCACGTTCCACATATCCGATGGTGCGCACTCCGCGCCGCAGCCGGCGCTTCCGTTTCTCTCCGCGGAATCGGCCGGACTGGATCGTGTACTTGATCACACGGAACCCAAGGTCTTCATTTTGCGGGACCAGTACGATGAACATCAGTCGATGGGTTCCGCGGTGATGTCAATGACGCCATCGTTGTCGGTCTGCGGCCCGGCCGTGAGCATCCGCACCCCGCTGTTTTCCAGCACGCCGTTGGTGGACTGTACCAGGTTGGCGTAGTGCTGCTCGGTGAAGCCTTTGAGGACTTCATAGGGCTTGTCGATGTTGTACATGATGCCGAGATCGTGCAGGATTTGGAGGATCGTGCCCGTATTGCGTTCCATGCTGATGCGCGTGACTGCGTCGTTGTGTTCCTGGACGAGCGCGTTGCGTTCCTTCACGTAGGTCTCGATCGCCGCGTGCCCGGCCCGGTAGGCTTTGACCGCGTCCTTGTATGCCTTGTGTCCCTTCGGGATGTTCGCTACTTCAAGGTTCAAATCGTACATCGTGTCTTCGATCAGGTCCAGCGAGGGCCAGTATCCTGCCTGGATATCCGTGGGCAACCCGCTGACTTTGATCTTCACGGCCGGTCGCGCGGATACCTTGCTGGCGTACCATCCGCGGATTTCCGACAAGTACTCGTCGAGAGCTTCTTCGCTGCCCGGACCAGTGTCCCGGTAGCCCCGGTGATTGCATAAAGCCTGTGCGATGGCTGGGGACAACTTGTCATCCGTGTCTTTGACCTTTAGGAACACGCGTATGGCATGCGTGGTATCCTCCACATCGTATGCGCGCTGGACCTGTCGCCAGACCTTGATCGCTTTTGCTTCAACCGAAGCGATGTCGACGCCGGGCTTGGGGACGATGAAGTCAAACGAGGATGCCCCCAACCGCATGATGTTTACGTGGCCGAAGACCTTGCCCCCGTAGCCCGTGGGGATTTCCTTCAGGTGGAACTTGGCCAGGATGTCCTTGATGGCGCCTGTGATGGCCGTGTTGACTTCCTTGGCCGTCCGCTTGAACAGGGTGTCGTAGTTTATGGCAAGCGGTTTGATGATTGCTTCGACGCCCGCGTCCATTGCGGTGATCGTGTTTGCAATGGCCTGGTCGATGGCTTTGATGCGGACCAGGAATTTCTGGCTGACCATGGCGATGATGTGCTTCCGGTCGGTTGATGTGAGTGATGCGGAACTCATGATGATTACTCCCTTTCTATTGTACCGAGCTGCTGCCCGGCAAAACTCACGACGCCAAGGGCGCCCGTGTTTTTACCATTTACGTAGGACGTTAGAGCCGCGTACACGGCACCAGCTCCGTGTGTCCGGGTCAACGCCGCAAAGAAACCGGCCCGTGTGTAGTTGGTGATGGAGGAATGAAAGGACCCATGGTCCCTGGAATAGTGTCCGAAATGTGGCGGACCCACAAATATGCCCACGAAGAAGTCAAAGAAATCCTGTATCTCTTCGCGGGACACTTGCGTCATCAGTGTTTCGATTGGCACGGGGATGATGTGGCCTTTGCACGTGCCCAGAGTACCTTTGTCGGACGCTTGAGTGAGCATGGCTTCGCTGACTCCCGGGATAAGAGCACTGGGGTTATGGCCATTAACTACGTTCAGTGAGATCTGATTGCAAGTATCATAGTAGGCAGTTCCCGCAACCTCTCTCAGATTATGGGAGTAGTCGCTTCGCGGCCCAGCCCGGCCATGCTCGAAGAAGTTGGTCTTGTGGTCCCGCTCAATCATCTTTGACACGCTCCATGGCATCCGCGGAGGCCAGTGGATAGCCGACTTCGCCCAGCCGGTCCAGTATCTCGTTCACTCCGTCGGCGTCCAAATAGGTGCAGCCGATCCGGATCCCCGCGAACTTGCCGTCGCGGTTTGTGATGACCGATAGTGCTTCCCATTGGTCTCCACTCGGCGCATGTACGTCCTTGGGCAAACCCAGGGAGATGGCTTCCCCCACGAAGTTGGACGAAGCAAGCCGGACTTTGCCGAGGGGTGTGAGTCCTTGTGCCAACCCACCGGGCACGCTGGCACGCTCGCATTCCGATGGCGAGATCAGGCAAAGCGTGCCGGTTTTGACGGTCCTGCACTTGTAGACTCTGAAAGCGTCGTCGCGGGGCACTCCGTCCGGGTTCTTGATGCTGGTCCGGCGCTCATTGGCCCGCAAGGGATCGATTATCTCGACGATCTCCCCGTGGAACGGGTTCTTGGGATTGACCACCCGGATGAACTCCCCGGGTTTGCCATTGTTGATAGCCATGTTCATTCTCCTATGGATTCTTTTTGTGATATACAGCCCATAGCCCGGGGTTGTCCACGGGCGGGCAGCTTCATTCGTGTTCCAGGCCGCATTGAGAATGAACACATTCTCGACACCGTATTCTTCCGCATACTTGTTGAGGGTGGAAGAAAAGTCCGGTTCGCTGAAGTTCGTTTGCCAACGCAGCCCATACCGCTCTTCGACTTCGTGGGAGCCCTTACAGTCATCCCACATGTGCAGGCGTTTGTGGCCGCGGAACCACATCCAGTCCACCTTCGTCGGGGCGTTCTTCTCCGTGGACTGGTGGTGCCTGCAGAGGCCACAAGGAATTGGCCGAGTACCGAAATCTCCAAACGAAGCGATTGTGATAGATCGGTCAGGACATAAACCCGTGGCATTGCGGTCGGTATGTCCAAGAACACATACGTATGGCATGGAACCCTCCTTGATGAGTTGCCAGGTCTTGATCCAGCGGTAGGGGAATGGGCTCGTCATTTACTTGAACGCTGGGAAGCGCAGGCCCTTCTTCCAATTGGGGAGTTGCTTGTGGAACTTCCCGGCCCGGAAGTAATTCCAGGCGTAGATAACCTGTGCAAGCTGCGGGCACATGTTGTTGCCGGAGACCCCGGTTTTCGGGAGGCGCCCCCCGTATCTTTGCATCTTCCGGCGCAGGACAAGAATGGGATTGTCGTCTTCCAAACCTGCTCCGGTGCGCAGCTTGTGGAAGAACTCTTCCGCCTGCGCGGCGTCGATTTCACGTGTGATGTAGTATGCCGCGGCCGCAATGTTCTTGACGATTGCGCCATGCATTTCCCGGCCTATCAAAGCACCCATTTCCGCGGCTTCCACCACGTCCGGGTGATCGTGGACGTAGGAGACAATCTGCACACGGTCCAACCGTGCCTCGGTCCCGCTGAAGTGGTCAGGCAAACCCCTTTTGTACATCTCAATCCAGTTTGCCGTGGCGCTGATCAGTCCCCCGAATTTCTCGATGCCGAGCTGCGTCTTCAGATTGTCCTTGTTCTTTCTCGAGAGGCCGCCATCCAGAACCAGGTCCGATCCCACTCTCATGTTAATCTTGATGTCGCAGATGATGGCTTTGTTTGCGTCAATGCTGGCACGGCCGCGATGTTGGCCGTTGATCATACGGGGTCTGGTGTCGAACCCCACGGCATCCGTGGTATCGATCCACTTGTCCGCTTCGATCACAACCCTGTACTTGTTGACGCGTCCCTGCATGATTTTTCGGTTGTTCGTGTTGAGCTCCAACGCCGCGCGCCAGCGGTTTGGCGTCATCGTCACACAGTTGTGGGTTTTGATCTCCGTGGCGGACCCCAGTAATTTCGCCAGCCATATCCGTGCCGCTTCGATACTGTCGTCTTTCGGGATGTCAAGGGGTGGCGCCAGCAGGATTTCGATCTCGGGAAGGGGCGGTCTCACGTCCGGGGCGGGGGTCGGCGATACGGACTCCTCTGCCGGTGGCGCGTCTTCCTGGGTCTCTTCAGGGATGGCTCTTTCGAATGTGCTCCCCGAAACGAAAGCCGCGCCATTGGCGGGGAAAGCCCGAGCCACGTTCCGGAAGCCGCTATCTATCCTTTCATCCTCCACGGACTGCATGTGGACCACAACCAAATGGTGGTCTCGTAGCCGGTACATTGAGTCGAGGACCGCTCCTTGTGTGATCTTGACCCCGCGCGTCGCCGCATGTTCCATCACTTCCCGAGTGGTGCAGGCGGGGTTCTTATGGATAAATCTGAGGACCTTCTTGTCAAATTCTATCGTGGCCTGTGTTTGTCGCTTAGCCATTTCACTTGCCTCCGTGGGTATTTGGTGCTGTCGTTCTTCCGTCCCTTTTGTAACTAAGACCAGGTGCACGTCGTTCGCGTATGCCCTGGACCTTTTCTTCCCCTTGCCGGGGTTAATCGTTCCGTTATGTAGTAGCCAAGTCTCCGTACGGATCGCGCCAGCGTGCCTTAGACGGTTGATGGCGCTGCGTACCTTGGCCGGGGTAGCCTCAAGATTCCCTGCGATGTCACGGTAAAAGCAACCGGGGAAGGCCCCGATGAAGTCCCATACGTCCCGTGCAAATGGGTTCGTTACCCTGACTTCGCGTTTGTCCATTTGGCTCTCCCTGACTGTCACTTCATCTTGAATCGATAGAGTCTGTTGCCTTTGAAGAACCTGACCTCCGTGTCGGTCCGGCATAACGTTGCCGTGCTGTCGATCGCGGGGTCTTTGAATACCTTGGCCGTCGTACTGTTTGGCTCGTTGCGGAAGACCTCAATCTCATCGTCTCCGTTGATCAGCAACGCCACGCCTTTCTTAAGGACAACGAAGTTGATGATACCGCTGCTATCATCGATCTCACGGAAGTCATGGACTGAATAGTCCTCGTTGAATCGGATAACGAGAGTCTTGCGATCGGACCCCTTTGCCGCGGCAATGACCACGACCCGGTTGTCGTGCTTGGCGTCAATGATTTTGTAGCCGTCAAGTTCCGGGAACATCTGGGTATGGCACTTGCTGGAGTTGCCCTGCCCCGGGATCGGGATTGTCAGCGCGGTTTTGCCCAGCATCTCCTGGACGATGAGCCCGCGGAATATCCTCGATGAGTTTGGCATGATCTGCCATGTGCACTTCACGGGGAACCGGAGGTTGCCTCCCAATTGGATGGGCTCGATCTCGAACAGCTTGTCTTCGTTCTTCAGATACACGGTGTTGTCGATCACCAATATTGCCTCGCCGCCAACTCCCGTCATCGTGACCACTCCTTTGTGGTCCTTCACCATGAGCTGATCCTGGGCAATCCCGGCACGGAAGGGGTCTCCCATGGCGGAAAAGAATATGCTTATGTGTGGTGGTAGCCCGCCTGCACGGTTGCCATCCAAGTACAGATGCTTGTTGGTAACCGTGGCCGTGCGGCCCGCCTGATACCAACTGCCAACGATGTCTTCGTCGAACACCTGGACGAGACTGATGTCAAAGTTGTTGGTGCTCTCCACGACAACCCGTTTCACCTGCGCAACGTTCAATGCGCCTGGCATGCCCGGCGGAGGGATGCGCTCGCCTTGTTCCAGCACGCGCTTCAACCAGTCCAGATATTGCGTGGGAATGTGAGAGAAGTCACGGGTCGTTGACGGCACCCGTGTCTTCGGATTGAACACGGAGACGTTCTTCTGCATGCGCGCAACCACGTCGCGCTTGTCAAAGTCCGGGTGCCGGCCCTTGTATGGATGGATACCCAGAAAGAGTTCCACGGCCAGTATGCCAAAGCTGAACCAGTCACTGAGCTCGGTGAACTTGCCACCGCAGTGCCAGTCCTTCACGGAGGGCATCAGCGCGGTTGCCGGGAATGACGGCGTCTGGTACGAGTCCACATCGATGAAGAACGGGGTCTTGAAATCCGGTGACACCAGGAAATTGAACTCGTTGCAGTCCACCACCAAACACCTGGACGCATGTACACGCAGGATGCCGGCCTTGAGCGCCTCCACCAGTCCTGTGACATCGTCCGGGGTGATCCCGTTGCGATCACGGAAGCTGGAAGTGAACAGTTCGCAGAGCACGATCTTGGTTGGGGCCAGCGCCATGGTGTATCCAAGGGGCTGCCTCCCATATTGATCGAAGACGATTTCCTTTGGCCCGAGGATACAGGACGTGGCATCGACGGACAACGGCTTCAACTCATTTATCTTGTCCGCGGCAATGGACTTGGCGGGGTCGTGGTATATCTTGTAGGCGGTCCGGTGCTTCCGGTACACCGTGCCTTCGCCACCAGAGTGCAGGGCGTCCTGCTCGGTCAGCACGACGGCGCCTTTACCTTTAACTTGTACGTTTAACGCGCCGGCCATTGTTTCCCGTCCTTCCGTGGTTCCCACTTCGTGGGCTTTTTGCCTTCATGGCACCAGAACCCCCAGAACTGGCAACTTCTACAAGGCTCCTGCACATGTGGAATGTCGCAGTGTGTACAGGTAAGGCAACAAAATTCGTCTGTGGCCATCGGTCAGTCTCCGCCAGAATGTTCCACGAGGATAGTCCCAATTGACAGATCGTCGTAGTGGTCGTAACGGTCGCCACTATTGGTTTTGTAGCGCTTGATCGTCTTCCCTGCACGGCGCTTCAGGAAGTCGCCATTCGTGTTCTTGAAGGCCAACAGTTCCGCCGCGATACCCTTGGGATCCATTGGACCCGCGGCCTTATCATCGATGTTCAGGAAAGAGCCCAGCCCATCCGACGTGATGGTAACGGAGGCCACCCCAAAAGGATAAGAAATTGGAGTGGACTCGGACTTCAAGTTAACATATTCTCGTAGTCCTTCCTGGCAGTACCCATCCTCGAAACTGTCCAGAACCTTGTTCTTCAGGTCCGTGGACAAAACAACCTTGTCATCCGCGGTGATGTCCATGTACTGGGAGTTGAGCGAGGGCGTGACGTGGTACAATGGGTACCAGGGCATCTCGCGCGGAAAGGACACGCTGAAGTGTTTGGACGTCCCATCCGTGCTTGTGACGATCATGTGACCGTCGCCCCACCCATTTACGTAGAGGTTGTCCCCGTTCGTGTGCATGATGAGCAGAGTGGCGTGCAGGCAGGACACGTCGATCCCGACGATCTCTGCGGACATCATGGCCCTGCCCATGATTTTGCGGACCATGTCATTCCGGTGCACGGATGGTGGCAGGTCTCTTACGTCCTGCAGGTAGCGGGCCGCGGCATAACAGATCAACCGCGCACCCACGTCAGTGTTCTTGGCCGAGGAACAGCCATCCGCGAGGACTACGAAGGGGCCTTCAGGACGAATCCCATGAAGGATGTAGTCCTCGCAGATGTAGTGGCTGTATCCTTGAGCCAGGAATGTATCGGCTCGGAGCTTCATTTTGCGGGCTCCTTAAAAGGTAAGGGTTTGGCTCGGCCCACCGGTGCCCAACGACTGGGACTGGGAGCTGATGCTGTTGCTAACGAAGCCTTCAACTTTGGCCAGTTTCTGGGGTGTCGCGTCGCCGGCGTCGACGTACTGGTCGAGCTCGGCGTCGTCTTTGAAGCGTGCCAGTGCCGTGCCTGCTTCCGCGGCCCATGAAGCATTGGTGACGTTCGGATCTTTGATGCCGATCAAGATCACGAGGATGGACTCGATCTCCTCGTGCTGGCGGATGCGCTCGATGGCCCCGGCGATCTTGGCCGGGTCGTATGTGTGGCCGGCGTTGTTCATGCCGTCCGTGATGACCACCACGATGGCATTGACGTCAAAGTCCTGCCCGGTCAACTGCTCGGCATACTGCAGTGTCGCGTCGATGGCACTGCCCGTGGCATCGAAGAGCGCGGTCGTGCCGCGGGGTGTGATTTCCTGGTAGTCGTCGGGGTTGATGTCCTCAAGGAGCATGAACCCGTGGATCTCGTCGATGGTGTTGTTGAAGTGGGTGACACGCACCAGCAGGTTGTCGGCGCGCGGGCTCTTCTTACAGGACGCGATGACGCGCTTCTGCACATCGAGCAGTTCCTTTGCGAACGGCTCGACGCTACCGGTCTTGTCCACCACGATCGAGACCAGTGTGTACTCGGTGGCGCCGAGCTGGTCCGGCCGCACGGACGAGAACCCGAAGCCTGATGCGGTCTTCTGTTCTTCGGTCTCTTTGTCTGTGTCAAATCTGGGCATTTGCGTGCCCTCCTTATAAGTCGGTCGACAGCGCGGTTCTGCAACCGGCCGCAACCATGTCGTTGATGAATGCTTCGCCGAGAGCCTCGATGTCGGGGCCGCCGGGCTGGTTGAGCACGTTGCTCATGCAGTTCGTGACGAGGACTATCTTCTTGATGGCATCCGGGCCGAAGTTGGCGATGATGTCCCGGCCAGTGTTGGCCACGCAGAAGTTCTTGGCCTGGCCCGTGAACCAGATCTCGTCGGCCGTCTGGAGCGTGGTGATGAGATTGATGTTGAGCTGGGTGCTCTGGTCGGACGGGTCCGGCACATCGGCCATGACCGCGCTGTAGTGCTCGGTCTTGAAGTTCGTGCCCTTGGACACGTAGTTGACCTGCCCGGGGATGTCTTCCCATGCCGAAACCGCATCCCACACTTCGGGAACGAGGTTGCTGCCCCAGTGGCCGATCCTGCAGTGTTCCGGCCACACGATGAGAATATAGCGGCTGTTCTTTGCCAGTGTCGCCACGTAGTGCAGCGCATGGCCTTGCAGCCCCGGGATGAACGCGCGCCACACGCCGTTGGCGACGTCGTCTTCCGTGATCATTGTGAACGGACCGGGGTGGTTTCCGTCTTTGTCTTTCCAGAACAGCGGGTGCGCGATGTCCAGCCGGTGGTGCAAGTCCAGTGTCATGTGAATGTCCTGGATGTCATCGGACCGGCGGAGAATCAGCGCCGCGAAGTTATGCGCGTCTTCGAGCGCATGCGGGACTACGAGGGCGCCCCGGTTGCCATGCCCGTCATCGGCCACGCAGAAGTCGTTCTGCCAGTCGATGCCGATTACCTGAATGTTTCGCTTGCTCATGTATGCCTCCTTGGCTCAAGTCTTTATGTATGAGGACTCCGGGGATTGAACCCGGAACCATTCCGCGGATGGGTCGCTACTTTGCTGCAGGTCCGTCGCATTGTTTTCGTGCACGCACTACTTCCGCCGCTTCTCCGTTCACGTTTCACTGCCTCAGAATGGCCCGGCCAGGGCTGTACTGACAGCCCTCTTCCGGATCCTCGTAATTCACTTTTTGTGTACGGTAGTCTTCCTGGGCTATTGTCCCCTTGCCTTGTTGTCTGCAACCCATGGGCGCCCATTCATGTCTGTGCATATAAGCCCGGTGCCTGCGCGCATGAGACCCTCTTGTACCGGGTGTGGGGAGAACTTCTCTGGTGTCTTTGCTCCGGTGAGAGAATCAGCCGTTATCCATGCCATGTCAATAAGGGAACGGCTCAACCCTTCTCTCTTGGCTATTTGTGTGATGTTCTCGACGAGAAGCATGACCTCGTACTTGTGCTCCGCCCCCAATTCGAGGACATCGCGGGCCATCCTGCTGGTGTTAATAAAAAGCATGTGGATTCTTTGGATGTAGCCCATGGCGTCCTCTCCTCAAATGCAGAAAGCCGCCTCGGGCAAAGCGGCTCTCCGGAATGCGTTACAACAGGTAACACGAACTTCAACTCACCGATATTGTACCGCTGGTGGGAATTTGTGTCAAGGGATGGGGATGGGCGGCCGGCATTGCGGCCGGCGTTGCGGCCGGCCCTCCCACGGTACTTGGCGCAGCACCGTTCCCATGGTTGTCTGCGTGGGGCTCCCCACCCATCCCGTTGAAGCAGGCAGGAGTTGAACCTGCGATGGGTCAGCTTAGATCGAGTCCGCGGCTGACATGGCTGTACACGCGCCCTCACCTCCGGCGCCAGCTGCTTCGTAAAAGAGAACGTGTGGCCGGATTCTGCCTTTGTAAGGTCAGGTCCTTCAGGCTGGGACCGGGTGGCCCTGTGTTCCCGTTGGATCCCAAGGGAGTTCCCAGCGTCAGTGACGATCCTTTTCACCATTCCGGAGCGCGGCGTGTCATACACGGATGCCGGGGCCAACCAAATATGTGATAGCTTGGTTGGAAGCGGGTCTCATTCCATGGGGCCATCGCACCTTACCAGATCGTATCGCTACTTCCACACACTCTCAAAGTGGAGAAGGCCGGATTCGAACCGGCACACCGTCCCCTGGTACCAGGGCCGAGCTCTGCCATTGAGCTTACTGTCTCCGTGTTTCGGGCCGTCCATGAGATACTGTCACCTGTCGCGACCGAGCGATATTCCGTCATGACCCTTCATCTTCCACACCGTGGGGAGCGAGTCATGAATCTGAGCGCCATTAGCATCCACACGCACCAACTGCGTAACGAGGACTGATGCTCAACCTCCGCACTGCCGTGTCAGAATGCTAACTGCGTCAACTTCACGCCCACCTACTTTGTCCAGCAACAGTATCTCATGCACGGCCCTACTTGTCTTGCCAGCGTCCCACGCCTACCTTTATAATAGAGCCTTCCTTGACCATCAAGTTCAGATAATACAGTAGTAATGTTCTGGATATATTGCTACCCTTGTTCTGAAGTATAGTTTGAATCTCAAGAGTAGTGACAAGACCGTCGCCTACATCCAGCAGTACACCACGAATCGCTTCCCGCTGGGCAATCCCCAGTTTGTTTCCGCGGGTCGTCACTGGTGCTACGTTCTCTTCCAGTAGCTTCCGTGGGATAGCAATGGAGGGTTCGTTCTTCTCCTCAAGGAACCGTTTGAAGTTCTTGTAGAAGTTTTCCGCATCATCCAGCTTCTTCTGGGCAGCATGTGCCTCCGTGCGGATGTTCCCAAGCCACCGGCGGGCTATGATAAGCAGTTCTTTTTGGTCATCTGTTAATGGCATTACGTTCTCCCGGGGAGAGGGAGGTGGGATTGGTGACTTGGGCAGAGCGCTTGCCCACCCTGCAGTGCCCAGCCCACGCCATGGGCCAAGCGCATTGCTTCGCGTTTTGCCTCTTCGAGGCTGACCTTGTCTGTCACAACCGCGGATATCTCGTTGTCGCAGAGACCGTCACCATCACAGACTACTGTTACTTTGATCATTTTGGTCCTCCTCGGAATGCCCACTGTATCACTGGGCACTTATCCGTGCCACAAACGCTCGTTCCGTCCTGCAGGCACTCATCACATGGACTGGTTCGTTTCCGAGCCCTGCCATAGTACGTTTGCCCGTCACGAATAATGCGCTCGGCCACCCCTTCATCTACAAGCTCATCCAGTGCTCGGATGACCGCGGCCGTCATGCCAATTTCTTCTTCCGTGGCGGGCCGGCCAATCTCATTAAGCGCACGCAGGACCTCTGCATCCGTGTATGGTCGCTCATCCTGATCCATTGTCAAAGTTCCAGAATTCGTTTTCGGGCGTCGTGTTGTTGGCTTCCGCGCGCTTCACGCATTCATCCCACATCGCCTGGCCAGCTTGCTCGCCTTCCCTGTGGAAGTGGATTACATAGCACTTGGTGCACGTGGGCTTGTCTCCAGCAAACGTGCTGTTATTCGGATCGCCGCACTTGTGGCACTTCTCACCAGTCGTGGTGTTCTCCGCCTGTCTCAACTGGCCGGACGGGATGTCGTTGCATGTCATGGTGTTGCCACAAATTTCGCAGGGTCCCGTGCTTTTGGTGATGCTGGGACCGTTCTGGTATCTTGATGTGAGGCATGGGTCGCAGATGAACATGGTTCTTCACTTCCTCCAATTGGCCAACACACGGCGTCCGGCTTCGTCCACGATTTCAAGGCGCCCGGCACGCGCCAGCAAGCGCATTGCGTCCGCGTTATCTGATATGCCCATCGAGTCCAATTCGTAGCCCAGGCCTTCCGCTTCCTGCTGTTCTTCTGATATGTGGCAGTGCTGCCGGACCAGGTCTTCCACGATGTCCAGAGCTTCGTTCTCTATCCGCGGGATGGGTGGGACTTTGTCCCGGTGCCGTTCCAGAAGCTTTCCATACTGTGATGTGTTGAGTTTGTAAAGTTGGGCACCGCTGGTGTCCAAAACATACCAGGTGATCCCGGATTCCCGTACAACACGGGCAAGGACAGCGTGGGTCCTTAGATAACCGTGACAAATGGGAGATCCCGGCCAGTCCCATATTTCAGAACCGCAGGGTAGCTCGACCAGGAGCTTCATTTGCCCAGCTCCTTACGGATCTGTGTCTCGATCCAGTTGGCATAGAAGTGCCATATCTCGCCATGCATCCGCAGCACGTCGATGAGCGGGAATGCGTCCTCTTCCACCTTCTTGCGGAAGTACTCGGCAAAGTCCGGGTCCTCTTTGAGCAGACCCTGCGCCGGGTTCAACTTGTTCTCGTAGATCATGGCCACGGGAGGCAAGTCCCCGAGGTTGTGGAGCATGTCGACCAACTTCAGCGCGATGACACTCGGTGCCACGCGTTTCAACGCCGCCATGTAGATGCGCCGGCGAAAGTGAGCATCCACGGGTTTGGAGAGCAAGAACACGATCCCGGCCACGTCCTCGTAGAATTCGGCGTAGAGCTCTTCAAACGTCGTCTTGGTGTCCTCAAAAACATCATGTAGGCACAACGCCGCGAGCTCGCAGTCCGTGAAGTGCCACGGGCTTCCAAGGGCGATGGTTAGACACCCCATTGGGTGAGTGATGTAGGGCGTGCTGCCATCCTTGCGCAGTTGCCCCTTGTGTTTCTGCTCGGCAAAAATAAGCGCCTTTTGGACTATGTAGGGCAATCCTTCGAAGTCGGGGAAGTCAGTTGCGTACATGGCTATTTGCCTCCACTAAATCTTGTAATGAACACAGGCGTGCCTTCGCCGGCCCATGCTCCGATAACGTTGAAGTCAAAGTATTCGATGGCTTCGTCTTCGTCCATCCCGTCACGGTCCATGAGTATCCTGATGCACTTTTCGTAGTCATAGGCCGCCAAAGCGTCCTGGCCAAAGCGTTCACAAATGCCGATGTACGCTTCTTCAAAACCATCGGCCAGGCGCGCTTCCGGATTGATTTCACCGATATGGTCGGCAATCTGTGCCCTCGTTATCTTGGTCTCCCGCGGAAGCACTGAGTTCTCCCGGCAACTGTCCCATCCGTCCTTATGGTGATCGCTGTGACAATTGCCGCAAAGGGCGCGCTCCCCGTATTCGTATTTGATATCCTCGCGGATGTTGGTGCTTTTGCATGCGGGGCAACACGGTATCTCCTCGAGATGTTTGCCCACGCCTTCTTCCATAATATAGCTGGGGTCAAGGAACTCCTCGTAGCACTCCTGGCACTCGTAACGGGAGACGAGGACCCGGCACTGGGGGCACTCATGCGTCATCATGGGTCCCTCGTCCAGGTGCTCACTGGGCTTGAATGCATGGCAGGGCTGTTCGCCTTTGTTCCAGTCTGTCATGGATTGATGACCTCTTCGAATTCTCCGTCCGCGGTCAAGCTCACGAGACCCTCGCCCTTGGACCCTACAACAACGATCCAGGGCTGGCCGTTCTCTACCTCGTGGTGACGCATGTGGACTTCGCCATCATGTAGTCGACCCGATAGATCTCTCCATGATACCAATGCACCCACGCGGGGAGGTTCGTGGCCTGATCGTGTTTTGTCGAACAGCCGGGCATTCATGCGACGTTCCTCCAATGTGCCCGCCAGACTCCTGGTGGTATGATAACGCCCCACCACTCTTCATAGCAAGCCTTGCGGTGGCAGAGAACCTGGCCCCGAAACTTTGTACGGAAGATGCGTCCACAGCATTTGCATGCATGGCGCGTCCCCCGCCAGCCCTCGGGACATCCGGTCTCGTGGCAAACGTGGCCGTTGATACGCACAAGTGCACAACACATGGCCATTATTGGGGACCACCTGATGGCTTGGCTGTCGCCGGCGGCTTCTCTTCCGAGAAGGCTATTGAGAGAATGTGCCGATGCGCTACAAACATGTGTTCTCCACCGTGCTGTGGTTCCAGTCTCAGGAAGTTCTGTCCCCCGAAGCGCTCAATGCCCACGACCCGGACCTGGTGGTAGCCACCGCCTTGGTATTTGACGGAGACGACTTTGTCCTGCAAAACGCCTCGTGAATTCTCCGACCCTTCAAGGGCTTTGGCCACACGTTCCAGCGCAGCCCCGATGTTCCACACGGAATCCAACATGGTGATGGTGGAACAATGCTGGTATTTGTGGTTGTGGAACGCGTTGCTGATCTCCCCGACGTGCTTGACAAAGGAGTCCAGGGTATCCATGGCATGTGCCACCAATTTCCTTATCTCTTCCTGCATGGTCATCTCCTTATGATGCGTGTTTGACCCGGCTCAACAAGGTTTTGTTGTGGATCGTCCGGATATGAGCAAAGGGTATCTGAGCGATGTAAGACTCATTTTCTCCAACTGACGAATGATAGTCAACGTATACAATACTATTATGGTAGATGTACTGCACGGTACCGTTATAATGCTGGTTGCCATGGTTTATGATTTCAACACGGTCTCCCACCTGGATGTCGAACCCGAATTCGTTTGGTGTGAAACAGAAGGAACGGCTTTTGGGAGACCAGGCGCGCCGGGCCAGCGGGTATATCCTGCCTGTAATAAAGATGCCTAACAGCGATACGCACTCATGAACGCCTCGGCTCAAAGTAGTCCGTATATGGGACGCTAACAAGGACAGGGCGTCAATCCCGCGGATGACAGCTCCGCACAAAAGAGTGAGTCCCCACATCGAGAGCATCATAACCAGCATGGAGATTAAAACGCTGGTGTCCCGTATCCACTTCCATATTCTTTTCATGCCAAGGCCTCGATTTCGTCAATGATGTTGTTGACATGGTCCGATATTTTGTTCAGGTGAAGGACTGCGCATGGATTGCAGAAATTGCGTATGCGCTGTCCGTAAATGGCACCACTGCGTGGTTCATACACAGTCTCCCGAAGGAACTTGGTTCTCTTGGGGATAACACCGCCGCAAGCACAGCAAATTCGCCGTGCCGGCGTCTCTTTCCATTCCAGTTGGTTTATCATGGCTACTCCAGGAACTCGATTCCCTTGACGGTCCGGAGATCGGCATTCGTGGACTCGGCGCACAGGCTGCGTATCTTCACCTGGCCGCCACAGCCATAGATGTGTTCCGCGACATGGTCCCCATCCGTGCTGGTAATCCACAGGTCGAAGTGGCGCCCCTTGTTGTGGCAACTCCTATATTCCCTGTATAGGAACACACTCAACTCCCGGACGAACCCTGTGAACGCCCCCTCAATGCACAATGTGTCACCATCCAGCCAGGCCAATGCTTTCCGGAAGCCTTCGCACGAATTGATGGCAATCTTGTGGTTAACCCCGGAATCGTCACGGATGGCCGCGGCCTCTTCAGTCGTGAGCACATCCATGGTGATCATTAAAACTGTCACAGGGTCCCAGAGGGCTTTCCCTTCGATCCTTGCTTCGAGACGTGCTTTCCAGCTCATTCGTCTGTGCCCTCCGTGGATTGCTCCGGCTCCACCATGTCCTGTTGGAACCACAAGGACGCGGCTATGATGTCATCACGGGAGTACGTCTTCACGAGAAACTTTTTGGCCGCGGTTGCGTTGCCGTCCGCCATCTTCACGTACTCGTCGTATGTGGTCTGGATCCGTTGCATCCGTTTCAGCCGGTTGCGCTGCTCGTTCCAGTCATCCCAGACACCCTGAAAGACTTCATTCTGCGCCTTGGTGGC
>Ga0209518_1002351_pt1 | contig 17866 bp, 17 predicted proteins | sample RifGroB1_FD_183993 | JGI IMG/M metagenome (GOLD analysis project Ga0209518, IMG submission 183993) | Groundwater microbial communities from Rifle, Colorado, USA - Groundwater B1 (SPAdes) (version 2) | ecosystem: Environmental > Aquatic > Deep subsurface > Groundwater | place: Rifle, Colorado...
CTCAAGTGAGTTCCTATTGAAAACTCCGAAATGGCCGGAATTCGATCTTACGGATGTTGAGACTCTGAGACATTATGTCGAACAAGAAAATCCCGACTGGATCATCAATTTTGCTGCCTTTACCGATGTGAATGCCGCCGAGCTGCAGTCGGGGGATGAGCAAGGACTTGCCTGGCAAGTAAACGTCGAGGGTGTCAAGAATCTCTTGTCCGTCTTCAAGTCCAGAAACTTCATTCAGATCTCCACCGACATGGTCTTCCCCGGGGACTTGAGCCAGCCCGGTCCCTACGCTGAGACGGAGATTCCTCCAGACTCCAGTGACAAACTTACCTGGTATGGCTGGACCAAAAACCGTGCCGAAAAGATCGTCAATGAAAGAAACGGAACTATCCTTAGAATCATTTACCCTGTCCGCGCCCACTTCGACGCCAAGTTGGACTACATCCGTGGAGCTTTGGAGAAATATGCCGATGGCAAGATGCATCCTTTATTCTCCGACCAACAGATTTGTATTGCTTTTATCGATCAGATCGCCGAGACTCTAGCCAAAATTATCGATTCCGATTCTCATGGTATTTTCCATTGCGCATCGGACACCACCACTCCATACGAATTGATCACTTATGTAGTGGACCAATTGGGTGGCGATACTTCGGTCATCAAACCCGCTTCTATTGTCGAATTTCTCAAAACTCAAACCAACCCCAACCGTTACCCCGTCTGGGGCGGGCTGAAAACTGTTCAGACAGAAGAAGCCCTAGAAACTCACTTTTCTACTTGGCAAACCGTGGTTGAGCACCTGATCGGCCAGGGCCTTTCTTTACCCAAGAGATAATCGGTTATACTATTTACAGATGACTTCACCACACGTCATTCCTGCGAAGGCAGGAATACATCAAATAGCTCCATACTTTATCTTTTCCTTTTTCTCTTTTTTCGCATTAGTTTTTTCACCACTAGCTATTGCCTCGGCCAAGACAGACTATGACTATCAGTATAGTCAGTATCGTTTGAACTATCCCGAGTACTTACTTCTACGCACGGATTATCTCAACACTCCCAGTCTCGACAATCAGCAAAAAGTAATTCTTTCGGCCAAGCAGACCATCATGTCTCGTGACCTAGCCAAAGCGTCTTTTGCCTGGTACCTAATGGATCTTATCAGCGGCACCAAGACCAATTACCTGCCCATCCAGCCAATATTTTCGGCTTTAACAATTTCCCGGGAATTTTTCTTGGCTGAGGCCCAAAAGTCTCAAAGTATTGTTACTCAAGAAGATCTCAAAAAATTCACCGAGGCCTATCTTAGGTCCGTGGTTCATCACGACCGGATGATTAAATACGGCATCGTAGCGAACAAAATAGCTACCTTGGTGAAAATTCAGATGGACTCCAAATCGGCGCTCGAGTCTCTGATGGCCAAACTACCCGCTTCTCTTCCGGCGACTCTGACCGCCAGGATTCAAGAGCTGAAGACTTCATCCGCTTTCCTCGATGACAAAATAGATTTGATGGCCAAAAATCTGAACCTCATCGAGGCCGAAGAAGAGGCCGATGCAGAAATCTTTTTTTCCTCACGCGTCGAAAGGCTAATGGAAATCCGCAGTCTTCAGCTGGATTGGATTAACCGCCTCATTGATATTGAAAAAAACTATGCCCAGTCTAACTGACAAAATCACCAATCCGGAAGCCCTAAAACTCATCGCCGATTTCAAGAGCGGAGCTCTCATGGCTCCAATCAAAGCCAAACTTATACTCTATAAGTGGTACCTGATTAGTGGTGGAGTGGTTATCTTTCTCCTCATCGCCCTGGCTATCGGCAAAGCGATTTTTAGGGGTTCAGAGGCTCCCACTTTCCTTCCTCCGGACATTGGTATTCCTTCGCCCACCATAGACAAGACTTTTAATTCATTCTATGAGCCCATCCGCCAAAATATTTTAAATTTTGGAACCGATCTCCCGGATCCGGTAATTCCGGCTCTTGATAATGTTATTGACCTGGAAAGTGCTAATATATAAACTATGACAAAAACCACACCAATAAAAGCTATTACCAAGAAAAATTCTGCAATGAAAGAAACAAAAGCAAAAACAGTTAAGTCTGTTAAAGTCATTAAAAATCTACGCTCTGTTCCAAGTGAACAGCCTTATGAAATTACGGAGGTCAAGCGCTCTCCTTTTGGTTTTTTTGTTAAGGTTTTTTTGATAGTTGCTTTGGGGACCATCCTTTTCCTACTAGCTCAGAAATATCGCGGTCAATTTTTGGCCGGCACAGTCAACTCCGTTCCGGTTACCCGTTTTGAGCTAAATCAAAAGATGGGGGAAAAATACGCCAAAACCACCTTTGATGAGATTGTGTCCGACCGTCTGCTTAAGCAAGAGCTCAAAAAGAATGGCATTGTTGTTTCAGAAGAAGAAGTTTCTGCGGAAATGGCCAAGATAGTCAAAGACTATGGTAGCGATGAAGCCTTCAAGGCCGCACTCACTCAATACAACTTAACTGAAGCCAAAGCCAGAGACTCAATCAAACAAAGCTTAAGTCTCAAGAAGCTGATCGAAAAAACCTACAAAATTGAGATCACCGATGAAGCTGTCAAGAAGTACTTCGACGAGAACGCCAAACTCTTTGAAGGTAAAAAATTCGAGACGGTCTCCGGTGAAATAAAAGACACTCTTTATCAGCAAGAAGTCTACGCCAAGTCTCAAGAATGGTTCGCCGGCGTCAGAAAAGATGCCAAAGTGGTAAGCTTTATCTAACGTGAAGAAATCTGCCCAAAAAAAAGAGATAAGCAAAATAAAAATTAGTTTCCCGGTGAAGCGCTGGATTGTTCCGGCGCTTACCGCTGTTGTCGTCATTGGTATTACTTCTTTTGCCTTACTCCAGAGGAGAGCTCCCAGCCCGGCCACTCCGTCGGAGTCCCCCAAAGTCACTCTTCTTCCGGCCGAAAGCATCGCTCTTCCAAACCCCGACCTTCGAAGTGGCAATTCTCTGGAGGCGGTTCTGAAAAATCGACGTACTCGGAGGGACTTCCTGGATACCGAGCTTTCTCTTAAGCAAATCTCCCAGCTCCTTTGGTCTGCTCAAGGAGTCACTGTAGATTGGGGCGGCCGCACGGCTCCTTCAGCCAAGTCCACTTACCCTCTCTCGGTTTATTTAATTGCCTCCAAGGTACAAGGACTGGATCCCGGTGAGTATCAGTACATTCCGGGCGATCGCACCCCCGTTCACGCCCTCAAACCTATCAAGAAGGTTGAGCTTCAGAAAGCGCTCTTTGAAGCGCTAAATGAAAGCTCTTTTAGAGCGGCACCTGCCGTCCTAATTATTACCGGAAACATGGGCAAGATGGCCGAAGCTTATGGAGGTATCCCTCACGACAAGGAAGTTTATCTCGAGGCCGGCCATGCGGCCGAAAATCTTTATCTCCAGTCCGAAAGCCTTCATCTTGGCATGGTCACGATTAGCTCTTTTTCAGAGGCCAAAATCAAAGATCTAGTCACCATCCCCAGTTCTGAGACTATAATCTACCTTATTCCTTTAGGAATTCCAAAACAATAATACTAAAACACATGGCAGAAAACGAACCCATAATAGATGAGAAAAAGTTAAGAGAGCAAGCAGCGCAGATGGGAATAATAAGTCCTTTGGCTGTAGACAATCTAATTACGATGATTCGTGAGGGAGAGGCCTCTAGTCTTTCTAAGGCTATAGAAAAGATGCAGGGGGATGACGCTGGGACAAACAACGACTCTCACTCATCCAGAAACTAGCTGTCATTCCGGGCTTGACCCGGAATCCATAAAAATTAATTCCTAATTTTGATTTTTAGAGTTTTTGAGTTTTTTATTTCCCCTTCCTCCACTCCTCAATCTTCTTGTGATCCCCTGAGAGAAGCACTTCCGGTACCTTCCACCCCTTATACTCCGCCGGTCTAGTGTATTGAGGGTACTCCATGGCCATCTCCTCACTGTAGGACTCTTCTGTAAGCGACTCTGGATTCCCGAGTACTCCGGGCATCAGCCGGCAAAGACTATCCACCACCACCATCACCGGAAGCTCGCCTCCACTAAGGACGTAAGGTCCGATACTATAAATTTCATCGGCCAAATTTTCATGCACCCGGTGATCAATGCCCTCAAAGTGTGGAGCTATAAATATCAGATGTTCCTCGGTTTTGAGTTTCTCTGCAGCTTTCTGGTCGTACATCTTTCCCTTCGTATCCATAAGAATCACCTTGGTTTTGAGTTTTTGAGTTTTTGCGTTTTCGAGTTTTTGATTTTTTAAGTCTGTTATGGCTCTCTCCACCACATCCACCCTCATCACCATACCCGCTCCACCGCCAAAAGGTCGGCCGTCCACACTCTTGTAGTTATCATCGCTCCAGTCCCGCAAATTATGTACCTTGATCCGGACTGTCTCTGTGCCTACAGCCCGCCCGATAATCGAGGTTTTAAATACCCCCTCAAACATTTCCGGAAATATGGTCAATATATCAATCTTCATAGCCTTATTATATCGTCATTGCGAGTCCCGCCACAGCGGGCGTGGCAATCTCACTCTACCTACTATGATTTCTCGGTCTATAATATCCTCATGCCAAGACTTGTAACCAAAACCGCCAGAGAGCCGATGTTGATCGGTGATAAGAAATTCTGTATGTGCGGTCTTTCCAGTTCTCAGCCACTCTGCGACAAGTCTCACGTGTTGACTAAAGACGAATCAGACGGCAAGCTGTACTGGTATCAGAATGGCAAGCGGGAAGAAGTTATTCAAGAGTCCGACGGCGGCGACTGTTCCGGGCACTGTGGTGACGGCGGTTGCGGTCATTGCCAGCACTAGTTATGAAAAAACTCCCCGTCGCTGTTATCGTCATCCCTACATATAACGAAGCCGACTCCATCGGCAAAATGATCGACTATCTTTTTACCGTCACCTTTCCTTCTATCCAAGACTGGGACTGTAAAGTATTGGTCGTGGATGATACTTCTCCCGATGGCACATACAAGGTGGTTCAAGCAAAATTCAAGAACCTATTTCTATCTCTAAGCGCCAAGAAAGCCGGCATTGGTGGCGCCTATGTTCGAGGATTCAGGTACGCTATGAAAGAGCTTGGAGCCGACGTGGTGATAGAGATGGATGGGGACTTCCAGCATCCTCCCAAGTTAGTACCTCGCTTGTTGAAAGAAATAAACGAAGGGTACGACTACGTCATGGGGTCCCGCAAGGTCAAGGGCGGCAGTAATCCCAAGGGCTGGGGCTTTAAGCGTGTCTTCTTTAGTGAGGTGGGAGGCTTATTGGCGCGTTTCATTCTTTTATTCCCCACCAAAAATTTCTTCCGTATTACCGACCCCACCGGTGGTTTCAAGGCTTCCCGCGTCAAAGGTTTTGTAGACACGATGGACATGGACCACCTATATTCCAGGAGTTTCGGCTACAAGCTGGAATTCCTTTACAAGATGGTTCAGCTTGGAGCCAAGACCAAAGAAGTTCCTCTCCAGTTTCATGTCCGCACCCAAGGAGAATCCAAGATCGAGCCCCAAACTGCCAAGGATATCTTGAGGACTGTTCTTCTCCTCCGCTGGCATGATCCATCCACTCAAAAATTCCTGAAATTCGGCACCATAGGCCTCTTTGGTTTTGTGATCAATAAGATTGGGCTCGATGTCTTTGCCAAGATTCTCGGTAACATCATCAATGTTATTGGAGTGAGAAATACTGTCGCAAATGCTCTCGCCGCCGAGGTTTCCATCATCAGCAATTTTATTTTGAATAACCTCTGGACCTTCAAAAACGAAAAACTGGTCTGGGGTAGTAAGCTTATCAAAAAGTTTACTACCTTTAATCTCAGCTCAGTGATTTCCGGCATTGTAATTCCCAGTATCATTATCGGTATTGGTACTCAAATCTTTGGCGATGTCTACCGCACCCTCTTCCTAGTTCTGGCCGTCTTCTTTTTCACCGTCCCCCTCAACTGGTTCATCTACAACCTCATCATCTGGAAGAAAACTCAAAAAATCTAAAACTCAAAAACTCAAGTTTAATATTTTTTAAATAAAAACGAAAACATTAGACGAACGAACAAGTATGTTTTTTCTTGACGTCATAAAATTGTGTAAGTCCCTTACGAGAAACGCAGTTAATGAGCGAATAATCAAGCAGCTGGTTGCCTCATCTGTCTCTATTGCTGCAAATTATCAAGAGGCAACATGCGCAATGAGTAAAAAGGATTTTGTAAAATGTTTGAAGATTTCGAGAAAGGAAGCCAAAGAAACTACATTGTGGCTATCTGGGCTAAGGGAATCAGATCCATCTTGTTCAGAGAAAGCTGATCGTTTGTGTGGGGAAGCAAATGAACTAGCTTATATTTTGACTAGCATCATCATTAAAAACGACAAGTAACTCACTATTTTGAGTTTTTGATTTTTTGAGTTTTTTTATAGGTATGGTGCCCAGTCGGCGATGGGGGCAGTGTTATTCAGGAGGAAGGTCCAAGAGTAAAGCAGGATGGGAACTACGAGTAGGCAAGCCACAATCTTGAATTCTTTTTTCTGAACCAGCTTATCCCAGCCAATAAGGACAAATGGCGCGATAGGCAGTATGTATCTACTAATATCCCGGTGGGCAACAAACAAGGTAGAGAGGAAAAATAGTCCGGAAAAGTAATACTCAATCGTCAGTTTCTTGTCCCTGAGCTTCATAATTCCCACTCCAAAGATTAGCCAAGTCCAGATGACATCCTCCAGCCAAAAGCTCCCTACCCAGCTTTGTCCCTTGGGAGCAAAGACACTAAATGGTGGCCAGAAGAGATGAATATTATCCCCACTATGGAAGTAAGCCCAAAAGTCTCCAGTCCGGAACTTAAACAAATAAAACAAATCCAAGGCTGCAAAGGGCATCAATAGAATTGGTGCATACTTCCATTGGATCCTCTTTTGTTTCCAGGAATCTACCAAAGCAAAGATTCCGTAAGCTGCCAGCAGAATCACGGCCGGACTTTTGGTCAAGAGGGCTAGGTACCCCCAGAGAGCGGTCCACCAAAACTTTTCTTTTCTAAAGTTATATATACTCGCCAAGATAAAGAAGATAAACCACGGCTCGGGAGATCCCACGGCCCGCACAGCCACCCACCGGGCGGGGAGAATAAGGAAAGCTAGACATAGCCAAAAAGCATTTTTACTAAGCTTAAATTCAGTAATGTACTTGTAAAGCATTAGAAAACACAAGATGCTTCCCACAAGTGTCGAGAGCAGCATGGCTGTGGGCCCTTTGAGTACAGTGTCAAAAATCGAGATTATGGCCGGGTAGAGAGGGAAATGCGCCGGATAGTACTCCGCCGGCAGTGGGCTGGAGAACTCAGTCTTTATTTTTTCGACGTTGTACCAAGTCTTGGCCACGATCAGGTAATTGGGACCGTCAAAGTTCTGCCAGAGGGTCGTATTTCCACCGGAAAAGTCTAGTCCCCACCCTGGTAAGGTAATTTTGGTCGCAAATGGGAGCCAAACCAGCAGGCTAAAGAGAATGACAATAATCGCTAAATACGCTCGTTTCATCTACCTCTAGTATATACTTGTGAGTATGGCACGACAAATAGAAAAATTGTCAGTCTTTCTGCCGGCATTCAACGAAGAGGCCAGTATAGAGAAAACTGTTAAGAATGTGACTGATAATTTAAATCGGAACGTGTCTACTTGGGAGCTCATTATAGTAAACGATGGCTCCAAAGATAAAACCGGTGTCATAGTGGACCGACTTGTCAAAAAAGATAAAAGAATCTCCGCTATTCATCATTCACCCAACCGGGGTTACGGGGCTGCTCTCAAAAGCGGCCTCTATGCTTGCCAATACCCTTGGATTTCTTTTATCGACTCCGATGGACAGTTTGATTTTTCGGAAATAAACCGTTTCCTGGATACCCAGCAAAAGACCGATGCGGATCTGGTCATCGGCTACTATCTAGGACGCAAAGTTTCCTTTATGAGAAAACTAAATACCTTTGCCTGGCAAGTCCTGGTCAGACTACTATTTGGACTGTCTGTCAGAGATATTGATTGTGGTTTCAAACTCATTTCTAAGAAAGTCATCGATAAGATTGAGCCACTTCAGAGCGAACGTGGTGCTTTCATTAGTAGTGAGTTCCTCATCAAGGCCAAGAAAGCCGGCTTCAAAATAGTTGAGATTGGTGTCAGCCACTTTCCCCGTAAACAAGGGGAGGGGACCGGAGCCAACTTGGATGTCATTATCCAAAGCTTTATCGATCTATTTAAACTCTGGTACAAATTGAAATAACAATACCAACCTGTCATTCCTGCGAAGGCAGGAATCCATCCAATGAATACAATATTTTCTTTCATCAAAAAAAACAAACTAGAATCTTTCCTAATTGCTTCTATTATTCTAATTGCCCTTTTCCTTCGATTGTATCGAATAAATGAATTTATGACTTTCTTGGGTGATGAAGGCCGCGACGTTCGGATCGTGCGAGACCTAGTCACCAAGGGGAATCTCGTCTTCATCGGTCCCCAGACCAGTATTGGCAATATGTACCTCGGCCCTCTCTACTACTATATGATGGCCCCTGCCATGCTCCTATCTGGCCTTAATCCAGTTGCACCCGCTGCCACTATTGCCCTTCTTGGAACTTTGACTGTTTGGCTTACCTGGTTCGTCGGTCGAAAGTGGTTCAGTCGCTCCGCCGGCCTGATTGCCGCCCTCCTCTTTGCCGTCTCTCCGGTCGCCATTATTTATTCCCGATCTTCTTGGAATCCAAACCCCATGCCTTTATTTGCTCTTCTCTCAGTTTGGGGTATCTATGAAGTCTGGCAAGCCAAAAATTACTTCTGGTTACCCTTCGTCGGTATTTCCTTTGCTTTTGCTCTTCAGATGCACTACCTCGGTCTAATCCTTATTCCGGTCATCGGTCTTTTCTGGCTCCTGACTCTGATATCAATCAACAAAGCCAAAGATTTTAAATCAAGAATAATCTTTATCCGTTTTACTCTTTTTGCGTTTTTGATTTTTTTCCTCTTAATGTCCCCACTCCTTCTCTTTGATATCAAACATAACTGGATGAACTTCAACGCTTTCAAAGCCTTTTTCTCAGATCGTCAAACGACTGTGAATCTCAATCCGGCCAGGTCGGACCGCTTCTTGCCGGTCATCCTTATGACCGTCACCGATATGGTCCTAGCTCGCCAAGAGATTTTCGCCCCTGTAGTCAGTATGGTCCTTTTGTTGCTTTCCACATTGGTCTTTATCAAGTCAAAATGGCAGACTTCATTAAAAGTTCTTTTTGTTTGGCTTGGTTTCGCCATCCTAGGTCTCAGTGTCTACAAGCAACATGTCTACATTCACTACCTCGGTTTTATTTACCCCGCTATTTATCTTTTACTCGGTGCGATTCTCGGATTTCTCTGGGAGCAAAAAATCATTTTAAAAATTTCCGCCCTTGCCCTCGTCATTTTTCTTTCTGCCTACAGTCTATTTTTTAGCCCTGTCAAAGAAAGTCCCAATCGCCAGCTCCAGAGGACCGAGGCAGCCGTTGATCTCATCATTCGGGAGTCCAGAGGGGAGCCTTTTAATTTTGGTCTCATTGCCAAGCAAAACTACGATGAGTCCTATCGCTATTTCCTGGAAAACAAAAAAGCTAACTTAGTCCGGGGGGAAGAAAAAGTCGTCGATCAGCTTTTTGTGATCTGTGAGGATGGAGATAAATGCCAGCCGGAAGGCAACCCCGCCTGGCAAATCGCCGTTTTTGGACCATCGCACGTCGAAAACTCTTGGAACCTTGATTATCTCAAAATCTACCGTTTAGTACATACTTTATGAGCTCTACTCAGCCCCTCTCACCCTTAATTTGGTTAGATCTGGAATTTACCGGTTTGGATGTCAAGGATAGTGTCATCGTCGAGATCGCCACTGTGGTCACAGATGGAGATTTAGAGATTCTTGGTACCGGTCCTGACCTGGTGATCAACCAGCCGGAGTCCATCTTGCGAAAAATGCCCCTGTGGAATCAGGAGCATTTTGGCGAGTCAGGTTTGTTGGCCGAAATTCGTCAGTCACAAACTACTACTGCCATGGCCGAGGAGCAAACCATAAGCTTTTTGAAAAAGTACTGCGCGCCTCATACAGCTCTTTTGGCCGGGTCTTCGATCTACATGGATCGGGAATTCCTGCGGTTGTATATGCCCCGCCTCTACGACTTTGTTCACTACCGCATCGTGGATACCAATACTCTGAAGGAGCTGATGCACCGGTGGTATCCAAGTGTTCCGGACTATCCCAAAATTGAGCCTCACCGGGCCAAGGGGGACATCTTGGAGTCCATCGATGAGTTAAAATACTACCATGACAGGATATTTAAATAACTTCCCAAATCCTTGTCATTCCGGGCCTGACCCGGAATCTATATAAATCTATCAAATGCCACCAAAGTTATCCATTGTCCTCAGTAACTACAACGAACACGCCAATCTCGAAAGAGGTGTCCTGGAGCAGATGTCAAACTACTTGATGAAAGCTAAATTCACCTGGGAGGTCATTATCAACGATGATGGTTCCACCGACGGCGGAGACAAAATTATAGATAGGTTCGCAAAGTCTCATTCAGGATTCAGAATGATTCTCGGCAAGCACGGCGGTAAAGCTGCCGGCGTCTGGAATGGTATCCAAGCCGCCCGGGGTGAAATTGTTTTGTTTACGGACATGGATCAATCAACTCCTTTAAAAGAAGTTGAGAAACTACTGCCCTGGTTTGATGAGGGCTTTGATGTAGTCTTTGGTTCCAGAGGTAAAATGCGCAAAAATTTTCCCATTACTCGCCAAGTTACTTCTTGGGGTTTTCGATTTTTCCGGGGTCTCTTTCTCCTTCGGGATGTCGTCGATACCCAGTGTGGCTTTAAGGCACTGAGGATCGATGTGGCCAAAAAGATTTTTCCGCTTCTGTCAGTCATCAAAAACAAAAAAGCCACTACCAAGGGATGGACCGTCTCAGCTTTTGATGTGGAGCTACTTTTCCTCGCCGAAAAGCTGGGCTACAAACTAAAAGAAATCGATGTAAATTGGAAAAATGAAGACACTTCCACCAGTAAGCAAAAGAGCTTTATTGGCGAATCCATCGATATGCTGATGCAAATCATGCAAGTCAAGATTAACGACCTTTCCGGAAAATATGACCAAAAATAGAGTCCTTCAACTGCTATCTCTCGCAGGTATTACTCTGGCTTTGTTTATATTTTTCAGGACTTATCACCTAAACGAAATTCCGGTCTTTGTGGACGAGGCTATCTATATCCGTTGGTCTCAAGTGATGAGAGCCGAGCCCACCCTTCGCTTTCTCCCACTTCAAGATGGCAAGCAACCTCTCTTCATGTGGGCCACAATTCCTTTTCTTAAAGTCATCTCCGACCCGCTCCTCGCCGGCAGGGCACTTTCTGTTTTTGCCGGTCTTGGTTCGCTCATTGGAGTGGGAGTGTTGGCTTATGTCCTCTTTGCCGACATCTTTGTGGCTTTGTTCTCTTCTCTTATCTATGCTTTGGTTCCCTTTACTATGTTTTTCGACCGGATGGCTTTGGCCGACAGCCTTCTCGCCATGTTTGGTCTTTGGTCTCTCGTCTTCGCACTTCGGTTTGTAAAAACTTTAAGAATCGAACAAGCTATGTACTTGGGTTTTGCTATTGGTGGTGGCCTACTTACCAAGTCTCCGGCGGCTATTTATTATGTCTGGTCTCTGGTCACTCTTATTTTCTTTTTCAATTGGAAAAATATCAAGCCAAACACCCTGGGTCAGCTTCTCTGGGGCTTATTCCTCGCCTTGATGATTTCTCAGGCAATGTATGCCATTCTTCATCTCGGCGTAGGCTTTGAGATGATCGGATCACGGAACCAGGACTATGTTTACTCATTTAAAGAGGTACTGTCGCATCCACTTTCACCTCTCATTGGCAATCTCAAAAGCACTGCCAACTGGCTCTTTCTTCTCTTGTCTCCTACTGTTTTGCTTCTCGGTGGTCTCGGTCTGTTAAACGTTAAGTACAGGCGGTCATATCTCTTTTTAATATTGATCTCTTTATTGCCCCTGGTCTTTCAAGCCTTTATTGCCAAAGCCTACACTAGTCGTTATATTCTTTACGCCGCTGTACCCTTAATTCCTCTAGCTGGACTTGGTTTTCAGTGGTTGGCGAGCCGCAAAGGGAAATTGATCAATGCTTCCATCGCCCTTTTTCTCTCGGTTCCTCTCATTATGACTTTTGTCTATTTACTCCGTCCTGCTCTGGCCCCCATGTCCTTGGATATGCGCAGTGGGTACCTGGAAGAATGGACCGCCGGTTGGGGTCAAAAAGAGGTGGCCCAACATTTATTAAATGAAGAAGCCAAAGGGAATTCTTCAGTTGTTTTCACCGAAGGTTTCTTTGGTACCCTCCCAGATGGTCTCCAAATTTATACAGAGGGTCATCCCAATATCACTATTGTCGGGTCAAATCCGTACGTGGCCGAGATTCCTTCGGGTTTACTTAACACGGACCGGAAGAACCTTCGCTTCCTGGTGATCAATAAGTCGAGAAACCACCTTCTCTCAGCTGATCTCGAAAAATTAGAATTAATTAAAGAGTTTCCAAAGCCGGCTCGCCTAGATGGCTCTCAAGAAGTTCTCCAGTTCTTCCGCCTAAAATAACTTCTTTCCCCGTATATAATCAAACTACATGCGCTACCTTCTTCATTTGATTTCAATCTTTTTCAAGCTCCTGTGGCGATTTCGTTTGGAACTAGTTTTATTCCTCCTAATCATTCCGGCTTTTCAGGATTTGCTCAGGCCAGGCTTTTTTCCGATGCACGACGATCTTCAGGTCTTCCGTCTTTTTGAAGTCGACAAATGTGTTCGCGATGGCCAGTTTCCTTGTCGCTGGGTGCCGGATGCCGGCTTTGGTTATGGGTACCCTCTCATGCAGTTTTATCCTCCCATGCCTTACTATCCTATGGAGCTCATGGTGCTTCTTGGATTTGGCTTTTTCTGGCCGGTCAAAATTATTTTTGCCCTCGCCTTTGTTTTTTCTGCACTGGGTATGTATTTACTGGGCAAAGAATTCTTTGGTAAGTGGGGAGGAGTCATTGCCTCGGTCCTCTATGTTTATTCCCCTTATCACTCCGTAGATATTTACGTCCGTGGTGCTCTGAATGAGGCCTGGGGCATGGTCTGGTTTCCCTTCGTCCTCCTGTACATATACCGATTGATAATAAATAGTCATTCCCGACCTGCCTCGCGGCAAGGCGGGCCTGATCGGGAATCCAAATCCTCGTCATTGCGAGGAGGTACTCTGACGTGGCAATCTATAAAAATCTTTCAATCACCCAAGACAGACTTTATTTTATTAAGCATCGCCATCGCCCTCCAAATATCTTCACACAATGTCATGACTATGGTCTTTGCGCCTTCGGCCATTTTGTGGGCTCTCTTCTGGCTCTGGCGCAGCAAAAAGATTCTTCCCCTACGCGATCTTATCTTGTCGGGTGTTCTCGGAGTAGGTCTCGCCGCCTTCTTCTTTATCCCAGTAGTTTTGGAACAAAAATTTGTCCACGTCGACTCCATGATGGTCGGATACTTTAACTACTTGGCCCATTTTGCCGACATCAAACAGCTTTTTACTTCCCGTTTCTGGGGGTATGGGGGATCTACCTGGGGTCCGGAGGATGGCATGTCCTTCTCCATCGGTCATGTTCAGTGGATCGCCGCCCTGCTAGCTACAGGAATAGCAGTTTGCCGTCTGTCATTCCTGCGAAAGCAGGAATCCATCAAATTTCACTCCATCAATTTAATGATCATCATGACCGTTATTTTTGGCTTTGTTTACGCCTTCCTGTCCCATGGCCGCTCGGTCGAAATTTGGAAAGTCATTCCTCTACTCCAGTACGCTCAGTTCCCCTGGAGGTTGGTCGCCTTAATTGTCTTTTATTTCTCTTTTGCTTCCGGGTATCTCGCCACCCTTTCTTTTCCCAAATTTACGAAACCGTTTTTATTTTCCTTTCTCATTATCGGGACCATTGTTTTTAATCTACCCTTTTTCAAAGTCGAGCGACACACCCGCGTCACTTTGGGCGAAAAGCTTTCCGGTCTTTCCTGGGAGAATCAAGTGACCGGTGGCATCTTTGATTACTTACCTCGCTCGGCTCCCAAGCCGCCGGGGGCACCTGCTTTTACCATTCCGGTCTTTCCTGAAGGTCAAGGTGGTATCCTGAACTACCGTTCCGGGACAAACTGGCTCAACTTCGATGTCAATATTTCTTCCGCCTCAGCCAAGGTAATGCTTCCGCTCTACACTTTCCCCGGCTTGGTGACTAAAGTTGATGGCCGGAAGGTTAAGACCGAGATCGATGAAGATCTGGGTCGTGTCATCGTTAATGTTACTCAAGGGATTCATCACGTCGAAGCCAAAATTGGTTACACCGCGGTCCGTCTCTTCTCCGACTTGTTTACTCTACTGTCTCTTCTCATATTAATAAAATTAATCGCTCATGATCGAAAACGCCCCGCCTGACGCCCCCACGATCATTGAGTCTCAGGAAGTCAAACGCCGTTCGGTTTCCGGTGTGCTGGCCCTCATCTCCCGGACCTTCATCATCCAGATCATTTCTTTTGTCGCCACTCTTTCGCTCACTATTTTCTTAGACCCCAATACATACGGTATTTTTTATCTGGTCTCCTCGGTCGTAAATTTTCTGGCTTACTTCTCGGACGTCGGACTGGCCGCAGCTCTCATTCAGAAAAAAGAAGCCATTACCGAAGAAGATCTTTCGACTACTTTTACAGTTCAGCAAATTCTGGTTATTACCCTCCTCACAATTCTTTTTCTACTCTCACCGATAATTCGGACTCAGTACGGGATCGATCAGGCCGGCATGTATCTCTTGTACGCTATGGGCATCTCGCTTTTCCTGAGTTCTCTCAAAACCATTCCTTCCATTATGTTAGAAAGGGAGATCAAGTTTAGTAAACTCATTTTGCCTCAAGTTCTGGAAACCCTGACTTTCAACGGTTTAGCTGTCTACTTTGCCTGGCGCGGCTTTGGTGTCACTTCTTTTACCTATGCCGTTCTCGGACGGGGGATAGTTGGCCTCGTTGCAATGTATCTTGTCTATCCTTGGAGGCCGCGGTTTGGCATCAACCGACTCTCGCTTTCTCACCTTCTGCGTTTCGGTTTACCTTACCAAGCCAATACTTTTTTGGCCGTCCTAAAGGATGATGGCATGACTATTATCTTGACCCGCATTATCGGGACTCAAGGTCTCGGATACATCGGCTGGGCTTCCCGCTGGGCCGGACTACCACTACGGATCGTCATGGACAATCTAACCAAAGTTTCTTTCCCCACATTTGCGAGACTTCAGCACGATAAAGTGAGACTGGCCAAAGCTGTCGAAATTAGTCTCAAATACATGTGTCTTTTGTCCTTCCCTATTCTGGCAGGTATGGGTTTTGTGGCGCTTCCTATGACACACCTTATCCCTCGCTACGCGAAGTGGCTCCCGGCCATAATTCCGCTTTACCTCTATTTATATAACTCCGCCTGGGCCAGTATTAGTACCAGTCTTACGAATCTCTTGAATGCCACCGGACACATCAAATCTACTTTCAAGCTGATGCTGATGTGGACAGGGCTCACCTGGGCGGTCATGCCTCTCATGGCGATTAAATTTGGCTTTTTAGGGGTTGCCTACGCGACCGGGATCATTGCCACCTCGTCCATCGTGACTATTCTAATGGCCAAGAGCCATGTCAGTTTTAGCTTACTGAAGATCGTCAAAACTCCTTTGATCGCCACCTCTCTTATGTCGCTGTTTCTATTTTTAGCCACCGATTTTATTACCTCTTTCTCTGCATTAACTGTTACTGTCTTAGTTTCCATTATCATTTACTCCCTGGCGATTTTGTTACTGGAAGGCAAATTATTTTTTACGGAAACCCTTAGCTACTTTAAGATAAAACATGCTTAAGAAAATATTCTTAGTTCTATCACTTCTCTTTTTCACTTTTACCGGTAAGGCTTTGGCTTTCAAGCCGGAAACCTTTGTCACCTTTGGGAACCCTGTTCGTGGTCCGGAAGGCTGGCAGACACCTGGCCAAAGTCCTCTCGCGATGCCCATTTTTCAGTACAACGAGTCCACTGCCTCCGCCTTTCCTCTGACCTGGTTACTAAGGTACGATGCGGTGCAAGATGCGACCATTTCCGCTTTTTTTAATAGTCTGATTGAGATAGACAAACACCAATCCCTGGGCGCCTTTTTGGAAATTACGCCCAAATTAGCCGAAGTAGCGAAAGTCACCTACCCAGCAGGGATCTCCATTTTTGATTCGAACAGGATCTTTCTCTCTGGCTACTCAGTTGAGGATCGAAAAGCCATTATCGATACTTATATGGAGGCTTTTTTCGTGCGCTTCGGTTTTTATCCTAAGTCGGTTTCTGCTTGGCACCTGGATAGTACCTCGCTGGAATATCTTCAGTCCAAGTACTCGGTGCTGATTGCCATGAACTGCGATGATCAGTACTCTACCGATCATTACCGCCTCTGGGGAGGGTATCTTGGTAGTCCCTACTTTCCGGACAAAAATAATTCCTTAATCCCGGCCGATAGTTTAAATACTCGTGTCAATCTCGCCATGGTCCGCTGGGCTCAGCGGGACCTCTTTAATTTCTATGGCCCAAAATCCGAATCAATTTACTCGGTCCAAGTCAATGACTATCTCGCTGCCGGCCAAAGCAATAAGTACTTTGACAAACTCTTGGGGATGTACGAACAAAAATTTTTAAACGACTTTACTCACGTCAATATAGGCTTGGAGAACGACTACAGTTTGGCTCTTTACCAAGGTGAAATAAAAAATGTTTATAAAAGTTTGAAAGACAATCATGACAAGTTTAGTCTTCACCCCATCTCACTCTCCGACTTTGGTGATTGGTTCAAAGCCCGCTACCCCGAAAGCACCCCTGCGTATTATTATCAAACGGCGGATCCCACCGGTACCCTGCCGGGTAAAGTCATCTGGTATCAGAGTCCTTACTATCGAATCGGCCTGAAGTCCGAAAATGGCCAAACCAAAATTATCGATTTCCGCGTCTACAACCGCGAAATCTATGAGGATTATTTTGCTACTCCAAATCAAAGCCTGGACCTCTATCACGAGATTCCGGCCATCATCGACTCAGTCAAGTTCCCCGGGTCGGAAGTGATTTTGGATCTCGATCTGGAGAGAGCCACCCCGGTCCACTCCAAGCAGTGGGATAGCTGGGAAATTAGCTTCGCTCTAGAAGGGAAAGTCCTCACTCTCTATCCGGACAAACTTTCTTTCACCGGCTTTAGTTCTCCGGTTATTCAAGCCAAAGATATTTCGGTGGTTACCAAGAAAAAGGTCACTACATGGTACTTGACTCCCTTTACTCCCTTCAAAAAAACCTCTTCCCTTACTTGGCTCTTTTGGCTTCTCGCCATCATTGTCATTTCTAAATTGATTAAAAAAATTAAACGCTCAGGCACCCCAGGAAGTGGCAATCAAAAAACCAACCGTGTCATTCCCGACCTGATCGGGAATCTATACAAATTTTTCCAAAATAACTTTCAACTATCGATGGCAATTGGCATTTTTGTCTCCCTTCTCGCCGGCCTGACAGTCTTCAGAAACGGCCTTCTCTACCCCTTTGGTATGGGGTTTTGGGGTCCAAATGGTCACGATGCCATTTTCCATCTTTCTTTTATCGAAAAGTTTGCTGGTGCTCCTCTTAGCTTTTCTCATCCCCAGATAGCCGGTGAGAAAATCTCCAACTATCATTTTTTATTTGATTTTTTTTCCGGTCTCATAGTTAAGCTTTTTGGACTTTC